>ENA-OQER01000259-OQER01000259.1-human-gut-metagenome-genome-assembly--contig:-NODE-259-length-29961-cov-15.413287_pt1 | contig 29961 bp, 26 predicted proteins | sample MGYA00242797_ERZ504639 | MGnify/ENA primary metagenome ERZ504639 (study PRJEB26092, sample SAMD00036306) | human gut metagenome | host: Homo sapiens | study: EMG produced TPA metagenomics assembly of...
GACAAAGGGTATATTGGAGCTGACGTACAGCTTGACTTGTTCGAAACCGCACACATAAGACTGGAGTGTCCGTATCGGCTCAACCAAAAGGATTGGAAACCGACATTCATTCCGTTTGCAAAGGCAAGAAAGAGGATTGAGACAATATTCTCACAACTTACAGACCAGTTCTTGGTCATCAGGAACTATGCGAAAATAACGAATGGTTTGTTTGCCAGGATCATTGGCAAAATTAGTGCACTTACCATTCTGCAATACGTAACTTCATTAACGACAAGCCCATTGGCAGAATTAAGTATGCACTAAATTAATTCCGCCAACAGGTAAGTTATTAGTTGTTTAGTGATTCGAACGCTGCAAATTTAGTTAATTTTTGTAGTAAGCTATTTTAAAAAATCACTCATTTTTTTGGAAAAAACGATACAAGCCCATATTTTTGTAAAATTCAGTACAGGCAAATGGGGGAGTGTCACTTTAAAGACATAAAAAAATATCCTAAGTTACTTGTCAATGTAACTTAGGATATTTTTATATCAGGAGTCAACTCCTTCTTACCAGATATGGGCACGCTTGTTCTTTGGAACAAAGAGCTTTTCGCCCTTCTTGATACCGAAAGCCTTGTACCATGCGTCAACCATTGGGAGTGCACCATTCACACGAGCCTCATTGGGAGAGTGAACATCCACTGTCATGAGATACTGCAGATACTCAGGACGGGCATTGCCTGCCCATACACGAGCCCATGACAGGAAGAAGCGCTGCTCAGGAGTGAAACCGTCCTTCACGCCAAGTTTTTCTGTCTTCATCACGTTCTGCAGAGCACGGAAGGCGATATTCAGTCCACCATTGTCACCGATGTTCTCACCCAATGTCAGCTGGCCGTTTACCTTCTTGCCTGCCAACTCTATCGTGTTGAAATGGTTGACGAGCACCTTGGTACGGGCCTCGAAGTTCTTCTTATCAGCAGCCGTCCACCAGTCGTGCTGGTTGCCGGTCTTGTCAAACTGACTGCCCTGATCGTCGAAACCATGACTCATCTCATGTCCTATCACACCACCGATAGCACCATAGTTCATGGCATCGTCAGCTGATGGGTCGAAGAAAGGAGGCTGCAGAATAGCTGCAGGGAAGCAGATCTCGTTGGTGGTAGGGTTGTAATAGGCATTGATGGTCTGAGGTGTCATTCCCCACTCCATCTTGTCTACTGGCTTGTTCACCTTACGAGCGATCTCGTCGCGAGTAAAGAACTCAGAGATGTTTGCCATGTTCTCGTAGAGAGAGAGGCTGTCGTCTACCTGCAGACCGCTATAATCCTTCCACTTGTCAGGATAACCTATCTTGATAATGAAGTTCTCCAACTTATCCTTTGCCTGAGCCTTGGTGGCAGCGCTCATCCATGTAGCCTCGTCGATGCGCTGCGCAAGGGCTGTCTGCAGGTTGTGAACCAACTGGAGCATACGGTTCTTGCTACTCTCAGGGAAATACTTCTCTACATAGAGCTTACCGATGGCCTCGCCCAAGACACCGCTCACGCTGCTCACAGCACGCTTCCAGCGAGGACGGTCCTGCTGCACACCACTCATCACCTTGCTCAGTTCGAAGGATACGGCACGGAAGTCATCACTCAGCACACTGGTGCTCCAGAGATGACCTTGAGCTCAGCATAGGTCTTCAGGTCGTCGAGAGAGGTCTCGGCAAGAATCTTCTCCACCTCGTGGATAGGCTCTGGCTGAGCCACGCAAATGTCCTTGAAGGCTGGGAAGCCTGATGCCAGGAACACATTGCCCCAGTCGATACCAGGATAGTCGATAACCAACTGGTTGTAGCTCATCTTGTGATAATTCTTGTCGATATCACGAAGCTGCACCTGGCTGTAGCTTGCTTGGCAATACGTGTCTCAATGGCCATCACAGCCTCCATCTTCTTCTCGCAGTAGCCTCGTCGTTGCCTACCATCTGGAAGAGCTTCTTTATGTATGTCTTGTAAGCCTCACGGATCTTCTTGGTCTGGTCGTCGTCATTGAGATAATAGTCGCGCACTCCCAGTCCAAGACCAGCCTGTCCCACTTCTACCAGGTTGTTGGCAGCATCACGAAGGTCGGCACCCACACCGATGCCATACATCATGGTACCCTCGCCACGGAAGTCAAGCTGAGCAGTAACCAACTGATACTCTCTGCGGTCCTTGATGGCAGCGATGCGGTCGAGAGTTGGCTTGATAGGTGCCCATCCCTCCTTGTTCAGTCGAACGCTGTCCATGCGGAGGTTGTAGAGTGAACCTATCTTTTGTCCGAGCGAACCCTTCTGCTGTGGCTTGGAAGCATATTCGAGGATGATGTCCTGAATGCGCTTCTGGTTCTGTTCGAAGAGATCGGTAAAGGCACCATTGTCAGGGTGCTCTCCGTCGAGTGATGATTCTTCATCCAGTTGCCGGCGGCATAACGATAGAAGTCTGTTCCTGGCTTGATACTCAGGTCCATGTTGGCCTTGTCAATGCCAGAGCCCAACTTGTCTTGCTGGGCGAAAGCAGCTGTAGTTCCTAACAACAAAGCTGCTAATACCATTTTTGTTTTCATTATTGTTTAATTGAATTGAATATTCTATTTTCGTATCAGCGCCAGACCGGCAAAGGTCAGGGCGCCATTCAGCATCAGTAGCTCATAGCCGAACTTATAGCCCGTAAGCTGCATGGTCAGGTATCGACGGCAAAGCATGTCAGCGGACTGGCGATACATATCCAGGGCACCCACCTGTCGTTCACCTTTCTGTGGGTCATCAGTCCGAAGGCAAAGAGTCCCAACAGCGGACCGTAAGTATAGGAGCACAGGATATAGATGGCATCGATGACACTCGTCGAGTTGAGGGCTCCGAAGCCTATGATGAAGAGCATGAAGACCAATGCCACGGCGAGATGCACCTTCTTGCGGAGATCTTCATCCTCATCGCGCCCGAAGATATCCACGCATACACTGGTGGTAAGGGCGGTAAGAGCAGAGTCGGCACTCGAGAAACTGGCAGCCACCACTCCTATTGTGAAGAACACGGTCACCATAGATCCCAAGGCTCCCGAGGCAGCAAACATAGGCAACAGGTCGTCGGGCTTTTCGGGAAGGGCCATGCCCTGCGACTTGGCCAGCATCATCAGCAGCACACCGAGGGAAAGGAAGAGCAGATTGGCTGGCACGAAGGCGAAACCATAGCTGCACATGTCTTTCTGAGCTTCACGCAGTGTCTTGCAGGTCAGGTTCTTCTGCATCATGTCCTGGTCGAGACCAGTCATCACGATGACCACGAAGATACCGCTGAGAAACTGTTTCCAGAAGTTCTGTCGCGACACCCAGTCGTCGAAGACAAAGATGCGCGAGTGTTCATCCTGGCTGATAGCTGCGATGGCCTCCGTGGGTGTCATTCCGAGTTGTCCTGTCACCTTATATATAATAAGGAGAAGCGCGGCAAACATGCAGAGTGTCTGAAAGGTGTCGGTCCATACCAATGTCTTGATGCCTCCCTTGCGTGTATAGAGCCAGATGAGCACCACCATCGATGGCACGGTGAGCCAGAAGGGAACACCAATGTTGTCGAGCACGAAGTGCTGCAGGATGAAGCACACCACAAAGAAGCGCACGGCTGCTCCTGTCATCTTCGACAAAAGGAAGAAGGAAGCTCCCGTCTTGTAGGAACGGTTGCCCAACCTGTGGAGCAGATAGGTATAGATGGTGGTGAGGTTGTACCGATAATATACCGGCAACAGGACGAAAGCCACCAGGAAATAACCCACGATGAAGCCTAAGCACATCTGCAGGTAAGTCATGCCACTCAGCATCGCCATGCCAGGCACACTGACGAAGGTGATGCCCGAGATGGAAGCTCCCACCATTCCGAAAGCCACCATGTACCAGGCGAACGTCGGTCGCCACGATAGAACGTATTGTTGTTGGCTTGCCTCGATGTGAGGCGGCTGAAGAGCAGCAACACAGCGAAGTAAGCCAATATTGTCAGGATGATAACCATGAAAGTTGTCTGAGTTTATGCTGTCTATAGATTCTCGCATCCTGCAGCCAGATAGTGGAGTTGCATCCGAAGCATGCGCCAGTCGCCACGGGGACTCAGACTCACGCTTCCCACCTTTGGACCATCGGGCAGACAGCTGCGCTTGAACTGCTGGTTGAAGAAGCGGCGCACAAAGGTCTTCAGCCATTTCTTGATGGTTTCCTCATCATAGCTGTCAGGATCGTTGTCGCTGATTTTCACACGCTGTACATCTGTATCTATGAATGCCTTCTTTGCCAAGAGATAGATCTTGGCAGGGCGATAGCCGAAACGCAGGAAGTAATACAGGAAGAAGTCGTGCAACTCGTATGGTCCCACAAGATCCTCGGTCTTCTGCTTGATGTTGCCATTCTCGTCGGCAGGTATCAGTTCAGGACTGATAGGTGTGTCGATGATATCGAGCAGGGTGTTGCGGCTCTGCTCGTCTACCCCACTCTCTGCCACATAGTTCACCAAGTGGCGAATCAAGGTCTTGGGTATGCTGGCATTCACACCGTACATGCTCATGTGGTCGCCATTGTAGGTGGCCCATCCCAAGGCGAGTTCCGACAGGTCGCCTGTACCTATCACCATTCCTCCCAACTGGTTGGCAAGGTCCATCAGTATCTGTGTACGCTCGCGTGCCTGTGAGTTCTCGTAGGTCACATCGTGCACGGAGGCGTCATGGCCTATGTCCTCAAAATGCTGGGTCACTGCCTTGGCGATGCTGATCTCGCGAATGGTGATGCCTAAGCTCTCCATCAGCGTGATGGCATTGTTGTAGGTGCGGTCGGTGGTTCCGAAACCAGGCATGGTGACTCCTACGATTCCCTTGCGGTTCATACCCAACTTGTCGAAAGTCTTCACGCAAACCAAGAGGGCCAAAGTTGAGTCAAGACCTCCGCTGATACCCACTACCACTGTCTTGGCGCCAGTATGCACGATGCGCTTGGCAAGTCCCATCACCTGGATATTGAATATCTCCTCGCACGATGCCTTCATGTCGGCAGAGGTAGGAATGAAGGGATGAGGGTTGACAGGGCGCTCCAACACAAACTCACGGTCGTTCTCGGCTGGTGATGCCTCGATGTTGCGAATGCCAAACTGATGGTCAAGTATCGAATACTTAATGTTGCGCTGTGCATTGACATAGGTAGAATTGGTGCGGCGCTCAGAGCGGAGTCGCTCCACGTCTATCTGTGCTGTAACCATCTGTGAAACAGTGGCAAAACGCTCACCTTCTTCAAGCATTTGTCCATTCTCGTAGATAAGGGCATTACCGCCATAAACCACATCCTGTGTACTCTCGCCGAAGCCGCACGAACTGTATACATAACCTGTCATGGTGCGGGCACTCTGCTGCGACAGCAGACTCTTCAGATAGTTGTGCTTGCCTATCAGCTCGTCCGAGGCTGAGAGGTTGAATATCAGGTCGGCACCTGCCAGCGCCAACTTGTTGCTGGGAGGTGCTGGCGCCCATACGTCCTCGCATATCTCCACACCGAAGCGCACACCGTCGTAGGTACGGAAGAGTTGAACGTCGGGCGTCACCTTCACCGTATGACCTGCATAGCGTATGTCGCACTCCAGCAAGTCTTGCGCAGAGGCAAACCATCGTTTCTCATAAAACTCGCTGTAATTGGGCAAATAGGTCTTGGGCACAATGCCCAATATCTGCCCCTGCTGTATCACTACAGCGCAGTTGAGCAACAGGTCGCCTGCCACTACGGGTGCTCCTACAATGGTGATGATGTCGAGCTTGCGTGTAAAGTCGAGCAGCATCATCACGCCCTGCTCTGCCACCTCCAAGAGGAGGTTCTGGCTGAAGAGGTCCTGACAACTGTAACCTGTGACCGAAAGCTCTGGGAAGACGATGACTTCCACACCCTTGCCCTCTGCCTGTACGGTGAGGTTTTCTATCTGCTCTACATTATATTTTACGTCGCCCACCTTCACCATCGGAACGGCACTGGCAACCTTGATAAATCCGTATTTCATAATTAATATTACCTTATTAAGCTTTAGTAAATATGCTCTATACGCCCTGAAGGGGCATAAACTCACAGAAGCAACACGCCCTGAAGGGGCAGAAACTCACAGAAGCAGCACGCCCTGAAGGGGCAGAAGCTCTTAGCCCAGGGCAGCGCCTGGGTTGTTTTGGGCGCAAATCTGTCGCCCTGTAAGGGCAAAAGCTTTAAAACTCCTGGCAATATATAAAGCTGTTGCCCTTACAGGGCGCATTGCTGATTGCCTTTATACCCAGGGCGATGCCCTGGGCTAAGAGCTTCTGCCCTTACAGGGCGTGCTGCTTATATTGGCTTTGAGGCTTCAGCCCGTACTTGAACCATTTGCGAAGTTAAGTTACTTTACTTAATCGTGACCTGCGTAGCACCGTATCCATACTCCTGGAAGGAAGCATCCTGATAGGTGCACGACTTATAGCGATAGTTGAGTTCATGAACGAGGGCATGGCGCAGCACACCCTCTCCCTTGCCATGGATGAAGACTATCTTCTGACCTTTTTTCTTCTTGTTCTCGTCCATGGTCTTCTTGAACACATCGAGCTGATAATGCAGGATGTCGGCAGCATTCATACCCGCTGTCGTTTCCAACAACTCATCGGCATGCAGATCTATCACGAGGGTGCCGTCATCCTTCTGACGTTTCTTCTTGCCCTCGTGGGCAATGATCTTCTCGTCCTTGTACATCTGTTCCTTCAGTCGCTTGGAGTCTACCACCAAGGGGCGTGCCACCTCGTCATTGTCGACAATGGTGAAGAGCAGAGAAGGCTGCTCGAAGAATTCGTTCTCCTCGAAGACATGCAGTTTGTAGAACTTCACGGGGTCGATGCGGAACTGCACGTCGATAGCTGGCTTCAGCAGGAAAGGCTTGTCCTTCTTGTAGGCTGTCAGCTGAACACCGATGCGGCCCATGTCATTGAGCACCTCACGGCCGAACTCCTCAATGAAGAGCTTGGTGTTGGGTTCCACCTCTCCTACCGACTTCAGTGTCCAGGCATTGCCCTCAGCCACGAGATATGAATAATGTATATAGTAGTTGCTGTCGTTGACAATATAGGTCTCGAAGCGGGTATGGGTTATCTCCTTGATGTCCACAGGCACAAAGGCGAGGTATGCACTCAACTTGTTTCCTCCCTCACGTTCCTGCACAGGAGCATGGAAGGTAATCTCTCTGTCTGCAGCGTCATACTCGTCGACATGCATATCGGTCTGCTCATCATGGTCGTTGAGAATCGACTTGATGCTTCTGCTGTCCTGATGCAGTTCGGTGGCTGCATGCTCCTCAGCTTTCTGCTGGGCTTCCATCTTGGCAGATATCATCTTGCCCATGGCATAGTCGTCCTGCTCTACCACTACCACATCGTGCACAGAGGTAGGAATCTCAAATCCGTCCTCATCCTCCACCAATACGATGTCCTTACCCTGGAAGCCAGAGACTCTGCCGCCTCCCACCTCACTCAGGAATCTTACTTTATCTCCTATTTTCATTGCGTTTCAGTTTTTTATTTTCGCTACAAAGTTACACAAAGTTATCGCAATATGAGAAATTATTTACTTTATTTATCCTTTTGAACATAAATATTTATCCTTTTGGACATAAAAAAGGCCCGATTCCGCTTCTCACGAAGCAGAATCGGGCTAAAAAAACTTATTACTATTGATGAGTTACTAAAATTTCAATATTACTTGATAACAAACTTCTTGCCATTGCAGATGTAGGCACCTGGAGCCAAGAGGTATTCAGCATCCTGAACGTTTCTTACCTCGGCAACCTTCACACCTGTGAGGGTGTAGATCTTCACTGCGCCTGCCTTCTGAGCTGCTACAGTCTGGTTGATGCCTGTTGAGACACTCTCATTGGTCTTACCGGCAAGGTTATAAACTGCACCGTTTTCGAATTTCAAATCCTTTGTCTGCTGACCACTGCCGTTGCTGAAGATGATCATGGTAGGAGCAGTTGTCAAATCGCCATCATACTTCCACATCCAGACATCCAAACCATTCTTCTTCACACCAATCTTGGTACATGCTACACCTGGCCAGTTACCACCGGTAAAGTTTTCTGAATTATTCCAAGCCCAGCAGTTTACCTTACTCCAGTCTGAAGGAGCGAGGAAGTAAGCGAAGATACCTGTTGGAGTAGGAACAACAACTTCCTTCTTCTTGTTGAAGGTTGCAGAACCTGTCTTGGTTTCGTTATCTGCATTGGTTGCGCTCCAAGTTACAGTCTTGCTCTCGCCTTCCATCATGTCAGCACCGAGGGTGAAGGTTGATGGCTTACCAGGAGTAAGAGCTACCTGCTCGCCATCACCAATCTTATACCAACCGCTCTTGGCATTGCTGCTCAATGTTGCTGTTACGGAAACAGTCTTCTGGAAGTCACCACCGTTAGGACTCAGAGTAACCTTGGCTGCTGTGTTGACAGGAGCATCAATCTTCTGAGCATTTGCACCGCCGTCATACTTCAGGTAGATATCACCTGTGATACCAGTGATGTCACCAGACTGTGCACCGCTATTATTATTCAAGATGACATTGAAGTTATCTACGCCATCAAAAGCGCAAGTCCAGTACTTTTCGCCATTGATTTCTTCAGACTCTGTCATCTTTGTACCAGGCCATGCACCTGTCAACTCCTTAACAGAAGAACCTTTTGACCAAGCATAGATAAAAGGAGCATTTTCTGCCTGTACGTAAACCATGATAGAAGCATTAGGATCTACCTTCTTAAAGGTCAAGCTACCGCTCTTTACTTTACCGTCCTGGGCCTCTGCGCTCCACTCAATAGTCTTGGTGTCGCCAAAGTTCATACCTTCGCCAATGGTAAGGTTCTCACTCACACCAGGAGTCAAGTTCACCTTATCCTGACCTTGTATCTGATACCAACCAGACTTAGCGTCTTCAGAGAGAGTAACTGTCAGGTTAATAGTCTCAGTACGGAATGATCCACCAGCCTGTGAGAATGAAACGCTTGCTGGCTGAATAGGACCTGCTCGTTCCAAATTGTACCAGCCTCCTCATTACCATCATAGTCTTGACCGTCTAAAGACTTAGCTGTAGTATCGTAGATGAAAGCACCATCCTCACCGATCTTGCCATCCTTCCAGTCCTTTACGAGAACACGGAGCTGACCCTGAGTAGCAGGAGCTTCTACTTCAATAGTAGAACCTGTATATGTCTTACCAGTTACCACGTCGGTATAAGTACCAGCTGGGCAATCTGTGAAGGTAGCACCACCATTGAGGGCTACGAGCGCATAGCAATCCTTGTAAGCACGCTTGAAAGCGATACCATTCTTACCTGTTGCCTTACAACCATCTGTTGTCCACTGACCCTTACGGAGAGCAGGAACAGCCTGACGGATCTTGTTCAAACGGATGAGGTGCTGAGCTACATCGTGATTCAAAGTAGCAGCTACGTTACCTGTAGCCTCATACTCACCGAAATCTGTTGCTGTTACATCACCTGTGATATAACCACCGAAGTAAGCACGACCAGTTTCAGAAAGAGGACCGTTAGGACCTGGGTCGATTCTTACACCACGACGGAAACCAACCTCAGAACCATAGTAGATACATGGAATACCACGGAAGGTAAACAAGAGAGAGAGGTTCTCAGCCCACTGAGCATCTGTACCACCGAAACGGTTGAGATCGTTTGGACCTGGACTGTAGTCATGGCTGTCAACATATACTACATTATATGTAGCATCATTATAGAGTTCATCTTCTTTTGCGACACGGAATGCATCATTAGCTGTATTGTAGCTATAGTGCATTGGGAAGTCGATGACATTGAAACCACTTGCCTCAGAATAGTCTGGCTGATGCCATGCACCATTGATCATCTTGGCATTTTCGCTCTTCTTGTCACCAAATGTTTCCTTACCGCAGAGTTCCTGAGGACCGATAGGACCAGAACCTCTGGCAATACCTGACTGTCCCAAAAGCTTTGGCTTCCATCCCACTGGTTCATCAAAGACTCATCAGACTTCCATGTATAGAAGTAGCAAGAAAGATTGGCCTGACCTCTATAGGTTGCATCGTGACCACGGGTACAAACCTCACCATACATAAAGAAAGGAGCCTTGTTCAATCGCTTATTCTCGTACTGCTTACCGAGGGCAGCAAACTGAGGAATGAACTGATGGTTGAAAGTGAGTCGTGAGATATGACCGGAGGTATCGATACGGAAACCATCCACACCCATCTTGATGAACTGACCATAGCACTTCACGAGATAATCTGCCACCGCGTCGTTCTCTGTATTCAGGTCTACGCAGTCACCGGCAATCTGACCCCACCAACGGATGGATCATCCCAACCGAACATACCGAAATGATGCCAGTAGTTATGAATATCCTGGTTCTGACCATTCATATTCTTCATCATGGTAAGACGACGCTGGTATTGATCTTTTGGAAGGATGGTCAGGTAGTCACTACCCAAAGTTTCTGTAGGTCATACAAGCATCGATGTAAGCTTGGTTGCGAAGTTGTGTGTCACGATCGAACAGCTTGCAGAGCTTCTCCTCACCGAAGTTACCGGTGTGATTGAGCACGATGTCAAGAATAATCTTGATACCCTTTTTGTGAGCCTTGTCGATGAGTTCCTGGAACATCACGTCACCGCTCTTACCATCACTGCTCTGATAGCGGCAGTCAACATGCTGGAAATCCATGGCATGATAGCGTGGTAGTCATAACCGGATGCGTTCTGTACGACAGGAGTAATCCAGATGGCTGTAAAACCAAGCGCCTTGATGTAGTCGAGCTTGTCGATGACACCCTGGAAGTCGCCTCGCCAGCAAGGGTCTTTTGTTTCAATCTGCGCTGCCTGGTTGTCCCAGCAGAGCACATTGTTTTTAGGATCTCCATCGTAGAAACGGGTGGTGATCATAAAGTAAATACTTCGTCTCGGAAGTCAGTACGATCGTTGGTAAACGTTTCCGTTGCCATCGTCTGCAAGGAGACCAACATGAGCATAAGGACTGCCCATAGCCTTGATGTAAATCTCTTCATAAGATTGACTGGTTATTAATTTTTAGTTAGTGATGAAAATGTCATTATCTAAGTTTTGATTGTTAATTTCTCACTTTAAAACTCCTGGTAATATCCTTCTGTTAGCTTACTAATGCAAATTTACACATTATTTATATATGAGGGAAAAAAATATGCAGGAAAGAACGAATAAACGTGTGCAAACGATTACACAAAATATTGACAAAGTGAAGGGTTGTAAAACAAAAAAAAAGGGTTGCATCACTGCAACCTCCTTAATAACAATAGCACTTAATAAAACCAAATTTACTAACCCTTAATTATATTTACAATTCTAACATTACTTAATCACAAACTTCTTGCCGTTGCATATATATGCACCTGGAGCCAAGATGTACTCAGCATCCTGAGCGTTGCTTACCTCGGCAACCTTCACACCTGAGAGGGTGTAGATCTTCACTGCGCCAGCCTTCTGTGCTGCTACAGTCTGGTTGATGCCTGTTGAGACAGACTCATTGGTCTTACCGGCAAGGTTATAAACTGCACCGTTTTCGAAAACCAAATCCTTTGTCTGCTGACCACCGCCGTTGTTGAAGATGATCATAGTAGGAGCAGTTGTCAAATCGCCATCATACTTCCACATCCAGACATCTAAACCATTCTTCTTCACACCAATCTTGGTACATGCTACACCTGGCCAGTTACCACCGGTATAGTTCTCAGAACCATTCCAAGCCCAGCAGTCAACCTGACTCCAGTCTGAAGGAGCGAGGAAGTAAGCGAAAATACCTGTTGGAGTAGGAATTACGACCTCTTTCTGCTTGTTGAAGGTAGCAGAACCAGTCTTGGTTTCATTATCTGCATTGGTTGCACTCCAAGTTACAGTCTTGCTCTCGCCTTCCAGCATATCTTCACCGAGAGTGAAGGTAGTAGCCTTACCAGGAGTAAGAGCCACCTGCTCGCCATCGCCAATCTTATACCAACCGCTCTTGGCATTGCTGCTCAATGTTGCTGTTACGGAAACAGTCTTCTGGAAGTCACCACCGTTAGGCTCAGAGTAACCTTAGCTGCTGTATTGACAGGAGCATCAATCTTCTTAGCACTTGAACCACCATCATACTCCAAGTAGATATCGCCTGTGATACCAGTGATATCACCAGACTGAGCACTACCACCATTATTCAAGATGACATTGAAGCTCTCAACGTTATCGAAAGAGTAAGTCCAGTATTTTGCACCATCAATCTCCTCAGGACCCTTCATTACCTTACCAGGCCAAGCATCTGTCAATTTCTTCTCGGAAGTACCTGTTGTCCAAGCATAGATGTAAGGAGCCTTGTCTGCCTTTACTGTTACCGTGATAGCTGCGTTAGGATCTACCTTGGTATAAGTAACCTTACCTGTCTTCTCCTTGCCTTCAGAGCTTGTAGCACCCCAAGTCACAGTCTTGCTGTCCTTGAAGTTCATACCTTCACCGATAGTGAAGATGGTAGCCTGACCAGGAGTCAAATCTACCTTGTCCTGTCCCTCTATCTGGTACCAACCAGACACAGCGTCTTCAGAGAGTGTAGCGGTAACAGTTACCGTATTGGTACGGAAAGAACCACCAGCAGGAGAAAGAGAAACGCTTACAGGCTGAAGAGGAGTCTCGTCAACCCAAGTCGTACCAGCCTCTTCATTGCATCATAGGTCTGACCACCCTTATGCTGAGCAGCAGTTTCGTAGATGAAAGCACCATCCTCTATGAGCTTTCCGCCCTTCCAGTCTTTCACGAGAACGCGAACCTGACCCTGATTTTTAGGAGCATCAACGGTGATAGTAGAACCAGAGTAAGTCTTACCAGTTACCAAATCAGTATAAGTACCAGCTGGGCAATCTGTGAAGGTAGCACCACCATTGAGGGCTACGAGTGCATAACTGTCCTTATAAGCACGCTTGAAAGCGATACCACCATTGGCAGTACAACCCTCGTCTGTCCACTGACCCTTACGGAGAGCAGGAACTGCCTGACGAATCTTGTTCAGACGGATGAGGTGCTGAGCCAAATCATGATTCAATGTAGCTTCCACGTTACCAGAAGCCTGATATTCTCCGAAGTCTGTTGCAGTTACATCACCTGTGATATAACCACCGAAGTAAGCACGACCAGTGTTAGAAAGAGGACCATTAGGACCTTTGTCAATCACAGAACCACGACGGAAACCTACCTCAGAACCATAATAGAGACATGGGATTCCACGGAAGGTAAACATCAGAGAGAGATTCTCAGCCCACTGAGCATCACTACCAGAGAAACGGATACCATCACTTGGCTGAGGACCATAGTCATGGCTGTCTACATATACCACATTGAAAGTAGCATCATTGTATTTCATATCACCAGACTTAGCCAAGCCGTATGCACTTCCTGCATTAGAGAAGTTGTAGTGCAATGGGAAGTCAATCACATTAAATCCACTTGACTGAGAATAGTCTGGCTCATGCCATGCACCATTCAGCATAAAGGTATTGTTGCTTTCAGGAGAATCCGCATTATCTTCCTCGCAGAGAGGCATCAGCTTAGCATCATAACCTGTACCACGGTCATAGATCTCCTGAGTGTCCCAGTATGCCTGGCTGCCATCAAACTGATCCATCAAGTTCTGTGGAGCCTTCCATGTATAATAATAAGGTGAAAGGTTGTCCTGACCACGGTACTGCACACCACCGAAACGGGCACAAACCTCACCATACATGAAGAAAGGAGCCTTGTTGATGCGCTTGTCCTCGTACTTCTTACCGAGGGCAGCAAACTGAGGAATAAACTGCTTGCAGAAGGTAAGACGTGAGATGTGACCGGATGTATCAATACGGAAACCATCGACACCCATCTTGATGAAATTACCATAGCATTTGACAAGATAATCAGCCACTGTATTATTCTCAGTATTGAGGTCCACACAGTCGCCTGCAATCTGAGCCCACCAACGATTAGGTAAGTCCCAGTTGAAGTTACCGAAATGGTGCCAGTAGTTGTGAGTATCATGATTCTGACCATCGGTATTCTTCATCATGGCAAGACGACGCTGATACTGATAACCAGGCTGAAGACCTGGATAGTCACTACCCAATGTTTCCAAATTAGGAATCATACAAGCATTGATGTCTGCCTGGTTACGAAGACGAGTATCACGGTCGAACTCCTTGCAAAAATGCTCCTCACCGAAGTTACCGGTGTGGTTGAGCACGATGTCGAGGATAATCTTGATACCTTTTCGTGAGCCTTGTCGATGAGTTCCTGGAACATCACGTCACCGCTCTTTTTGCCGTCACCGCTCTGATAACGCAATCTACCTTGGAGAAATCCGAAGCATGATAGCCGTGGTAGTCATAACCGGATGCATTCTGTACGACAGGAGTAATCCAGATGGCAGTGAAACCAAGCGCCTTGATGTAGTCGAGCTTGTCGATAACACCCTGGAAGTCACCTCGCCAGCAAGGGTCCTTGGTACTCTTCTGTGCTTCCTGGTTGTCCCAGCAAAGCACGTTATTAGAAGGATCACCATCGTAGAAACGAGTGGTCATCATGAAATAGATACTTCGTCTCGGAAGTCAGTACGATTCGATGTAAACACATCGGTAGCCATCGTCTGCATGGAGACTAACATGAGCAAAAGAACTGCCCATAGTTTGGATGTAAATCTCTTCATAAATTGATAGTTATTAATTTTTAGTTAGTGATGAAAATGTCATTATCTAAGTTTTGTTAGCTTACTAATGCAAATTTACACATTATATAAATATCTGGGGAAATATTATGCAAAAAAGAATGAATAATTATGTGCAAACGTTTACACGCAAATCTTGACAAACAGCAGACAGAAAAATAAAAAAGAGGACTGCATCACTGCAATCCCCTTTTTTAATAATAGCACTTAATAAAACCTAATTAACTAAACTTACATTTATATTGACAATTTGCAATCATCAAAAGTTACTTAATCACAAACTTCTTACCGTTGCAGATATAAGCACCTGGAGCCAAGATGTACTCAGCATCCTGAGCGTTGCTTACCTCGGCAACCTTCACACCTGAGAGGGTGTAGATCTTCACTGCGCCTGCCTTCTGAGCCGCTACAGTCTGGTTGATACCTGTTGAGACAGACTCATTGGTCTTACCGGCAAGGTTATAAACTGCACCGTTTTCGAATTTCAAATCCTTTGTCTGCTGACCACTGCCGTTGCTGAAGATAATCATGGTAGGAGCAGTTGTCAAATCGCCATCATACTTCCACATCCAGACATCCAAACCATTCTTCTTCACACCAATCTTGGTACATGCTACACCTGGCCAGTTACCACCGGTAAAGTTGTCTGTACCATTCCAAGCCCAGCAGTCTACCTGACTCCAGTCTGAAGGAGCGAGGAAGTAAGCGAAGATACCTGTTGGAGCAGGAACAACCACCTCAGCCTTCTTGGTGAAGGTTGCAGAACCTGTCTTTGCCACACCTTCTGCATTAGTTGCGCTCCAAGTTACAGTCTTGCTCTCGCCTTCCATCATGTCAGCACCGAGAGTGAAGGTTGCTGGCTTACCAGGATTAAGAGCTACCTGCTCGCCATCGCCAATCTTATACCAACCGCTCTTAGCATTGTCGCTAAGGGTCGCAGTAACCTTGATAGTCTTCTCGAAGTCACCACCATTAGGACTCAAAGTAACCTTGGCTGCAGCATTGACAGGAGCGTCAATCTTCTTGGCACTTTTACCACCATCATACTCCAAGTAGATATCACTTGTAATACCAGTGATGTCACCAGACTGATCACCGCTACCATTATTCAAGATGACATTGAAACTCTCTACGTCATAGAAAGAGTAAGACCAGTATTTTGCACCATCAATCTCCTCAGGACCCTTCATTACCTTACCAGGCCATGCACCTGTCAAGTTCTTGCCGTCAGTACCTGTTGTCCAAGCGTGGATGTAAGGAGCCTTGTCTGCCTTTACATATACGGTGATAGCTGCGTTAGGATCAACCTTAGTATATGTAACCTTACCAGTCTTCTCCTTGCCTTCAGAGCTTGTAGCGCCCCAAGTCACTGTCTTGGTATCCTTGAAGTTCATGTCATCACCGATAGTGAAGGTAGCAGGCTTACCAGGGGTCAAATCTACCTTGTCCTGTCCCTCTATCTGGTACCAACCAGACGTAGCATCTTCTGAGACCTCAGCGTAACAGTTACCGTATTGGTACGGAAAGTACCGCCAGCTGGAGAAAGAGAAACGCTTACAGGCATAAGAGGAGCCTCGTCAACCCAAGTTGTACCAGCCTCTTCATTACCATCATAGGTCTGACCGTCCAGAGACTTGGCTGTTGTATCGTAGATGAAAGCACCATCATCAATGAGCTTGCCACCAGTCCAGTCTTTCACGAGTACGCGAACCTGACCCTGAGTAGCAGGAGCATCAACGGTGATAGTAGAACCTGTGTAAGTCTTGCCTGTTACCAAGTCTGTAAAAGTACCTGCTGGGCAATCTGTGAAAGTAGCACCACCATTGAGGGCTACGAGTGCATAACTGTCCTTATAAGCACGCTTGAAGGCGATACCACCCTTGGCAGGAGTACACCCCTCGTCGGTCCACTGACCTTACGGAGAGCAGGAACAGCCTGACGAATCTTGTTCAGACGGATGAGGTGCTGAGCCACATCATGATTCAAAGAGGCAGCCGCATTACCAGAAGCCTTGTAGTCACCGAAGTCTGATGCTTCTACATCACCTGTGATATAACCACCGAAGTAAGCACGACCAGTTTCAGAAAGAGGACCATTAGGACCTCTGTCAATCACAACATCGCGACGGAAACCTACCTCAGAACCATAATAGAGACATGGGATTCCACGGAAGGTGAACATCAGAGAGAGATTCTCTGCCCACTGAGCGTCTGAGCCGCCAAAACGAGACCCTGACCCAGGACCATAGTCGTGACTGTCTACATATACCACATTATAGGTAGCGTCATTATATTTCATATCACCAGTCTTAGCCAAGCGGTATGCGGTGGCAGCATTACCGAAGTTGTAGTGCAATGGGAAGTCGATCACATTGAAACCGCTTGACTGAGAATAGTCTGGCTCATGCCATGCGCCATTCAGCATAAAGGTATTGTTGCTTTCTGGAGAATTCGCATTATCCTTCTCGCAGAGAGGCATCAGCTTATCATCATAACCTGTACCTCTGTCATAAATTTCCTGAGTGTCCCAGTATGACTGGTTGCCATCAAACTGATCCATCAAGTTCTGTGGAGCCTGCCATGTATAATAAAAAGGTGAAAGGTTGTCCTGACCACGGTACTGCACACCACTGTAACGGGAACAAACCTCACCATACATGAAGAATGGAGCCTTGTTCAATCGCTTATTCTCGTACTGCTTACCGAGGGCAGCAAACTGAGGAATGAACTGCTTGCAGAAGGTAAGACGTGAGATATGACCGGATGTATCAATACGGAAACCATCGACACCCATCTTGATAAAATTGCCATAGCACTTGACAAGATAATCAGCCACTGTATTATTCTCAGTATTGAGGTCCACACAGTCACCTGCAATCTGAGCCCACCAACGATTAGGTAAGTCCCAGTTGAAGCTACCGAAATGATGCCAATAGTTGTGTATATCGTGGTTATTGCCATCTGTATTCTTCATCAGGGCAAGACGACGCTGATACTGACCAGCAGGCAAAAGACTTGGATAGTCACTACCTAATGTTTCCAAATTAGGAATCATACAAGCATTGATGTCTGCCTGGTTACGAAGACGGGTATCACGGTCGAACTCCTTGCAAAAATGCTCCTCACCGAAGTTACCGGAGTGGTTGAGCACGATATCGAGGATAATCTTGATACCCTTGGCGTGAGCTTGTCGATGAGTTCCTGGAACATCACGTCACCGCTCTTTTTGCCGTCACCGCTCTGATAACGGCAATCTACCTTGGAGAAATCCGAAGCATGATAGCGTGGTAGTCATAACCGGATGCATTCTGTACGACAGGAGTAATCCAGATGGCAGTGAAACCTAACGCTTGATGTAGTCGAGCTTGTCAATGACACCCTGGAAGTCACCGCGCCAACAAGGGTCCCCGGTACTCTTCTGTGCTTCCTGGTTGTCCCAGCAGAGCACATTGTTTTTAGGATCTCCATCGTAAAAACGGGTGGTGATCATAAAGTAGATACTTCGTCTCGGAAGTCAGTACGATTCGATGTAAACACATCGGTGGCCATCGTCTGCAAGGAGACCAACATGAGCATAAGGACTGCCCATAGCCTTGATGTAAATCTTTTCATAAGATTGACAGGTTATTAATTTTTAGTTAGTGATGAATAACTATGTTAGTTATGTGATTGTTAATTCCTTCACTTTAAAACTCTTGGCAATATTCTTCTGTTAGCTTACTCATGCAAAATTACACATTATATATATATGATGGGGAAATATGATGCAAAAAAGAATGAATAAACGTGTGCAAACGATTACACTCAAATCTTGACAAACAGCAGACAGAAAAACAAAAAAGAGGACTACATCACTGCAATCCCCTTTTAATAGCACTTAATAAAACCTAATTAACTAAACGTATATTTATATTGACAATATGCAATCATCAAAAGTTACTTGATCACAAACTTCTTACCATTGCAGATATAAGCACCTGGAGCCAAGATGTACTCAGCATCCTTAACGTTGCTTACCTCGGCAACCTTCACACCTGAGAGGGTGTAGATCTTCACTGCGCCAGCCTTCTGAGCTGCTACAGTCTGGTTGATGCCTGTTGAGATAGACTCGTTGGTCTTACCGTCACGGTTATAAACTGCACCGTTTTCGAAAACCAAATCCTTTGTCTGCTGACCACCGCCGTTGTTGAAGATGATCATAGTAGGAGCAGTTGTCAAATCGCCATCATACTTCCACATCCAGACATCCAGACCATTCTTCTTCACACCGATCTTGGTACATTCTACACCTGGCCAGTTACCACCGGTAAAGTTTTCTGAATTATTCCAAGCCCAGCAGACAACCTTACTCCAGTCTGAAGGAGCGAGGAAGTAAGCGAAGATACCTGTTGGAGCAGGAACAACCACCTCAGCCTTCTTGTTGAAGGTAGCAGTACCAGTCTTTGCCACACCTTCTGCATTAGTTGCGCTCCAAGTTACAGTCTTGCTCTCGCCTTCCATCATGTCAGCACCGAGGGTGAAAGTTGATGGCTTACCAGGAGTAAGAGCACCTGCTCGCCATCGCCAATCTTATACCAACCGCTCTTGGCATTGTCGCTGAGGGTTGCAGTAACTGTAACACTCTTCTGGAAGTCACCACCGTTAGGACTCAAAGTAACCTTAGCTGTTGTATTGACAGGAGCATCGAGCGTCTTGACATTTGAACCACCGTCATACTCCAAGTAGATATCGCCTGTGATACCAGTGATGTCACTTGACTGCTTGTCATTACCATTATTCAGAACCACATTGAAGCTCTCTACTCCATCGAAAGTCTTGTACCAGTAGTTGACACCACCAATCTCTTCAGGACCATCCATGGTCTGACCGTGCCATGCACCTGTCAACTCCTTTTTTGGAGTACCAGGAACCCAAGCATAGATAGTTGGAGCATTGTCTGCCTTTACATATACGGTGATAGATGCGTTAGGATCCACCTTGGTGAAGGATACAGAACCATTCTTCTCACTCTTGTCGTTCTTAGCATACCATGTTACAGTCTTGCTCTGCTTGAAGTTCATGTCTTCACCGATAGTGAATTTCTTGGTCTCGCCAGGAGCCAACTCTACCTTCTCCTTACCTTCTACCTGGAACCAACCAGAAGTTGCCTTACCGCTAAGGCTTACCTCTACAGTAACAGTATTGGTGCGGAAAGTACCACCATTCTGAGAGAATTTCAAACCAAACTCATTAGTCTGTGGCTCAACCCATGTTGTACCATCTTCCTCATGACCATCATAAGCCTGATCAGCCTCTGACTTAGACTTAGGAGTCTCATTATAGATGAAAGGACCATCCTCACCTATCTGACCGCCCTTCCAGTCCTTCACAAGAACACGGAGCTGACCCTGAGTAGCAGGAGCATCAACGGTGATAGTAGTACCAGTGTAAGTCTTGCCTGTTACCACGTCGGTATAAGTACCATCAGGGCAATCTGTAAATGTTGCACCACCATTGATGGCTACGAGTGCATAGCTGTCATTCTTATAAGCACGCTTGAAGGCGATACCGCCATCAGCAGGAGTACAACCATCGTCGGTCCACTGACCCTTACGCAAAGCAGGAACAGCCTGACGGATCTTGTTCAGACGGATGAGGTGCTGAGCGACATCATGATTCAATGTAGCAGCCACATTACCTGTTGCCGTGTAGTCACCGAAATCCTTGGCTTCTACATCACCAGTGAGGTAACCACCGAAGTAAGCACGACCAGTTTCTGAAAGAGGACCGTGAGGACCTCTGTCAATCGGAGCACCGCGACGGAAACCTACCTCAGAACCATAATAGAGACATGGAATACCACGGAAGGTAAACATCAGAGAGAGATTCTCTGCCCACTGAGCATCATCACCAGAGAAACGGAATTGGTCGTTGGTTTGCTGAGGACCATAGTCGTGGCTATCAACATATACCACATTATAGGTAGCATCATTATATCTCTTGTCACCTGACTTTGCCAAACCGTATGCGGCGGCAGCATTACCGAAGTTGTAGTGCAATGGGAAGTCGATCACATGGAAACCACTTGCCTGAGAATAGTCTGGCTCATGCCACTTACCATTCACCATAAAGGTATTGTCGCTTGTTGGTGTTGGGGCATTGTCTGACTCACAGAGAGCCATCTGATGGTCATCCACACCTGTACCGCCATTGGCTTTATCAAAGAGTACCTGTGTATCCCAGTATTTCTGGCTACCATCCCATTTGTCGAGCAAGTCCTGTGGAGCCTGCCATGTGTAATAATAGCAAGAGAGGTTATCCTGACCACGGTATGTGACATCACTGTAACGGGCGCAAACCTCACCATACATAAAGAAACGTGCCTTGTTCAATCGCTTGTACTCATACTGCTTACCGAGGGCTGTAAACTGAGGAATAAACTGCTTGCAGAAGGTAAGACGTGAGATGTGACCGGATGTATCGATACGGAAACCATCCACACCCATCTTGATGAAGCTGCCATAGCACTTTACAAGATAATCTGCTACGTAGTCGTTCTCGGTGTTCAGGTCAACACAGTCGCCTGCAATCTGAGCCCACCAGCGGTTAGGATAATCCCAGTTGAAGTCACCAAAGTGATGCCAGTAGTTGTGAACATCCTCGTTCTTACCACGGACGTTCTTCAACAAGCCAAGACGACGCTGATACTGCTCATAAGGGACACTTGTAAGGTAGTCGGAACCCAACTTCTCCTCGTTAGGAATCATACAAGCATTGATAAGTGCCTGAGTTTCCAAGTCGGTATTACGGTCAAACTCCTTGCAGAGTGTCTGCTCACCGAAGTTACCGGTATGGTTGAGCACGATGTCAAGGATAATCTTGATACCCTTTTCGTGTGCCTTGTCGATGAGTTCCTGGAACATGGCGTCACCATCCTTGCTACCATCGCTGCTCTGATAACGGCAGTCAACATGCTGGAAATCCATGGCATGATAACCGTGGTAGTCATAACCGGATGCGTTCTGCACTACTGGTGTAATCCAGATGGCAGTGAAACCCAAGGCCTTGATGTAATCGAGCTTGTCGATGACACCCTGGAAGTCGCCTCGCCAGCAAGGGTCTTTTGTTTTGATCTGCTCTGACTGGTTATCCCAACAGAGCACATTGTTTCCTGTATCACCATCGTAGAAACGAGTGGTCATCATGAAATAAATACTTCGTCTCGGAAGTCAGTACGATTGCTGGTAAACGTATCCGTTGCCATCGTCTGCATGGAGACCAACATGAGCATAAGGACTGCCCATAGCCTGAATGTAAATTTCCTCATTTGATAGACTGGTTATTTAATTTTTAGTTAGTGATGAATATCTATGTTAGTTATTTGATTGTTAATTCCTTCGTTTATGGTAACCCTGTCCCCAACACGCCCTGAAGGGCAGATGCTCTTCGTTTATGGTATGCGGTAAGAGATAACTCTATTCCCTACACGCCCTGAAGGGGCAGAAGCTCATAGCCCAGGGCAGCGCCTGGGTTGTTTTGGGCGGTAACCTGTCGCCCTGTAAGGCAAAAGCTTTAAAACTCCTGGCAATATATAAAGCTGTTGCCCTTACAGGGCGCATTGCTGATTGCCTTTATACCCAGGCGCTGCCCTGGGCTAAGAGCTTCTGCTTACAGGGCGTGCTGCTTATAGGAGCTTTTGGGCCTTAGGCCCATACTTAAACCACTTGCGAGCCTTCAGTTAGCTTACTTATGCAAAGTTAATGCAAACCGAATGCAGAACATCAAGCTTGCTTGAATGTTTTGCTGAGGTGCAGCTTAACTTATGCAAAAATACTCATTATATATATAAGGTGGTAAAATAAATGCTAAAAATTGCGAATATTAATATGCAATCGATTGCATAAATATCTTAACATTCTACACTCTGCAAAACAAAAGAGGACTGCATCTCTGCAGCCCTCTTTAATGATAATAGCGATTAATAAACTAATTAAACTAACCCTTTAATTAATTTTACACTTTTCTCAACCTATTCTTACTATTTACTGAAAATGTAATGAAGCCTAATCATCAGTCCCAGGGTGATTTATCCTTAGGCCAAGCTGTGTTGTCAAAACTGTCGTCGGTGAAGTCGTACTTCTTGGAACAAGAACCACCATCATCATTTTGATCTATAACTAGACCGCCAGATCCAGCCAACAGCTGAGACTCCACAACTACAAAACTTACTGAAACATTCGGTTGTATATAATTCTTTTTCATCTTTTTAATTGCTTACTTGTTCTACAATGCTTATATTTACTTAACCACGAACTTTCTGCCATTGTGGATATAAACACCACCCGCTGTAGGTTTCTCTACCTGCTGACCACTCAGAGTGTAATACTTACCATCATGATTCTTAACTGTGGTGTTCACCACCTCATCGATACCTGTTGTACCATCAGCATTGGCAAAGTCGAAGAAGAGTGCTGGAACTTCTTAGCTCCATTAGAAGTGTAGTCATTATGGCTTACTCCCAAACCCATCTTGTTAACATCAGTCTCAGCGATAGGCAAGTAAGCACTGTTGTTATAGAAAGCGCCTGTGCCCTTAGAAATCCAGAAACCCATGAGGAAATCATTATCATTATAGCCTTCTGTAACACCCAAACCCTTTTTGGCATTATAGAAACCGAAGAGATAGTTGTAGTAGGTTACACCTTCCTTAACTTCCTTAGTAGGAACCACCTGAGCTGTGATGAGCGTATTCAGAAGATTTTTACCTGTATACTTAGTACCAACATAGTCGGTAGAAGTTGTTTCCGCGTTAGGGTTATACTCTTCCATCGGAATCACCATGGTGTTGTAAGAAGTAAGCGAAGCACGCTCACGCTCTTCAGCGTGACCATCTATATCGGCAGCCGTCTTCTTGGTAGCCAAGATTACACCTGTTTCAGAAGGAATTACGTTATATGTATTTGTAGGATCGGCATTAACCTTCTTGAGAGTGAACTTCGCTTTACCATCTGTACCCTCTGTCATTCCATCTACTACGAAAATATCTACATCCTTAGAAATCTTCCAAGCCTTAACCGCACTCCAGGTTCTGAAATACTTATAGCCACCTCTATTGTGAATGATACGTTTATTGTCTAAGCTCTTGTAAACCACGTTTTCGAAGTCACGCAACTCCAACTCCGTGTTCGCAGAGATGGTGTAGTAGTAGTCGGTGACAGGTATATTATCACCATTACCATTATCCTTATTATAGGTATAGAAGTAGAGACGTACTGTCCAGCGACCAGCAGGACGGTTCCAGATGATATCCCAATCTTTTCCTGGATTAACTTCAGAACCTTTCTCTGTATAGTTCACCTTGTTAGGATCGTAAGAAGTTGCTTCATGACCTTCGCCATTACCATCTAAAGGTGTCTTTGCCTTCATTTTAGGATCGGTTGTAGAATCCTCGTGCCAGTTGATTTCCTTAGTGTGGTTACCAACAAATCTGAACTTCGCCGCGCCATCTTTGGCAGTTGTTACGAGCGTCACCTTATAGCACTTCTCTGTTTCATCGTATGTCATATCGGCTGCTGTAGATTTATAATCCCAAACGCCATCCTTGACTGTACCAGGAATAGCGTCACCTACCATAGATACAGAGGTAAGTTTCGCACGAGTATCACGAATAAGCACCCGACCACAAATACCAAGGTGCTGCTTTGCTCCATCATCAGTACCATTAGAAGGGTTATACTCAATTATAAGAGAACCTAGCTCATTAGAAGATGGTTTCATTGGTTCTTCATTAGGAGAGAATCTATTGAACTTATCCTGACCGTCTGGGTCCTCTATACTATGACCTCCGTTACCCAACAAGAACAACTTATTAGTGGTAGGACAATTAACAGCGTTGCTATTAGGGGAACAGGCGCGATATTGAGAACTTAACTTTTCTATAAAGTTAGAATTGGTTTTGTCTACAAATTCCTTCTTCATTACGTAATTGGATATGACGTAATATGAATGTTCAGCAAAGAGATTGACAGAAGCAAAGAATTTATCACTAAACTGCTTTACATTTGTCTTGTATGTATCGTATACTGGCATGGCTGTCGCATTCTTAGCATCGCTAATAAAGAAAGCCACACGCTTGTTACTAATATGCTTAAACTCACACTTAGATGGCTCGCCTGATTTTTTATCCACAGTGATAGACACCTTGTACATACCATCAGAATATTCTGTTTCGCTCTCATTACGCGATACTATATTCCAATAGTTTTTTTATTCACATCCCCATCCAATGTTTCATTCAATGTTTCAGAACTTTTAAGATCCGACAGTATTATAGTCTTATCAGTTTCAGGACAAGTCCTGCTTATGCCATAAGCACTACCAGGACCATACACATTCTTAGGCTTACCAAACTCATCAACACTCATCACCTGAGCATGAGCAGTAAGAGAAGCAGGAATCTCTACCATATATACAGCGTTACCTTCAGTATCATTCCCCTGCTGCTGGAACTTGAACACAGCATCATCATAGGTCACCTTGTCCCCGCTGAAGGTGAAGAAGTTTCCTGCAAGATAGTAGCCCTGGGTATAGGTACGTTTAGGGAGAGGATTATTTTTAGTTGTGTCAACACTTGCAACAACAGTCATCTTTCCTTCATCTGTTACAGTGATAGAATAGAGAAGACCTGCCTTTAATGTTAAGGCTTCTGTTCCTCCTGTTGTGAAGGCGATATCTGATGTTCCAGCTGCACTAATAGTTTTAGCAGCAGCCAAACCATACTTTTTGCCATCGATAGTAAGAGTAATTGTTGCATCAGCAGTTGCACTGCTCAAATCGAGAGTGTACTTTCCGTTAGAACCTGTCAGCTCATCAGAACCATTCAATAATTTAATTACCTTAGTAACGACCTCAGAACCACCCTCAGAGTATTTAATCTGCTTATTATTGTAATCGAAAATCAAAGTATAGGACTTACCCTTTGTCATGGTAAGTTTCCATGCTTTATTACTACCTTTGCCTTCATTCGCGCTTGTAAATTCCGTTCCTACAGAAGCATCGTTAATTTGAGGGTAATACTCAGTTGATGCAGTCTTTACACGAAAATAACAAACGGCTGATTCTGCAGCATCTAATACATATTTGTAGGTTGCACCATCGGTTGTTTCAAATAGACGATTTAATTCTTCTGACCATTTGTTAGTAACTCCACCTATGAGGTACAGCTTTTCAAACTCTGAATTAGTTTGTGCCATCATTTTTAGTGGTATGCTCATTAAGATGCATAACACCATCATCATTAGTGTAAATCTTTTCTTCATATTTTTATAGTTTTAAACTTTATGTTTAGCTTTTAGTTAACTCGTCATTTCCTGTAGGTTTTACTTTCCTTGTTTTCCCAAACCAATGAATTCCATCGGAATGGATAACTACATTGTTCTTAATTGAAAGAATAATAAGTTAGTTAGAAACAACAATTTTCCTTTGCTCAATATTTCAGTTTAACGAATTGCAGTCCTTTCCTGCAACGCCCGTAGGCGATTTTATTGGTTCACTTTTCTTTTTCGCTGCAAATATATAAAAAATGTAAAAGTCAAGGTACGATTACAAGGTATTTTTTGCGCAAATATCTGTGCAAACGATTACACTGGCATTCTTGTCAAAAGGTTCGCATGTAAGGAAGTTAGTATCATCTAAAATTCCGCTTTCAGCTGCTGCATCTGCTCCGCCGACAGACCAGTAATTTCCATCACCGACGCAGCATCCATTCCCTTTGCCAGCATCTTTCTGGCAATCTCAAGGCTTCGCTGCTCAAGACCTTGCTTCATGCCCTTCTCCATGCCTTGCTTCATGCCCTTCTCCATGCCTTGCTTCATGCCTTTCTCCATGCCTTGCTTCATGCCCTTCTCTATGCCTTCAGCGATTCCTTCGCGCTTGGCTGTATCCACGGAATTCTTAATGTCACGATAAGCCTTTTTACTGGCTTCATACTCCCGCATTTCCAGCGGAGAAAACTTGGCTATCTCTGCTTCCTCGAAGAGGCGGTCGAAAACCTTGTCGCACAGTTCTTTAGGTCGTTGACTAAGCTTATAGAGGTTCTTCAGTGCATAGAGCCACTTTTCGTAAAGCGTCTGCAACTCATCCAGCTTCTTATCGAACTTCGCAATCTCGACATAAATGAACTCAAGCTTGTCATAAAAGACCTTGTGAGTAGCCGTGTCGCACAACTGCACATGATGGCGGATTTTTTCCTTGTCGAAGGCATCGTCGTTCATGCTGAAATTGAGCAACGCAACAGTATAGACATGATTCAGTTTGAAATCCCAGTCATCCCCCTTGGGTGCTGTTCTCGAATAGGAAATGTGGAATAGAACAGGGAGCGGTCCTTGAAATACGTCTGATAAGCGTTCTGCATCTCAACGATGAACTTCTCTCCGTTTTCGCCCTCACAATATACATCAAAGATGGCTCTGCGGTCGGTGTAGACATCGCCCACATGCTCCGGGTTAAGATACGACACATCCTTCACAACCTGTTTACCATTAAACAAGCTGTTGAGAAAACAAATCAGCAAATCCTTATTGGGAGCCGATCCAAAAATTCGCTTGAAACCAAAGTCGGTTAGCAAACTAATATATCTTTCTTCTACCTGTTCCATTATCGTTTGTTTTCTAAAATCTTATGCAAAGATAGCACTATCGAGCGCAATGAAAGCTATCTTTCAGATTGCCCAATGCAGGATATCTTATGCAAAATTACGTTTTTATTTTGAAACCAACAAGGATTTATCTAAGAAAGTTGCTTCAAAAATCTGAGGTTTAACCTTCTGTCACACTGGAATTACAAAAAATGTGGGTGATGTGAGATGGTTAGTAGTCACTCCATATACCTTTTAATCCAAGGACGGGACATTCTGACAGGCATGGTAGCACGAATAGAGATTACACCAAATGGCAATATCTCGGCCAGCATCCATGAAGATGGGTACTGATTGGTATATGTCTCTTTGAAATACCCATAAAAACAAAAACGACCCGCACATTTGAGCATCGTTGAGAGGCTTGGCGGGTTCTCGTACTGCAAAGGTACGAATAATCATTGATAATACAAACTTTTCAGTAAGAAAAATAACATAAAAGTAGATTTCTTTAACATATTTGTATCTAATAATGTTAAATCAGGACTTAAAATTATATTTTACCACCCAAACAAAGTGGTTTTCAAGTTCAGAAATTATAGAAGTTAAACTTCCTTCCAATCTACCAAACCCTTTCCCTTATCATCCAACTCTATGGCGAGGGCGATGACCTTGCGCTTGTCGGCCTTGAAAGGCTCGGCATACTGCTTGGCTCTGATTTGCTCTGCTGCAGCATCCACTCCACCGTTGTCGCTCAACTTCAACTCCAGGACGTAGATGTATCGGGTGGTTTCCACCACCATGTCTATCCTGCCCGTAGCAATCATCTTTTCCACTTCCACCCTGCAACCGATGGCATTGAATATGGTGCTCATAATCAGGCGATAACGCTCCTCCATGTCCATACTGGCGAGCTTCTTGTTGCTGTAGGCACATCCGCAATGAGGGCTTTCAGGCATTTCATGGCTTCGGGAAGATTGCCAAGCTGAATGGAAAGCAACAAATCTGATTGAATTGATTGGATATCAGAGTTGCCTCGCAGAGTCAGGGCAGGCAACACAGTCTCATAAAGCGCTTGTCTTACCTCACTGTTAGGGAATCCCAGAATATAAACTCCCATCTGGTAACCCTTTATCGTAAGGTAACCGGACTGATAGAGAAACAGTTCTGCTCCACCACCTGTCACATCAGAGGTCTCAATGGTTTGTCGAAGAATGGTACAAGGGTCAAAATTACGTAGTTTGAGTTCCATATTATCCACAAACTTAGGCAACATGGAGGTTGCACCCGATGAAGCCCAGTAGTTCTTCAGTCAGAATCTGACAGGGCATTGATAAGACTGAAGGGATTGAATACATCCACCATGTTGCGGCGACTGAAATGATAGCCATCATAGTAGGCTGTCAGTTGTGCCACAGCTTCGTCGAAAGTCCAACCTTCGTATTCAGCCAGCTTATTGATTTCCGGCTTGAAATCACGTAAGACTTCTTCCTTGGTAATACCACAAATGGCGGCATAGTTTGGCTCAAAACTGATGTTGCTCAGATTGTTGAGTACAGAGAAGAGAGAGATTTGCGTAAACTTGGTGATACCTGTGATGAAGACAAACTTCTCGTATTTGTCATCTGCCTTGAGGATGGCAAACACCTCACGATAAACAGCAGTACATGCTTCATGCTGCGGAGTTTTCCAGGAATGTTGCAAGGGCGAGTCGTATTCGTCGATGAGAATCGCCACCTGAAGCCCGGTTTTATTGTATGCCCCCTCAATGATATTCTTGAATCTTACAGCAAGAGAACTGTCCTGCCGTACAGCAATATCATACTCCGACTCAAGTTGATGGAAGGCATTGTCCAGATAGCTCCGCACACTTTCCGGTGCAGCTCCTGCCTGGCTCATATCGAGCCTGATAACAGGACGCTTCACCCATTCTGTCTCCATCTGCATGATCTTCAGTCCCTCAAAGAGTTCCTTCTTGCCTAAGAAATAAGCTTCGAGTGTATCAACAAGGACAGATTTACCAAAGCGGCGTGGGCGGCTCAGGTAATTATACTTTTTATCTCTGTTGGCAAGCTGCCAGATGATATCTGTCTTGTCAACATACAGGTATCCACCCTCTCTGATTACCTCAAAAGACTGGATGCCTACTGGCAATCTTCTATCGTTTATCTCTACCATCTTCCAGGATCTTTGGTTTACAATTGCAAATTTACGATTATTTTCTCAAATTGCCATCATTTTCTCTCTTTTTCTGGATAATTCTTTTAAAGTTAGCAGGTTTCAAGTACGGGCGAAGGTCCAAAAGTCCCACAGCAGCACGCCCTGAACCAACGGTCACCAGCGCGTAGCGGAATTGAAAATCGCAGGCCGAAGGGTAAAGCAAAGGTAAAGGGGGCAGAAGCCCACAGCAGCACGCCCTGAAAGGGCAGAAGCCCACAGCAGCAACGCCCAAAAGGCCAAGAAGACCCAGCAGCACGCTCTGAAAGGGCAGAAGCTCTTAGCCCAGGGCAACGCCCTGGGTATAAGGCAATCAGCAATGCGCCCTGTAAGGGCAAAAGCTTTAAAACACACCTAATAAAAATGGGAAAATCCTCT
>ENA-OQER01000261-OQER01000261.1-human-gut-metagenome-genome-assembly--contig:-NODE-261-length-29925-cov-7.557521_pt1 | contig 29925 bp, 34 predicted proteins | sample MGYA00242797_ERZ504639 | MGnify/ENA primary metagenome ERZ504639 (study PRJEB26092, sample SAMD00036306) | human gut metagenome | host: Homo sapiens | study: EMG produced TPA metagenomics assembly of...
CATCAATCTTGGTTGTCACGAGGCTATAGAACTGGTTATGCCATGCGTTGGGGTCAGAATATTTCTTTGAAGCACGACTTCCTAACTGCATTGAGGGAGCCGTGAATATATCTAACTGAGGATTCGGATCTGTCTTTTTAAACATAGTCATTCTTTTAATTGATGGTGTAAAGATACGAAAAATATTCCAGATTACGGCATAAATCAGAGATTATTTTCGTGAAATATAAACATTTTAAACAGGCCTTACTTTTTAAAGTGGGCTCAAGTATGAACAATATCAACTGAATAGAGGGCTAAATGTGGAATTTGATTTCATTCAGCCAAGCCTGAACACTGAAGCAGGGACAGGACTTATGGACGTTAGGGAGATCACGATGACCTAGAATCTCGGCTTCGGGATAGTCTACGCACAGACTCGTCAGGAGATTCTGGAGCGACTGCTTCTGAGCCTTCGTACGGGTATCTGCCGGATTGCCGTCGGCGTCGAGACGCTTCGTAACAAATGCCGATACTGTGTGCATTGAAATGGCGGGCGTGGGCGCCGATTTCTGACTCGGGACGTCCGGGGTAGATGACGCCGTCTTTCGTGATGTAATAGTGATAACCGATGCTGCGGAAACCACGGGCTAAATGACAGGCTTCGAGCTTTTCGAAGGTGAAGTCCTGGGTGACGCGGGTGGCTGAACAGTGAATGACAATAAGTGATATTTTTCTTGTGTTTTTCATAGTGCTGAATCTTTAAAGGGTTGATACTACTGGCAGCTCTGCACACAAAAGGCAGAGGCTACGGCAGTGAGAACGGTAATGACGAAATTCAGAATTTTCTTGAGTGTTTCTCTTTTCATTTTCATTTGATTTAAGGTTAACTGAACTTTCGCATATCAGGAAGTTAAAGGAGTTAAGGAAGTTAAGGAGTTAAGACGTATGTCTTGCTGTTTAAAAACAACGCCAAAAAGACTGTTGTCTTAACTCCTCAGCGACCGTAGGGAGCGATAACTCCTTTAACTCCTTTAACTTCTGAGCTTGCGAAACTTGAAAGGTTAATAAATGGATTGGGGGGCTCGGATTTCCTATATCCGGGCGATACTGGAGAAGGAAGGCTGACAGGATGAGCAGATGGGCTTGATAGCGCGTGTTTCAATGATGCTTGCTATATTGATGAATAGCCGGGGGTGCTATAGCCGAATCCCGGACTGCATCCTGTCTAAAACCTTCTTTCTTCATCTACTGGCGAGGGGGTTACTCCAGACCGTCGCCACCATCAGAGCCGCTGCTCTCGGTATTGCCTGATCCGCCAGTCTGGGTTGAGTCGCCACCCTGGTTTGTGCCGCCACCCTGGGTGGTATCGCCTGTGTTGTCCTTACCGCCGTCTGGTGGAGTAACATCTCCTGTTACGGCTGTAGCCTTCTTCAGGGTTGCATCGAGGTTCAGGCTGTTTGCCTTGAACTCACCGGTGCCACGGGCACGGAGCTTCAGTCCGGCAATGTTCTTGGTGATGCTGAACTCCTTCTCGGAGGCAGCACCTTCCTTGTTCTTGATGCCGATGCTGAAGATGGCGAGGTCGGGAATCTTCACGGCGATACCCTGCAAAACCAGTTCTCTTACGCAGCTCACCATGTCGGTGAGCATACCCTTGATGGCTCCCTTTGAGAACGGGGTGTTGTGACTTTCCATGTGCTCTGCGAGTTCATCAAGACCATAGGTCTGGGTGATTACAGGGTAGGCGAAAAACTTGCCGTAAGCGGCGCTCAACTTCTCGTTGACATACTTCTTCAATGTGTACAGAATCATAGTGTCTTCATTTTAAGGTTAATAAATTGTGTTTGTGTAGTAGGGGGCGCTGCGCATTGCCTCTTGGTGGTATGAGATGTTATCTCTGAACCACAATGCAAAGATACGAAATCGGTGAGGGGTCAACTCACAGTTGCTCATACTTGCTCATGTTTTATCATACTTTTTCATAGATTCTTTTTTTCTGGAGTTTATAAGCCCATTATAATGAATCATCATTTGCTTGAATCTTACAAAAACAAGTAAGTCGGCAAAAGCTATGGATGGCGGTCTCCTTACCGCACTTTTTAGGGGTAATGTGCAATATGGTAACAGGTTTTCTAAGGATGGGGGCATGGGGGATTTACTGGTAATTCGCTGATAACTTGCAGAATTATTGCAAATTTCTTGGTGGTTTCGAGAAAAAAGCGTATTTTTGTGGCGAAAAGTTAAACGTTTAAATTAAAAGTTATGGAAGTTTGGTGTATATAGAACAAAGCCTTCTGTGGCTCTGTTAGGAATTTGTTAATCAACAGCATGTGATGCCCCCAAGGAGTTGAGAAAATATCTTTTTCCAATTGGTCAGCAACTTGCTGACCAATTTTCGTGGTGTTATTTCATCTCCGTATCAACGCTTAGTTTGCACAAATTACTCATTGCATAGAGTGGAATTACATCTACATGGCGAATGGCATCCTGGGATTCTTTATCAACATACTCAAACTCTCCGAAATTCTCTAGGGATGTACGAACAGCATGATGAAGAGCCTTCTTTCTCATGAATAGCCATAAGCTTTGCATGCTACCCCTGGTAGTGGCTTTCACTTCTATCGGTAAAACCATACCATCCTTGGCTTCCAGAAAATCAATCTCAGCATTGGCCCCTCTTGACAAATTCTGCCAATAATACATTTCTGCCTTCTGGAAACAGTCGTGGTTCTTGACGAGTTCCAAACCAGCAAACATTTCTGATGCAGCACCTTTATTGACGAAATCAACATTCGAAGCTAAAAGTACATTGGCAGCAGGAGTACCCAACATGGTTTGCATCAGTCCCAAATCCAAGAAAAGATATTTCCTGTAGCTGTCATTCTCTTCAGCTCCAAGTGGAACGCATTTCCATCACTATGGGTCACCGGCTTTATGAGTCCTGCCAAGGTCAATAAATGAAGTGCGTCTTTGATAACCGAAGAATGAACATCATCGGCCACCTGCCTATAGACAAACTTACTGCCAGCCTGCAAAGCTACGGAACGCAAAACCTTTCTCAATAAAGCCGGAGATACACGCGACTTGTACTTGGCAAAATCATCCTGATAGGTATCCAGAATATCATTATGGACATGAGCGCATTCTATGTAACTGTTAGTCTCTATCCATTCTGTAACTGCGGCAGGCATACCACCCACCAGATAGAAAGTCTTCAACTGGTCCACCAGTTTATTATGAACGGCCTCTGGAAGCGGAGATGAGGGTGAAGCCTGCTGCTTGTAACTCACCGTGGTATCTAGTCCCTGTGCCATGAGAAATTCATCAAAGGAAAAAGGGTACATATAGAGTGAGCGTATTCTACCCACTCCAAAGGAAGGCAGTTCTTCTAAGGTGAATTCCAACAAAGAGCCAGCAGCGATGACATGCAGTTCCGGATAATCTTCTTTGAAATAACGGAGCGACATGATTGCTTCCTGGCTCACTTGTATCTCGTCTATGAAGAGCAGTGTTTCACCAGGTATCACTGGGATGCCGGTAGTGGCACTTATGCTTTCACACGTTCTATGCACGTCAATATCCTTTGAAAAGAGTCCTCTTATGGATGGCTGGCTCTCCAGATTGATCTCTACAAAGTACTTGAATTCTTTACCAAAGTGGCGCACAGCAGAAGATTTTCCTACTTGTCTGGCTCCACGTATCAGCAGCGGTTTTCTTCTTTGAGAAGCCTTCCACTCCAGGAGTTTTTTATCTATAATTCGCTTGTAATATGTCATTTTGTATAATTTATTGATTTACAGTGCAAAGATACAACTTTTATCCAAAAGTCAAGGCAAACAATAGTTAATTTTATCCAAAAGTCAAGGCTAAAATAATGGCTTTTTATCCAAAAGTCAAGGCTAAGAGCCTAAAACTGCCGTCATCAAGAATCTGTGTCGCCAAAATCGTGATGCAGCATTCTCGCTTGAGGCGGATTGCAAATCCGCAAGGAAATAGGTCGAGCCTTTTTTGACGTCGGATTGCAAATCCGCCGGAACGCCTAGCGGGGTTGCGTTTCTTCTTTACGTCTGGTGTAGGAAACAGGGTTAGGGCTCACCGAGGAAGTAGAGGATGTAGGAGACTTGCATCGGGGTGAACTCCTTGCAGTTCTTGCCGTAACCGGTGGCGGCGAGCTTCTGGAGAAGGTCGGGGATGCGCTGGATCCATCGCATCAGGTGAGCACTGGCTACTGCTGGAGTAGCATCGGGAAAATACAGAAGAGCTAGCTCTTGCTTGGTATAACTTCTTAAATCCATAGTTTTGTTTGATTTTTATGAGGGTTAATGAATGAGGATGCGGTTCATAAGCTACTGACTTTTGCATCGTAAGTCTCTGACTTTTTCATCGTAAGTCTCTGTTTTTTGAACCGTAAGTCTTTGGTTTCCGTTTCGGAAGTAACTGGCTTCTGGGTGACAGGGGTGACAGGGGTGACAGGGAATTCTGAAGATTTACTCTCGCGCGGCAGGCAGGAAAAATCAGGCCGAAAGTTCCTGCCTGCCCGCGTGCGAGGCGAAAAGTTGAAAAACTCGTGTCACCGTGTCACCCTGTCACCCTGAACCGGATGAACCGATGGCTTGGGAACGGCTAGAAGGGGGCATCATCATCGCATTGCGGCGGGTTGATGCAGACGGATACCTGATATGCCTTGATTTCCTCGGCTGTACGGACGATTGCCCTGTAACCACGGCTGTGCTTGGTGCGCATCTTTTCGAATCCGAGATCATTGAAAGCCTTGCCCAGTTTCGAACTGTTCAGCTTCTGTGAGATGTTGCAACTGATGATCTGCATCGCTCTGGCTATGGACACGAACTCCCCTGTCTCCGCCTCCGTTGGCTTTCGGAAGTAGAGATCCACAAGTTCCTGTTCTAGTCTGGGCGCCTCAAAAGCGCGGTTGTGCCGGTTCTGCTGTTCTATCTCCTCATCGGTGAACCAGTAGCGGAAATCACTCTTGTAGAGGGCGTAAGCTGGGCGTAGATGCTTCGTAATTGAACAGATGCTCACGGGGCGAGAGGATGCTCTCTATCTCGTAGGGCAGCCAGCGACGGTTACCGGTAGGGTCGCTCAAAAACTCGGGATTGTTGCCCGTGCCGCAGAAGGTGTTGATATGCTTGCGCTGCTCGGCATAATGGCCGTATGCCGCCCTTTCGTTGGTATACTGCATCGTTACCACAGCCTTCAGCTGGTTCAGTTCCGACGGACTCATCGTGTCGAGCTCTTCATAACAGATGAGTGCATACTGCGAAAGGGCGATGATATCATCCTTCGTCATGCGCCTGGCATTCGCTTCGTATAGAAGTATTGCTTCAGTTCCGGCGGCAGGAGATAGTTGAACCAGGTGGTCTTGTAGGCGCCCTATCTGCCGATGAACACCAGGATGACATTGTTGACGGCACCTTCGTCTATCCATCCTGCTATCATCGCCACGAGCCATTTCCTGAGGGCTTCACAGAAGGGCATCACGGGGTCTCCCTTCATCTTTACCGTGGCAGCGAGTTCGGCAATATAGTCCTTGTCGCCTTCCTGCCAGGGTGGGAGATTCTCCAGATAATCGGTGAAGGGATTGTAGGGCGGGGTATAGTCGCTCTCGATGACATTGATCATGTCGCTCTTGCTCACCCTTGCGGTTAGCGACATGTTGCTCCATAGCGTATTCAGATTGCGGTCCTGGAGGATTCGCCATTTCTCCTTCTGATACTCGTAGCGCAGGGTGATGAGGTTGAAGCGGAGTTTGATATGCCCGTCGAGGAAGTCTTTGATTTCATCTACGGTGGCATAGGGAATCTTTCCGGTCTCAGCCTTCATCTTCTGTGGGTGAGTGGTGTTGTCGTAACACACTTGAACACCTGTTCTACGTCGTCGTATTCGGGAAACTGCCTGATAGCCCACTGGGTGGCTTCTTTCCTGTCGTACCGTTTCTTAGCCATCATGTAGCCCACCCGCATTACATACTGGTTGTGGTTGCCGGTTCATACCTGATTTTTTCGCTTTCCAGCTTGGGTTTGATGATCTGCTCGTAGTAGTCGGCGATGCGTTCCTGTTTCTTTTTCTTCTGGGCGGTCTTGAGCGTAGCGGAATGGAAATGGCTGATTTCCTCGGCGCTGAAGGCTGTGGCTTCAGGATTGAAATAGACTTCGGGGTCGTAGGCGAGTCCGCTGAGCCTTGTGATGTTCTTGCAGAGCGGATCGCTTTCCTTGCCGATGAGATGCGCGTAGTAGTCGTTTCCCATGGCGAAGGCGGCGGGATAATCATCGCCTTCGTAGCGGTAGATGACGCGCAGTCCGTTGCCGCTCATGGTAACGTAGCAGAGCAGGGTGTGGGCATCGTGGCAGATTCTCTCTTTGAGCGAGCGCAGGGTGCCGTCATCCGGTTTTTCTGTGATGTGGTCGAAGTCGACCAGTGACAGATGTGTGAGGCTCCGGATGTTGTCCTTGCCTTTTCCGCCTTCGAAGATGCAGGCTACGGCGAAGAGGGGTGCATCGTGCTTGTACGACTTATTCCCCGTTTTCCGGTAAGACTCGGTGAAAAACCTGAGTTTCTCATCTTCCTTCATGAAGTTACCAGGCCTTCCAACTGGCCAGGTGAAGGAATCTTGCTGGCCATGTTAATGAATGTGCTGATGTTCATCATCTCCTAAAAATTTTATATTGTTATACAATATATGTATCAGTTATTCGTTTTATTATAGGTAAGCAGATTGTTGAATCTGTTTTACACGATGCAAAGATACTAAAAAGAAAATAAAAAAGAGTTCCCGTAGTGGGAACTTGTAAATAAATATATTCAACAATTTAATTTTTTTAAGATGAAAATTGAAAAATTTAATGCAGACAACAGCCGTTTCGGTGTTGTTCTGAGTGAAGTGATGAAGAACCATCATGTATCTGGTTCTGATCTGATGTTTTATGCTGAGATGCATAAGGAAAATGTTTTCGCAATCTAAAAGGGTAAGGGCGATTATCGGCTCAGTGTTTATGTGAGGATTGTTTCTGCTCTTCGGTACTTTATCGAAGACTCGGCAGAATACGCCCGAGTGAAGCAACGCCTTATCGAAGCAGCCTTCGATGATAGTTACTTTTTTAACAGATAATTCTTTTGAATTGGATTTTTAAATTAAAAAGTGGAATCCGGCGGTTGTCGGATTCCACCGATATCGTATTTTCACCCTGTGCGGGTGGAATTTTGCAGATACAGGAATGAGGTTAGGCAAACTGATTTTCGGGGGCATTTGCAGATTTATTGCAAATTTGCCCTTATACATTACTAATTAGCAATGCAAATATAGTAAGAGGCAGACGAAGGGCAAAGGACTGCACCCTATCTCTTGAGGATACAGATCCGATATAGAGGATACCCTATCAAGGGTGTAAGAATAGTGCAGAAGAGAAGGTAAAGTACCCAGTAGGCGGGAATCCTGCTCTTAACCAGGAAAGGCATCAGTACTACCGCTATAATGGCGGAGTAGCCTTGTATATACGTTATCAGTCCCATAATATTTTAATATGTTATATAGTAGTAACAGACAGACTCTCGGATGCAAAGATACACCACTTTTCTGAAAACCAATTTTCGGGAAAGAAAAAAGAAGACCACCCTCACGGGCAGCCATCCGTGATTAGAGAACAGACTAAATTTAAAGCTTTATTACATAATAGATTAGAAAACTACTCTTTTGTACTGTTACTGAGTACTTTGCGGAAAGTTTCATACTCAATGTAGTCTTTCCTGCTTATCTCGAAGACTGTTGTGATTTTCTGCGTATTTTCCGTGCGCTTTCCGCATGAGAAAGCCCCGATGCGCTGCTGCAACGGGGCTGATGCGCCACAAGGCTATGGCGACTTCTGTCTTATGGGGAACGATGACCCCAGCCTCATTATATCCTGTCCGCAGCCGCACGCAAGCGATTGGAAACATCGCAAAGTGCTCCACGGAGCATAACCTTCTCTTCTTCGGTGAAACCACCTACACCACCATTTCCATCAATACCATCGAGCTTATGATAAAGCCATGATGCCGATTTCCCGAAATAGGTATGTGCTATCTCGCGCCATGATACCGTCATCTGGATATCTTGTATGCGCTGCTTTACTGTGCTGTCCTTAGCCTGCTTCATTGTTACTTCCATAATCTTATGCTTTTTAATGCCCTCCCGAAGGGAAGACTGTTGTTAATACTAGGTGTAATACTCGGGTGGCTCAATCATCTCATCAAACAGCTGCTGAGCGTACCATAATAACTGTGGGTTACCTCTAGGGTATGACTTCCGGAAATTTCTGATAGCTTCTATCAGTCTTCCTCTTTTTCTGTTACTAAAATCTTCTTCATATCGTTTTATTTTAAGACAATGCAAAGATACTACTATTCGTAGTAACCAAATGTTTTATACGAAAAATCGTAGTCTTAACTATGTTTAAGCTTTCTGTATGTGAAAAGGTATTCTTATTCCATCAAGCTGCGCAATGTTTCTTCTGATCCAAAGTTTGAAGAATGGGTCGTTGAAAGATACTGTATCTCCATCCACATCTATGAAATCTTTAGCAATCAATGCCTTCTTGATACTCTGCACATTGGCTGAGTTTTCCAGGCGATACTCATTCAGTACCTCCCTACGGGAAAGTCCGGTATTGATGCCATTCGCCACCGCTATGAGGAAATTCTTCTGGTAAATCGTCATGGTTTCCATATCACGCTGATAGAACAGGCGATTTTGATCCAAAAGTTCATCGATAGCTTGATCTATCATCTGATCAGTAACTTCCGGACTAGCCTTGTACCAGGTGAGCCATGCCAGATGTTGGACGAGCGAAGACAGGTTTTCCGAGACTTGGCAAATCTTAAGAGCCTGTTTCTCTTCTATATGCTTCCCTGTATTCTTGAATTTCTCGCAGATGAAAGGAATCCACTCTGTTTCCGGTATCTTGTCGAGAAACATGATGTCGCCAAACTTGTAGAATGGACATTCTGTGGTGTGGAACAGCTTAGTCATCAGATGCTTCTTGCTTCCAAACATACAGTAAGTAGTCAACTTCTGGTGCTGCCATACTGTTCTCAGTTTCTTTTGGAAGGTAAGCGAGTCCTTGAAGTCAGCTATCTGCTGAAACTCATCAAAGCACACAACTATTTTAATGCCTTTCTTCTCTGCAATTTTATCTGGCAGCTGCAAGATTTCCCTTTCAGGGTTATCCTTTGGATTCCAGGCAAAAGACAGGGAAAAGTCATTCATAGGATCAGTACCGAAGGAGAACTTTGGAGTAATTCTATCATAATCGTTTCTTTTTTCTTTATTATAGAATGCAAAGATAGTAATAATCTTCTTAGTAAGAAACTTCTTAGTAAGAACTTTATTACTAATTAACATTTTAGTTGTGATATTGGTTAACTATCTTTCCATATATTGCTTTTTACTGAAAATATATTGAATTATTTTCTCCATACACATTATTTATTGGCTTCTTTATCCATATACTTCATCAGATTGTGATGAGGTTGCAAAAGTAAACTGTGTCAAATTACTTTGGTTGTAACTTGACACAGTTTTTTTATATCTCCAACTCTTAACGCAAGAACTTTCCGGTAAGGCTTGCCTTGCAGGCAGCTACTTCTTCCGGAGTTCCGGCAACAACGAGATTACCGCCTTTATCGCCGCCTTCAGGACCGAGGTCGATGATATAGTCGGCACACTTGATAACATCCAGATTGTGCTCAATCACTACCAGCGAATGCCCCCTTTCTATCAGGGCATTGAAGGCATGGAGCAGGCGCTTGATGTCGTGGAAGTGAAGACCCGTGGTAGGCTCGTCGAAGATGAAGAGCGTAGGCTCCTGTTCTTCCTTGCCTATGAAGAAGGCGAGCTTTACACGCTGATTCTCACCTCCCGAAAGCGAACTTGAATTCTGACCGAGCTTGATATAACCCAGACCCACATCCTGAAGCGGCTTCAGGCGGTTTACGATGATGCGGCAGTTGTCGAAGTCGCCCTCGTTGCGCTGCAGCTTTTCATCGCTGAAGAACTCAATGGCCTCGTTTACCGTCATGTTCAGCACATCATTGACATCTTTTCCACCATAGCGTACCTCCAGGATATCGTGCTTGAAACGCTTGCCCTTACAAGCCTCGCAGGTCAGCGTGAGGTCTGCCATAAACTGCATCTCGATGGTAACATATCCCGCACCCTTACATTCCTCGCATCTTCCGCCTCGGTATTGAAAGAGAAGTACTGCGGCGTGAATCCCATCTGCTTAGCCAGTGGCTGGTTGGCAAAGAGGGCACGTATCGCATCGTATGCCTTCAGATAAGTGGCAGGGTTGCTGCGGGTACTCTTTCCGATAGGGTTCTGGTCAACAAACTCTACATGACTGATGCTCTTCCAGTCGCCTTCCATCGATGCATATTCGCCTGGTGCCTCTGCTACTAGGTCCAGACGGCGACGCATGGCAGGATAGAGGATTCCCTTGATGAGCGAACTCTTGCCTGAGCCTGATACACCGGTTACACAGGTGAATACATTGAGCGGTATCTTAACATCGATGCCGCGCAGATTGTTCATCCGGGCTCCCTTGATTTCGATATACTGGTTCCAGCACGGTGGCTCGTTTGGCGCCTTTTATCTCCTCGTTGTGGGTCAGGTACTTGATGGTATAACTCTCCGGATATTCAGCCAGCAGCTTTTCCTGTTCAGCCTTGTCGGTGGTTGAATATTCTGATGACGGACCGGCGTAGACCACTCTTCCGCCCAGTCTGCCGGCATCTGGACCGATATCGATGAGATAGTCGGCTGCCCGCATAATCTCTTCGTCGTGTTCTACCACAACCACCGTATTGCCCAGTTGCTGCAGTTCTTTCAGCACCTTAATCAGTCGGGCGGTATCGCGGCTATGGAGTCCGATACTAGGTTCGTCGAGGATATATACGCTACCCACGAGCGATGAGCCAGGTTGGTAGTCAGATTGATGCGCTGACTCTCACCGCCGGAGAGGGTGTTGGAGAGTCGGTTGAGCGTAAGATACCCCAGACCTACATCCAGGAGGAACTGCAGGCGGTGGGTGATTTCGGTGAGCAGACGCTTGCTGATTTCCTTCTCATGCTCAGAGAGTTCCAGTTTCTTGAACCATTCGCTCAGGTTCACAATCGACATTTCAACCAGTTCGGTGATGCTCTTTCCGCCAATCTTTACATAGTTGGCTTCCTTCTTGAGTCGGGTACCATGACAGTCAGGACAAATCGTCTTTCCACGGAATCGGCTCAGCATCACGCGGTATTGTATCTTGTACTGGTTCTCCTTTACCATTCTGAAGAACTCATCGATGCTCACCCTTTCCTGCTGTTTACGTTTCTTCTCGCCAGGCAGACCGTGCCACAGCCAGTCCTTCTGCTGCTGAGTCAGTTCGAAATAAGGCTTGAAGATAGGGAAGTCGTATTCTGCAGCTCTGCGGATGAATTCCTTGAGCCACATACCCATCTTTTCGCCTCGCCAGCAAACCACACATCCGTCATATACGCTCATCGAAGTGTTCGGGATGACGAGTTTCTCATCGATGCCTATTATGCTGCCGAAACCTTCGCAGGTAGGGCAGGCTCCGAGAGGGGAGTTGAAGGCAAACATATTGTCGGTAGGCTCTTCAAACTGCATGCCGTCAGCTTCGAACCGGGTAGAGAAGTCGTAGCAGATGTTGCTTGGCAGGAAGACGAGGCGGCAGGCTCCATCTCCCTCATAGAAGGCAGTTTCGGCAGAATCCATCAGTCGGCTGATATCATCCTTCTCATCGCTTACCGAAGCACGGTCGATGACCAGGAAGATTTCTTCATCCTTCTGCTGCATTCTCTTTTTCAGTTTGTCGCCGCTTACTTCCAGCAGATCCTTATCCGCCTGCTCCATGAAGTCTTCTATGCGCACGAATTCACCTTTTATATATATACGCGCGTAACCTTCCTGGTTGTACATCTCCAGCTGTTTGCCCAGACTGCGCCCTTCGATGACGTGGATAGGGGCGAGGATGACAAACCTGGTACCCTGGGAATACTGTCGGGTACAGGCGAGTACATCTTCGGTAGTATGGCGTTTCACCTCCTGTCCGCTGATAGGCGAATAGGTTTTTCCGATGCGCTGCGTTAGAGCAGTCGCAGGTATTCGTAGATTTCGGTGTTGGTGCCCACGGTAGATCGTGGGTTGCGCGAAATCACCTTCTGTTCGATAGCGATGGCCGGTGGCAATCCCTTGATGAAATCACATTCCGGTTTGCTCATACGTCCCAGAAACTGGCGTGCGTATGAAGAGAGCGACTCCACATAGCGGCGCTGGCCTCAGCATATAAGGTATCAAAAGCCAACGATGATTTTCCCGATCCGGAGACACCCGTAATGGCAACAAACTTGCCCTGAGGTATCTTTACATCGATATTCTTGAGGTTGTTGGCTCTTGCCCCTTTTATTTCTATATATTTATCTTTTGGCATATTCTTTCTTCTTTTAAGATTAGGGGACCAGCGATGGAATCGCTGGGGACGGGGGCGCAAGGGGGAAAGGCTCTTTTTACCTTTTTACCTTTTTACCCTTTTACCCTTTTACTTTTTTACCCTTTTACCTTTATTCGTGGTGGTAAGGCTCACCTTTTATAATAGTACATGCTCGATAGAGCGCCTCGGTAAAGATAAGGCGCACCATCTGATGCGAGAAGGTCATCTTGGAGAGGGAAATCTTCTCGTTGGCGCGGTCGTAGACAGACTGTGAAAAGCCGTAAGGACCGCCGATGACAAAGACGAGCCTGCGGGCAGTAGCCTGCTTGCGCTCTATCCATTTGGCAAATTCGATGCTTCGGAATTCCTGTCCATGTTCATCCATCAGCACCACGGTATCCGAAGGCTGGAGGAGTTTCAGAATCAGTTCTCCTTCCCGTTCCTTCTGCTGCTGTTCGCTGAGACTCTTGGTGTTCTTGAGCTCAGGAATGGTTGTTATGTTGAAAGGCATATAATGGGTGATGCGCTCGGCATAATCCTTGATGCCCGCAATGAAATGCTTGTTCACGGTCTTTCCGACCAGAATGAGTTCTGTCTTCATTTCGTTGGCGTTTTCTTCCTATACACTTTACACTTGAATTGACTTTCACTTCGTCCGTCGAACGTTGTTTCTTCGTTCTTCACTTCGCTTCGTCCCTGTAATATCCTGTTCCTATTCTTTTCGGATTCTTCGGGAACCAGCCTTTCTCGCAGCGTTGTCTCTGTTCGAAGAGTTCACCGATGCTCCAAAGGCATGAAGCACCTACTACGCCCAGTATGGCAGAGAAGAGCACGTTGGCAACCAGGAAGGCAGCTCCGATGCAGATGATGCCTGCAACGAGGAAAACCCACCAATAGCGGGTGCCCGTATAATATTCCGTCTTCATGACGATAGGGTGAAAGATACCTATTATTAAAAAGGTGGATACGGCGATGATGACGCCCGTGTAATATACTTCCATATTCTATTGTTTTATATTTTGTTCATTTAACTTTTGCTATCTTACCAATACAATGTTGCTAAATATTAGCCTTATTCTATTTTCAATTCCATTTCAATGTGCAAAAATACAAAAAACTTCAAACATGTTTGGTTTATCAAATATTTTATATAAACTTTGTACGCAAATAGAGAAAATATGCATTGTTTTCGTGCAACATCCTTCTCGATAAGAATTAATTAATAACTTAATATAATCAAACTATGGCTAATAACGCAGAATTGATCAAGCAGTGTGAAGAAAGAGCACAGCAGTGCTCACACCTGCTTTTGACGAAGAAACCCGTAAGGAAGTAAAGGCAATGCTCGACGCAGAGGACAAGTCTGCTCTCGTTGATGCATTCTATCAGAACCTGGAGTTCGGTACTGGTGGTTTGCGCGGTATCATGGGCTCAGGTACCAACCGCATGAACAAGTATATCGTTGGTATGGCTACCCAGGGCTTTGCTAACTACATTCTCAAGGCTTTCCCAGGTGAGGAGAACCTTTCTGTAGTGGTAGGTCACGACTGCCGTAACAACTCCCGTCTCTTCGCTGAGACCGTAGCTGCCATCTTCTCTGCCAATGGCATCAAGCTTATCTCTTCGAGAGCCTCCGTCCTACACCAGAGATTTCTTTCGCTATCCGCGAGCTCGGTGCCAAGGCTGGTGTCAACGTAACAGCTTCTCACAACCCTAAGGAGTACAACGGTTACAAGGCTTACTGGAGTGACGGTGCCCAGGTTCTGGCTCCACATGATACAGGTATCATCGAGGAGGTGAACAAGGTTACTATCGACCAGGTGAAGTTTGAGGCTAACTGGGATAAAATCAAGATTATCGGTGGTGAGATGGATTACGACTACATGACAGCCGTTCATTCTGCTATGATTGACCAGGATGTCATCAACCGTCAGAAAGACCTCAACATCGTTTATTCAGCTATGCACGGTACAGGTCGTGTCATCGTTCCTCTCTGTCTGCGTTCTTGGGGCTTCCAGAACATCAATGTAGTTCCTGAGCAGATGGTAGTAGATGGCAACTTCCCAACAGTGGTTTCTCCTAACCCGGAGAATGCAGAGGCTATGACCCTCGGTATGAAGCTCGGTACTAAGTTGAACGCTGACCTCGTGGTAGCTACCGACCAGATGCTGACCGTCTGGCTATCGTTTGCCGCGACGACAAGGGCGAGTGGATAATCATCAATGGTAACCAGACAGCCATGATGTTCTGCTACTACATCATCGAGAACAAGAAGAAGTTGGGCAAGTTGAAGCCAACAGACTTCCTCGTAAAGACCATCGTAACAACAGAAGTTATTGCTGAGATTGCAAGAAGAACAACGTAGAGTTGCGCGACTGCTACACCGGTTTCAAGTGGATTGCACGCGAGATTGCTATCTCTGAGGGCAAGCAGCAGTACATCGGTGGTGGTGAGGAGAGCTTCGGTTTCTTGCCATACGATAAGGTACGCGATAAGGATGCTCCTGCATCTATCTGCCTCATCTGCGAGATTGCAGCATGGGCTAAGGATCAGGGCAAGACACTCTACGACCTCCTGATGCAGATTTATGCAGAGTATGGCTTCAGCAAGGAGTTTACTGTAAACGTAGTTCGCCCAGGTAAGACCGGTGCTGACGAGATTAAGCAGATGATGGCAGACTTCCGTGCCAACCCTCCACAGGAGTTGGGTGGCAGCAAGGTGATAACCTGGAAGGACTACCAGAGCCTGGAGGCTAAGCATGCTGACGGCAGCGTAGAGAAGCTCGATATGCCTGCTACAAGCAATGTACTCCAGTGGTTCTGCGATGACAACACCAAGGTAAGTGTCCGTCCATCTGGTACAGAGCCTAAGATTAAGTTCTATATTGAGGTTAAGGATCCTTCATTCAAGTGCGCTGGCTGCTACAACCGCTGCACAGCTGCTGCAATGGATAAGATCGAGGCTATCAAGAAGAGCCTGAAGTTGGATTAATTTCATAGGAAATCATATCATGGCGCTCCGGTAATTATTGCCGGAGCGCTTTTCGTTTCAGTAGCCGTTTATTCTCCTCGAAATAGGGTAGCAAGTTACCCTCATTATCATGTTTTTATAGAAAAAAAGCAAAAAGACTTGCATATTTTCTGATTTTTATTTATCTTTGCACCCATATTACATAATTATAACATAGAATTATACTCTTATGGGAGGCATTTTCGGAACTATTTCCAAGAAAAGCTGTGTCGCTGATCTCTTTTACGGCACAGATTACAACTCACATCTCGGCACACGCCGGGGCGGTTTGGCAACCTACAGTAGTGAGAAGGGCTTCGTGCGCTCTATCCACAATCTGGAAAGTTCATACTTCAGAACGAAGTTTGAACCTACACTCAACAAGTTTGAAGGAGCTACATCGGGCATCGGCGTGATTAGCGATACAGATGCCCAGCCACTCATCATGAACTCTCATCTTGGCCGCTTTGCCATTTGCACTGTAGCTAAGATAGTAAACAAGGATGAACTTACTCAGCTTCTGCTCGAAAAGAACATGCACTTTGCAGAGATGTCTTCGGGTAGTACCAATCCAACTGAGTTGGTGGCTCTGCTTATTATTCAGGGTAAAACCTTCAGGGAAGGTATCGAAAACGTTTTCCATCACATCAAAGGTTCCTGCACCATGATGATCCTTACCGAGGATGGCATCATCTGTGCGCGTGACAGTTGGGGACGTACTCCAATCATCATCGGCAAGAAGGAAGGTGCCTATGCGGCTTCCAGCGAAACCACCTCGTTCCCTAATCTCGATTATGAAACAGCATATGAGGTAGGACCAGGCGAAATCGTGAAGATAACAGTTGATGGCATGGAGCAGATCCGTCCTGCCAACAAGAAGATGCAGGTTTGCTCTTTCCTCTGGGTTTACTACGGATTCCCTACATCTACCTACGAGGGCAAGAATGTGGAGGAGGCTCGTTTTACCAACGGCTTTAATCTCGGCAAGACCGATGATGTGGAGGTAGACTGCTGCAGCGGTATTCCGGATTCTGGTACTGGTATGGCTATGGGTTATGCTGCCGGCAAGGGTGTGCCTTACCAGCGTTGTATTGCCAAGTATACTCCTACATGGCCTCGCAGTTTTACTCCTAGCAACCAGAGCATGCGTTCGCTGGTAGCCAAGATGAAGCTGATTCCTAACAAGGCGATGCTGAAGGGCAAGCGTGTGTTATTCTGCGATGACAGTATCGTGCGTGGTACCCAGCTTCGCGACAATGTGAAGGTGCTTTTCGACCAGGCAGGCTTGAAGGAGTGTCACATGCGCATAGCATGTCCTCCATTGGTATATGGTTGTCCGTTCATCAACTTCACTTCTTCCAAGAGTGATATGGAGCTGATTACCCGTCGCATCATCGAGAAGTTTGAGGGCGATGCCAACAAGAATCTTGATAAATACGCTACCACCGGTTCTCCTGAGTATCAGAAGATGGTAGATGAGATTGCCAACCAGTTGGGCTTGACTTCCCTGAAGTTCAACACCATCGAGCAGCTGGTAGAGGCCATCGGTCTTCCAAAGTGCCAGGTATGTACCCATTGTTTCGATGGCAGCAGTGCATATACTCTGAATGAGTTTGCTGATGAAGACTAAAATAAGAATATAAGTTCTTGATAGATTAGAAGATAGGTCTAGCGATCCCGTGAAACGCGGTGTTGCTAGACCTATTTTTATTGTTATTTTCGGAAATTTTGAACATATTATGATAAGATGTGAATAGTCATTTATCACCGAAAAGCCGTATCTTTGCACCCAGATAATAAATGAAACGTAAATCAATAAAAATCATTAAAATAGAAATCATTAAGAAGAAATGAAGAAAATAATCATCTTATGTTTCGCGCTCGGAGCTTTCCATACACTTGGCGCACAGGAGACGCTTACGCTCAGCCAGTGCCTGCAGATGGCAGTGGATAACAACCTGTCGCTCCAGAGCAGCCGAAACGAAATAGCTAAGGGAAAGTACGCTATCAGCGAAAATCAGGCTAAACTCTATCCGCAGATTAATGCGGTGGCACAGCTCAACGACAACTTTACGCCGCCAGTTTCGGTTACCGACGCTCGCCTTACGGCAAGCCTTATAATGTAACCAAGACGTTGCAGTATAATGCATCGGCGGGTGTACAATTGCAGATGCCACTGTATAACCAGATGATTCTTACCGCCATCGACATTACCAAGATTGCCGATAAACTCAACCAACTCTCTTATGAGAAGGCGCGTGAAGACCTCATCGTGCAGACTGCAAGATGTATTATATGGCGCAGAACATATCTGAGCAGATTCGTCTGACGAATGACAACATCAAGCGACTGGTAGAACTCAGAAACATCACCCAGGCTTTCTATGATAACCAGATGAGTCTGGAGGTAGATCTGAAGCGAGTGAATCTCAATATCGAGAACCTCACCGTGCAGCGCGATAACGCCATCGCCATGCTCGAACAGCAGTATACCATGCTCAAGTATGTGATAGATTATCCTGCCGAGAAGGAGATGAAGGTGACAGCCGTAGATCCGGGAAAGATAGAGATGGTGAAGGCTGACGGACTGGATACGGGACTCTACGAACTCCAGTTGCTGGAACAGAAGAAACTGCTCACCCAAAAGCAGACCAAACTAGCCAAGGACGGCTATCTGCCATCGCTCTCGCTGACCGGAAACCTGATGTATTCTGCCTTTACCGATAGGATAGATCACTGGATTCATTCGGGCGAGTCAAACCACTGGTATGGTTCCAATGGTCTGGGCATCCAGCTGCGAGTGCCTGTATTCGATGGTTTTGAAAAGCGTTCTAAAATCAGAAAGGCGAAGATAGAGGAGGAGAATGCACGCATCGGTTACGAGGACGCCTGAAGGGACTGCAGGCAAACTATATGAATGCGGTGAGCGAGGTGAACAACAGTCAGCGCAACTACAAGAAACAGTTTGATAATTATATCATGGCGCAGGATGTTTACAACGTAACAGCGACCAGTATAAGGAGGGTGTGGCTTCGATGACAGCGGTGCTGCAGGACGAGATGCGTATGAGCGAGGCGATGAACAATTATCTCACAGCCTACTATAGCTACAAGGTTGCCAATCTCTCGCTGCTCAAGTTGACTGGACAGCTCAACCAGATTTCGGTTGCTAAATAACGGAGAAGAATAAATCATTAAAAAATAAAATATAAACAGGAAAACGGGATATAAATAAGTTTACTTCATATTCCCTGATTCCAAATTACAATATAACTATGGAACAGAACGAAAATAAAAATGTAGAAACAGCAGAGGCTACACAGGTATCTCACGAAGAAACCATGAAAAAACTGAAGAAGCAGCGCGTAAGACAGATTGTTGCCAGTCTGATAGGTGTTGCTATTCTGGCTTTCGGACTCTGGAAAATCGTATGCCTCTTCCTCGATTATAACTCTAACGAAACGAGCAATGATGCTCAGATAGAGCAATATATCTCACCGGTTAATCTCCGTGCATCCGGCTATATCGCCAAGGTATGCTTCAGAGAACATCAGGAAGTACACAAGGGAGATACCCTCCTTGTGCTCGACGACCGGGAGTATCGTATCCGTCTGATGGAGCTGAAGCAGCCCTCAAGGATGCCAAGGCAGGAGCCAATGTCATCAACGCTACAGAGCAGACCACCGAGACTTCTGCTTCTATCTATCAGGCATCTATCGATGAAATAAATGTACGACTTGCCAAACTTGCCAAGGACTGCGAACGCTATCGCAACCTGGTAGAAAAGAAGGCGGCTACTCCTATCCAGCTCGAACAGCTGGAGGTGGAATATGCTGCTACCAGGAAGAAACTCGAAGGGGTAAAGAAGCAGCAGGCTGCTGCCTATAAGGGCGTAAACGAGGTAACTACCCGTAAGCAGAATGTGGCTGCCTCCATCGAACGTGCCGAGGCTGCCGTAGAGATGGCAAAGCTGAACCTCTCTTACTGTGTGGTTGTGGCCCCTTGCGACGGTAAACTGGGTCGCCGCTCTATCGAGGAGGGACAGATGGTAAATGCAGGAACCACCATTACCTACATCATTCCAACCAATAACAAATGGGTGATTGCCAACTATAAGGAAACCCAGATAGAGAATCTCTATGTTGGACAGAAGGTGCGTATGACCGTAGATGCCATCAGTAACAAGGAGTTTGAGGGTACGGTGACCGCCATTTCTGGTGCTACCGGTTCGAAATATTCGCTGGTACCTACAGACAATTCGGCTGGCAACTTTGTCAAGATTCAGCAGCGTGTGCCTGTAAGAATCGATTTCAACAACCTTAGCAAAGAGGATAATGAGCATCTTGCTGCCGGCATGATGGTGGTTGTCAAGGCTGAGAGAAAGTAAAAAACAGCTAGATGGAAATGAAGTAATATATGGAAGAAGAATATAAGAATTATCCGTTTTATGATTGGGTGCCAAACCGCTCGGCATCATCTTCATGATCATCCTCTTCATGCCGATGATTACGATGAGTGGCGTCTATTCTGCCAACAGCGGCGAGATGATGAGCGGGCTTGGCATCCAGTCGGAATACATCGCCTTTGCGGGCTTCTGCACCTCGATAGGAATGGCGGCTTTCTCGCCGTTCTTCTATGAACTGGTGTGCATCCGTAGAGAGAAGATGATGTGTATCGTGGGCTTCTCCATTCTTTTTATCCTCAGTTTCGTGTGTGCCCAGACCGACTCGCTGTTTATACTCGGACTGTGCAGTCTGCTGATGGGGTTTGTCCGCCAGACGCTGCTGATGGCGCATCTCTTCGTGCTCATCAGATATGGTTTCGGAATAGAGGCGACGAGGAATCTCACGCCGGGATGCGAGCCTACTACCGAGGAAGCATGGGATGCGGCAGATTCGGAGAAGATGGTGTCGCAGCCGGTCATCTATCTCTTCTTCATGATTATCGGACAGTTGGGAACCTGGCTAACGGCATGGCTTGCCTATGCCTATGAGTGGCAGTATGTTTATCATTTCATGATGGCATTCATGCTGGCAGGCATCATTATCGTGTTCTTCACCATGCCTTATCATAAGTATCCGATGCCTAAGTTCCCGATAACGATGTCGAAGTTTGGCAATGTTACGGTGTTCAGTATCATGCTCTGTTCGTTTGCTTATGTCATGGTATTCGGTAAGACGCTCGACTGGTTTGATGATCCTACCATCCGTTTCTCATCGGTGGTCTGTCTTATCTTTACCGCTCTGTTCATCTATCTGGAGAAGACGAGGCGTTCACCTTATTTCATCATGGAGGTGTTCCAGCTCAGGGTCATCAACTACGGCATCCTGCTCTTCTTCCTGATGATGGTCTGCAATTCGAGTGCCATGTTTGTCAACGTGTTCACCAATGTGAGCATGAAGATAGATAACTGGCAGAACGCCACGCTAGGCAACTGGGTGATGGTGGGCTACACCGTGGGACTGATATTCGCCGTCATCGCCCGAGCCAAGAATGTTCACCTGAAGTGGATGTACTGTCTGGGCTTCCTCTTTATCGGAGCCTATGCGCTGTACATGTATTTCGAGGTACAGAACGACGGCATGTATGAGCGTATGAAATGGCCTATCATCATCCGTTCTACGGGAATGATGCTGCTCTATTCGCTCATCTCCACGATAGCCAACCAGCGCATGCCTTACCGCTTCATGTCAACCTGGGTTTGCATCATGCTTACCGTTCGTATGGTCATTGCCCCTTGCATCGGCTCTGCGCTCTATACCAATGTGTTTCAGCACAGACAGCAGTATTATGTAACCCGCTTTGCCCAGGATTACGACCGCACGAACATCGAGACGGCGAAGACTTACGACCAGACGGTGAGAGGCATGCAATATCAGGGCAAGAGTGTAACCGAGGCGCAGAATATGGCTGCCATGAGTACGAAGGGAAAGGTACAGGTACAGGCCACGCTGGTGAGTATCAAGGAGATGGCAGGCTGGACCTTCTACGGCTGTCTGCTGTGTGCCGGACTGATGCTCGTTCTCCCTTGGCGCAAGCGCAATATCGGGGAACTGACGCGTGAGTATCTGCTGAAGAATGTAGATGTGAAATCCCTGGGAAGAAGGTAGGGGAGTGCTAAAATATCATAAAAGATACAGGCTGCTCATCTGATGAATGGATATTTTTGTTATCTTCGCAGTTAAATCTGAAGATAACAGACCCATATTCATCATGAAAATAACAGATAATATCATCATATACGAGGCTCATGAGTTTCCTCAGCTGTTGATGCAGCCTTTCTACTCCGACTATGTCGGAATCGTAATCTGTCATCAGGGGATGTTCCGTTTCTGCGTAGACGGAACATCCTTTGTTGCATCTGTGGGTGAGACCGTTTTCCTCACCAAAGGAGTGATGTTTCATGTGCAGGAAACGGGCAAGAACCTTAAATATACCCTTCTTTTTTACCGTGCTGAACAGATTCGTCACATGTTGGGCAATACTGTGGTTACCATGCGTCTTTATGCTACGATTTATCCCAAACCCTGCCATGTCAGGACGACGGGCTATGAGGATATGCTTACTTCTTATGCCATGATGCTGAGGAAACTGGAGCTGGAAAAAGAGAAGAGTGGTGAACTGGATGCCTATTGTGTGCATGAGCAGAAACTGTTGCTGATGGCTGTTACGTACCGTTTGTGCAGCATCTTCTCGACATCGTTCAAGGCTGTCGGCAAGGAGATGGAACGGAAGATTGCCATCTTTGAGTCGCTGGTGCTGCTGATAGAGAAGAACTATATGCGTGAGCGCAGTGTGGCTTTCTATGCAGACGAACTCTGTCTTACACCGAAATATCTGTCGGTACTGGTCAAGTCGGTTTGCGGTCAGACGGTCCAGCAGTTGCTTTTCAAGGCGATGATCCGTCGCAGTATCTATCTGATGAAGAGCACCACGAAGACGATACAGCAGATAGCCAATGAACTCAGTTTTCCCAATGCTTCAGCCTTCGGAACCTTCTTCAAGAAACATACCGGTCTGTCGCCTAAGCATTACCGTAATTGGGAAGAGGGGAATGAACCGCCTTCTTTCAAATAAAGATTTCATCCTATACCTATAAAACAAAAAAGGGACAGAGGAATTGTTCTGTCCCCTGTCCCGAAACTGTGATATAACTAAAACAACTGAGCGAAAGCCTCGGCTGTCTTTCCTGTATAGGTCTTCATCTCTGTAACCGGCTTGTAACCGAAATCCTTGAAGGCAAGGAGCTGTGTGGCAACAAACTGGTGGTCGTCAGAGATGCAAGCCTGTAACTTCATATTACCCATGCTGATGGCAGAAACAGGGAATTTGCTGATCGCTGTTTCTACATCCTTTGGGGCTGCTCTGAGGATGTTCTCAAGCTTTCTTCCATCCTCTGTAGAATATTCTTTCTCTTTTATCTTAATCACACTGTTGGTAGGTTGATAGATGAGCTTGACAGTCAAACCCATGAAACCTTTCTTTACCTGTACATCCTGGAGTGCCAAAACATCAGCACCCATCTCTAAATGATTAATCTTTGCCATAATTTTATACTGTTATTTGCTTATTCTTAATTCCTGAAAAATAATATATATTGAACTGTTTTTTGTTTTGAATAGGGGTGTAAACAATCTTATCGCAAATCTTAGGAAAGATGCGATAAACCTATATGATATTTTAAAAAGAGAAAAGAATAAGCACTAACAGAGCAGATGTCGCAGGCAAATGACATAATACTTGCTGGCGACATCAAAGTGGATTGGGGCAGTTTCCTGTCGGAAAGGCTCCATGCCACCTCCTATAGCTGATAAAAGGGATGATAAATAACGGATTCTATTTGTAAGCAATCTACTGGCAGTCTGACTGTTGTGCATGTTGCCATTTGGCAATAAGCGCTGCGGACGGCTGCTACAGATGCGGTAAGCAAGCTGTGAGGCGTTTTCAAGCTGTGCCTCAGGCTGGCTCTTGTCATGCTCAACCTTCGCCAAACCATCTTTCTTATGGCTTGCATCTTCGGTATAAGAATCCTCGGGGGTAAAAGAAATAGAGGCAGCAGATACCTCTCCATAGCCTGAGAAGACCATGGACACCAGAAAAAGGATGTATAGTATCAACTGCCTCATATTTGATATGTAGTTAAAGGAGTTAAAGAAGTTATCGCTCCCTACGGTCGCTGAGGAGTTAAGACAATAGTCTTTTTAGCCTGTTTTTGGGCGAAGTGACATACGTCTAAACTCCTTAACTCCTTAACTTCCCGTTTAATTAATAGCTTCTTGCGATGATGACACGGGCTACGGCTGGTTTGCCGCTTACCATATCTACACCTGGAGTCTGCTCGTAAGCGAAAGGCACGCAGCGGATGGTAGCCTGAGTCTCCTCCTTAATCTTAGCCTCGGTCTCGGCTGTACCGTCCCAATGGCAGAGGAAGAAACCACCGTCCTTCACACGCTTCTTGAACTCCTCGTAGTTGTCGCACTCATAAACGTGAGCATCACGGTAAGCACGAGCCTTCTCGAAGATATTCTTCTGGATGTCTTCCAACATATTCTTTACGAGCTCAACGATGCCGTCGAAGCTTACGTTCTCCTTCTCCAAGGTATCACGGCGCATGATTTCGATGGTGTTGTTCTCCAAGTCACGGCCACCCATAGCCAGACGAATAGGAACACCCTTCAACTCATAGTCAGCAAACTTGAAGCCAGGACGCTTGGCAGGGTTGTCATCATACTTCACGGTGATGCCCAACTCGCGGAGCTGGTCGATGACAGGCTGCAACTTAGCAGTAATCTGAGCCAACTGCTCGTCGCCCTTGTTGATAGGAACGATAACCACCTGGATAGGAGCCAGCTTTGGAGGCAATACGAGACCGTTGTCATCGCTGTGAACCATGATGAGGCACCCATCAGTCGGGTAGAAACACCCCATGAAGTAGCCCATACATACTCAGGCTTGTTCTCCTTGTTCAAGTATGTTACGTCGAAACTCTTGGCGAAGTTCTGACCCAGGAAGTGAGAAGTACCGCTCTGGAGAGCCTTGCCATCCTGCATCATTGCCTCGATGGTATAGGTGTTGAGAGCACCTGCGAAACGCTCAGTCTCACTCTTCACACCCTGCAATACAGGAACACCCATGTAGTTCTCTGCAAACTCAGCGTAAACCTTGAGCATCTCCTGAGCCTTTGCCTCAGCCTCTTCCTTAGTGGCATGAGCGGTATGACCCTCCTGCCAGAGGAACTCAGAAGTACGGAGGAACGGACGGGTACGCATCTCCCAACGCATTACGTTGCACCACTGGTTGCAGAGGATAGGGAGATCACGCCATGAATGGATCCAGTTCTTATAGGTGTTCCAGATGATGGTCTCAGAAGTAGGACGGATGATGAGCTCCTCATCGAGCTTTGCGTTAGGATCAACCTCAACCTCTTTTCCATCCTCTGTAGAACGGAGGCGGTAGTGGGTAACTACGGCACACTCCTTGGCGAAACCTGCACGTGCTCAGCCTCACGAGAGAAGAAACTCTTCGGGATGAGGAGAGGGAAGTATGCGTTCTGTACACCTGTCTGCTTAAACATCTTGTCGAGCTGCTGCTGCATCTTCTCCCAGATAGCGTAACCGTATGGTTTGATAATCATACAACCACGAACTGGTGACAACTCAGCGAGATCAGCCTTTACTACCAAATCATTGTACCACTGACTGTAGTTGTCAGCGCGCTTGGTTAAATTCTTGAGTTCTTTAGCCATATTGCTTTATTCTATTTATTTTGTTTTTTATTTCTTCTGTTATTTATATATTAAGGTATAAGCATGAGCCCTTCATCATCTGCTGCCGGCAGTTCATCTGTCTGCAGGTGTCTGAAATCCTACTTTAGGGATTTTCCACCCCCAAATAGGTGATTTCCTAGCTCTATTTCGACAAATACCCTTAAATTTGCATGCAAATACAAAAAAATATTAGAAAACTCTCCATTATGGAGAAAAAAGAGTTATCTTTGCAATTAAATAACATAAATATAGGAGATTTTAAAATGAAAAAGACTAATTTTGCAGTTGCAGGCCTCTCTTTGTGCTTGCTTTTCTCAAGTTGTGGAACCAATCAGAAGACAGGTACAGCTGTAGGTGCCGGTTCTGGTGCAGCTCTGGGTGCTATCGTTGGTGGATTGCTCAACAATAGCCATCGTGGTACAGGTGCTCTCGTAGGTGCTGCTATCGGTGCAGCTGTTGGTGGCGGTGCTGGTAACCTCATCGGAAAGCACATGGATAAGGTGAAAGCTGAGGCTGAACAGGTGAAGAATGCACAGGTTGAGACTGTAACAGATGCCAATGGCTTGTCTGCCGTTAAGGTAACATTTGCTTCTGGTATCCTCTTCCCAACTAACGGTTCTACTCTCAGCAGCAGCGCAAAGACTGATTTGGCTCAGTTTGCCGGTGTATTGAAGAACAATACCGACTGCGAGGTTTCTATCCAGGGTTATACTGATGCTACAGGTAATGACGGTATCAACTTGCCTTTGAGCCAGAAGCGTGCTGAGGCAGTTTACAACTATCTCGCTTCTTGCGGTGTTACCAGCCGTCAGGTAAAGAATGTTCAGGGTTTTGGTTCTGCTAACCCTGTAGTGAATACTACTGCTGCTTGTGCCCAGAACCGTCGTGTAGAGGTTTACATGTATGCTAGCCAGGCTATGGTTAACGCAGCCAACAACGGTACATTGAAGTAATAACTTCATGCTCCCGGAAGGGAAAAACTAAATAGATGATTTTGAAGAAAATCAAGAATATAGTAAAATGGGTGGTGGTGCTGTTTTTCAGTACCACCATTCTTGCTGTAGTGGCATATAGGTTCATTCCTGTATATGTCACTCCTTTGATGTTTATCCGATGCTTCCAGCAAGTAGCTGATGGAGAGAGTATTACCCTGCATCATCATTGGATTTCGATGGATAAGATTTCGCCTCACATGCCAGTGGCGGTAATGGCGAGCGAAGATGCGAGATTCCTGAAGCATCACGGTTTCGACTTCAATGCCATCGAGAGTGCGGCGAAGAATAATGCACGTGGTGGAAAGGTGCATGGAGCCAGTACCATCAGTCAGCAGACTGCTAAGAATGTCTTTCTGTGGCCTGGCCGTTCATGGACCCGCAAGGATTTGAAGTCTACTTTACCTTCCTCATCGAATGATGTGGAGCAAGCAGCGCATCATGGAGGTTTATCTCAACAGCATAGAGATGGGACCGGGTATATATGGTGTGGATGCGGTTGCAGAATATCATTTCGACAAGAAAGCGAAAGATCTGTTTCGTGGCGAGTGTGCGCTGATAGCAGCTACACTTCCTAATCCGCGCAAATTCAGTTCGCTGCATCCTAGCGCTTATATGAAGAAGCGCCAGCGACAGATAGAACATCAGATGAGATTTATCCCTACCTTCCCCGTGAGGGCGAAGATTTCGACCCGAGCACGGCTGTGGGAGGATATAGGGTGAAGTAATACTTAGTTGATAGTTTATAGTTGATAGGGGTGACCTTAAAATAGTTTTTTGCCTCAAATATTGATTCATGGATTTACTGAACGACTTGAACGAAGCGCAGCGTGCTGCGGTAGAATATATTGACGGACCTTCGCTGGTGATAGCCGGTGCAGGTTCGGGTAAGACGCGTGTGCTTACCTATAAGATAGCTTATCTCCTGAGCCAGGGCATGAAACCCTGGAGCATCATGGCGCTCACCTTTACCAACAAGGCGGCTAGGGAGATGAAGGAACGTATCGGAAAACTGGTGGGAAATGATCTCGCCCAGCATCTCTATATGGGTACCTTCCACAGCATCTTCTCCCGAATACTGAGAGCGGAGGCCGAGCATATCGGCTTCAACAACAACTTTACCATTTATGATGAAAGTGACTCGCGCTCGCTGATCAAGGCGATAGTGAAGGAGATGGGGCTGGATGATAAGAAGTATAAGCCTGCTGCCGTTCATGCCAAGATTTCGATGGCGAAGAACAACCTGATGAGTGCTGCGGCTTATGAGAGCGATGCGGCTATCTTCGAGCAGAACAAGCGTGCGCAGATGCCTGAGGTTGGTAAGATTTTCGTGGCTTACGTGCAGCGCTGCAAGCAGGCCAATGCCATGGATTTCGATGATTTGCTGACGCTTACCTATCAGCTCTTCAGGGAGCATGAGGATATTCGCCACAAATATGCCGCCCGCTTCGATTATGTCCTGGTGGATGAGTATCAGGATACCAATCACGTTCAGATGTCTATCGTCATGCAACTCTGTCAGGAGAAGCAGCGTGTTTGTGCTGTGGGTGATGACTCGCAGAGTATCTATAGTTTCCGTGGTGCCAATATCGATAATATTCTCAACTTTCAGCGCCAGTTTCAGGGCACGCGTCTCTTCAAACTGGAGCAGAATTACCGTTCTACCCAGACCATCGTTGAGGCGGCTAACAGTCTGATCAAGCATAACCGCAACCAGATTCCTAAGGATGTGTTCAGCGAGAATGCGAAGGGTGAGAAGATTCAGTATAAGCCTGCTTACAGCGACAAGGAAGAGGCGGCGATTGTGGCGAAGGACGTGAAGCGTATCCGGCGCGAGGATGGCTGCCAGTATAGTGATTTTGCCATTCTCTACCGCACCAATTCCCAGAGTCGCAGCTTCGAGGAGGAGTTCAGAAAGCAGGGTATTCCTTATCGCATTTATGGCGGACTGAGCTTCTACCAGCGCAAGGAAATTAAGGATATTATTGCTTATTTCCGTCTGGTGGCGAATCCGGATGATGAAGAGGCTATCAAGCGTATCATCAACTATCCGGCACGAGGAATAGGGGCTACTACGGTGCTGAAGATTGCTGACTGTGCCCATCAGAACCAGGTGAGTTTCTGGGAGGTAATCGGTGCTCCTGAGCGGTATGGACTGGCGGTAAACAAGGGTACGATGAATAAACTGGAAACCTTCAGATTGCTGATTTCTTCGTTTATCGAACGGGCTCAAACCACGGATGTCTATGAATTGGGTGATGCCATTATCAAGGAGAGTGGTATCAGTCAGGATATCATGTCGGGCAAGGATGCCGATGATCTGGCACGTCAGGAGAACCTGGAGGAATTCTTGAGCGGTATGTCGGCTTTTGTGGAGGGACGCCGTGAAGAGGGTAGGTTCGATGAACTCTTCCTGCAGGATTATCTGCAGGATGTGGCGCTGCTTACCGATGCAGACAGCGATGGTGATAAGGATGAACCTCGTGTTTCTCTGATGACGGTTCATGCTGCCAAGGGTCTGGAGTTTCCTACGGTTTTCGTGGTTGGTTTGGAAGAGAATATCTTCCCGAGTCCGCTTTCTGCTACTTCGCTCCGAGACCTGGAGGAGGAACGGAGATTGCTTTACGTAGCCATTACGCGAGCTGAGAAACATTGTATCCTGACGAACGCCAAGAACCGCTGGCGATATGGCAAGATGGAGTTTGATAATCCGAGTCGGTTTATCGATGAGATTGACGGCAAGTTGATTGATAGCCTGGATGAGGCTGGTGGAAGCTTGTTTGGCTCTATGTCTGACCAGCCGGAGTGGGCGAGAGCGCAACGTCCTCGCAGACCGTGGGAGGATGCTGAGCAGCTAGATACAGTAGCAGATATCAGAATTCCAAACCGGTAGCATCTCAGTTTGTGGCAGATCCTAAGCTTCTCTCTTTGATGATGAACCGGGGACTTCACGTACTTCCGGACGCTCGTCTGTTTCCGGACGCTCATCTCTCTCTGAAGGCAATTTCAAGTCTGTTAGAGCGCTGAATGCAGCGAAGCGTTACATGGAGGCGCATTCTTCTCATCCTGCTTCTCGCGGTACTGGATCTTCTGCAGCATCAGTTTCTTCTTCTACAGCTTCATCTGCTGGCAGTTCTTCTTGTGGTTTGCAGGAGGGAATGAAGATTGAACATCAGCGTTTTGGACGGGGAACGGTGTTGAAGATTGAAGGTACTGGTGAGAATACGAAGGCTACGGTGGAGTTCGTTCATTCTGGCACCAAACAGCTTCTGCTGAAATATGCCAAGTTTACGTTAGTAGATTAAGTTCAGTAGTCTGATGTTTATATTTAAAGGTTTATCCTGTTTTGAAGTTCTCTCTTACAGGTAGAATCTTATAATATAGATAAAGAGTTATAAAAATAGATTGGGCAAGGCATCTCTGGTCTTGCCCTTTTTGTTTCTATATACTATAAATTGAAAAAGCGTCCCCGCAGTAGCCTCACGGTCACTACGGGGACTTATAATTACTAACATCTAACTTTAGCATTTTTGTTTAAACTTAAAAACAAATTCTTTATGAGAGTAATTTCTTCATTATCTATTAACATAAACCAAGTATCTCATATATTACAAGTAACTTGTATCCTGCAAATATCTTGTATCCTTAAATGCAAGTTTTTAGACAAGTTAAACCCATAGACCAGTATCT
>ENA-OQER01000262-OQER01000262.1-human-gut-metagenome-genome-assembly--contig:-NODE-262-length-29921-cov-6.762335_pt1 | contig 29921 bp, 37 predicted proteins | sample MGYA00242797_ERZ504639 | MGnify/ENA primary metagenome ERZ504639 (study PRJEB26092, sample SAMD00036306) | human gut metagenome | host: Homo sapiens | study: EMG produced TPA metagenomics assembly of...
GTGAAGTAGAGAAAATAAAAACAGGTTGGCGCAGAAGTGCCAACCTGTTTATGGAAAATACTATTATCTTATTCTGTTTGTTTGAATCAGGAAAAAGAAGTGATTACTTCTGCTTCTTGATTTCTCTACGTAAGCATCAATGACAGCTACTGCTGTGATGTTTACGATATCCTGTACACTACTTTCTGAGTCTGATGAAGTGGATAGCTTATTCAATCCCATCTGGATAGGCCGATAATCTCAGCTTCAGGATTCAAACCCTGGAGAAGTTTGTATGCACCATTGGCGCTACTCAAGTTAGGGAACACCAAAGTGTTTGACGTCTTTGCCTTGAGCGGGAGAATGGATACTTCTCATCGCGCAGATCCTTGTTGAGTGCATAGTTTACCTGCATCTCACCATCGATAGCGAGTTCAGGGAACTCCTTCTGCATCTCAGCAACGGCTTTCTTTGCCTTAACAGGTGAGCCAATATTGTCTGTACCGAAGTTAGAGTAGCTTAACATGGCCATAACCGGCTCTTCGTTGAAGAACTTCACTGTACCTGCAGACAGCTTGGCAACATCGATCAGCACATCTTCGTCTGGGTGGCGGTTGATGAGCGTATCTGCGATATAATAAATACCCTTCTGGGTGTTAAGGATATGCATGGTACCGAATGTCTTATATGGCTCACGGATTCCAATTACATCTTTTGCCACCTTAATAGTATTGCTGTACTTTGTGTAAAGACCAGTGATGAATGCGTCAGCATCACCCTGTTCTACCATTGACATACCGAAGTAGTTGCGCTCGTACATTTTATCATAAGCTTCCTCGAAGCTGTAGCCCTCGCGAGCACGCTTCTCTGCCAGATGCTTGGCAAACTTAGCACGGCGTCCCTGTTCGTTATCGGCACGCATATCTACAATCTCAATATCTGAAAGGTCAACTTTCAAACGGCTAGCAACACGGTTCAGGCGGTCTGGGTTGCCCAACAGGATTGGCTGGCAGATACCCTCTTGCTTTGCCTGGACTGCAGCCTTCAGCATAGTTGGGTTGCCACCTTCAGCGAATACTACACGCTGTGGGTGAAGGCGCGCTGTATCGTGGAGCTTGCGGGTCAGTTTGGTCTCCTGACCAAGCAGCTGGCGCAAATCCTGTTTGTACTTCTCCCAGTTTGTGATAGGGGTGCGAGCCACACCACTTTCCATTGCAGCCTTAGCTACGGCAGCAGAAACTTCTGTAATCAAACGTGGATCTACAGGTTTCGGAATGAAGTATTTAGGACCGAATGTAAGGTCGTTAACGTGGTAAACATCGTTTACTACATCAGGAACCGGCTGCTTAGCCAAATCGGCAATAGCATGAACAGCAGCCATCTTCATTTCTTCGTTGATAGCACGGGCGTGAACATCGAGTGCACCACGGAAGATGTATGGGAACCCGATTACATTGTTAATCTGGTTAGGATAATCTGAACGGCCAGTTGACATCAATACGTCAGGGCGGCTGTCCATAGCGTCCTCGTAGCTGATCTCAGGTACCGGATTGGCAAGAGCGAAAACGATAGGGTTGTCTGCCATAGAGCGAATCATATCCTTGGAGAGCACGTTACCCTTGCTGAGTCCTACGAATACATCAGCGCCTTTCACAGCCTCTTCGAGTGTATGGACATCGCGGCGGTCTGTTGCAAAGAGCTTTTTCTGCTCTGTCAGATTTTCGCGGTCGCTGGTGATGACGCCCTTAGAGTCGAGCATAACGATGTTCTTTACCTGTGCACCGAGTGCTACGTAGAGTTTTGTACAGCTGATAGCAGCTGCACCAGCACCATTTACGACAATCTTCACATCGGCAATGTTCTTTCCTGCTACCTCAAGAGCGTTCTTCAAGCCTGCTGCAGAGATGATAGCAGTGCCATGCTGGTCATCGTGCATTACAGGGATGTCGAGAGTTCTTTTCAGGCGTTCCTCGATGTAAAAACATTGAGGTGCCTTGATGTCCTCCAAGTTGATTCCACCAAATGTAGGAGCGATTTTCTCTACGGTTTCACAGAACTTTTCTGGGTCTTTCTCATCGATTTCTATATCGAAGACATCCACACCGCCGTAAATCTTGAAAAGCAATCCCTTACCTTCCATCACTGGCTTTCCGCTCATGGCACCGATATCGCCAAGTCCGAGCACTGCTGTACCATTACTGATAACAGCAACCAGGTTACCCTTGTCAGTATACTTGTATGCATCGTCTGGGTTCTGCTGAATCTCAAGACATGGGAATGCCACGCCAGGAGAATAAGCAAGGCTCAGATCCGTTTGTGTGTGATAAGGTTTTGTTGGCTTAACCTCAATCTTGCCAGGACGGCCAGTCTCGTGATAACTTAAAGCCGCCTCTTTTGTAATTTTTACCATAACAATATATTGGTTTAAAGTTTATTCTTCTTTCATATTCGTGGATTTTTGGCACGAAATTTAAAAGTTGTGCAAAGGTACAAAAAAACTTAGTAAAAAAGAATGGTTTTTTGATTTTTTTTGTATCTTTGCACAAAAATAGTCTTCAAACAAGTAAAATGGCAGAAATCAATCAATATAGACAAGAACTGAAAGACAGAATCATCTCTTATGCGATGCCTGAATTCTATAAGCGTGGGGTAAAAGCTGTCAAGATGGATGAAATCTCACAGGGACTTCATGTATCTAAGAGAACTGTGTACGAGATTTTCGGTGACAAAGAAGAATTGTTGCTTGCTGGTATGAAGCGTCAGCTAGAAGAAAATCGTTCGAAGTTAGAAAATTTCGCCAAGACCCAAGCGAAGAATGTGATAGATATTATCAGCTATGTCTATAAATTGCAAATGGAGCGCAATGATGGTGGGCGTTCTTTTTTATGAGGAGGTTCATAAGATGCCTCGTGTGGTGAAATTCTTCCAGGAAAATCATGCTCATGAACGGGAGGAGAGTGTGCGTTTCTTTGAGGCTGGTGTCAAGGAGGGGCTTTTCCGTAATGATGTAGACTTCAAAGTTGTTATGGACATAGGACATGTAATGATGGAGGAAATCATGCATCATCAGCTCTATCGTGTTCATTCGATGCAGGAGATATACGACAATTATATTTTGTGCCTGATTCGTGGATTCTGTACAGAGCGCGGCTTGGAGCAGCTTGACCGTGCTTTGAAAGGGTAGAGGCGTTGGCTTTTATATACAAAATGTACTTTTTGAGTGAATGTGTAATTCGTTTTTAAAAAGATAGAGGTTTCGGAGATGCTTTATATAGGCTCACGGAACCTCTTTTCCTTAATCCTTGTATAGCCAGTGGAGGAGCAGGTTTATAACTTTTGGATAGAAGCGGAACCAGCGAAACTTGGTAACAGGTTTGCCTCCGAAACCGAGAATGAATTCACGGTAGAGATTACTCTTAAGCGGAAGTCCTGCGTCCATAAAGTGGAGGTGTTGGGCATCCTGCTCCTGTGCATCAGAGAGTGCTTGCCAGATGGTCATTGTGTCCGGATGCAGATGGATGTAAGTCTTTCTCTTGAATGCAGAAAACCAAAGAAAGGCATTGCCTTGGTTGTAGATGCAGGTATAGCCGCCAATCACTTTGTCCTTATAGGTGATGATGACGTTTCTGGCATTACTACTTGTAGTCAGTTTCTGAAAGAATGTTTCGTCAGGAACAAAACGGCGAAGTTTCAGCCGATAATAATTTTTGAGCAACTGGTGATAACGATGGATGTCTTCGGGTGAAGTTGCCTCTCTACAACTTATTCCCTTTTTCTTCATTTTTTCAATCATAGCAATTTGTTTGTCTGAGAGTCGCTCTTGGGGAAGTTTGCTGTGTAGGGAGTTATGTATCTCTTGCCAGGCAATAGTACATAGCCCAATTTTCTGAATTCCCGGTAACCCAGCATCTTTTTGCTCATTCGGGAGAACTCGATGTAAAAGCAGAGTCGTTTGTGTAAGTGGATAGTTATGCTGCGGAGTAACAATGGGAAAATAGCATTCTGTTCAGCATCGGGTGCATAAAATCCCTCTCCATACGCGTGCGCGTGCGTATATAAATAAGGTGGAAATAAAGATTTGCGGTGATAGAGGATGAAGAGCATTTGTCCTACCACCTTGTTCTCCTGTGTGGCGACAGCATAAAAGGAGTTATGCCGGGTGTTTTTTCAAGAATCTGAAAAAGCTCCAAGCTATGAAAAAAGTCGCCTTCCAATAAATGCGGCATTTCTTCCAGTTTACCATATATTTCTACTTCATATTTTCTCACGGAGGCAAAAATAATAAATTTATCATAAAAAAGCAAGAAAAAGGGCTCCTCTATCGTTATTTTTTAGTATTTTTGCATAAAAAGTAGAACTTTAAACAAAATTACGTATGAAAATAGTGTTTATTGGGGCAGGTAATCTTGCTACCAATCTTGCGCTCGAAATATCGCAATCAGAACATCAGATTGTGCAAGTTTTCAGTAGAACTTGGGAGTCGGCCTCTCTATTGGCTGAGAAGGTGAATTGTGAGCCTGTCAATGAGATGAGTAAGGTGGTCTGTGATGCAGATTTGTACATAGTTTCAGTGAAGGATGATGCGCTTGAAATGCTTATTCCTGAACTATGCAAAGGAAGAGAAGATAAGATGTTTGTTCATACAGCTGGTTCCATGCCGATGGATGTTTTCAAAGATTATGCCCGTCATTATGGCGTATTTTATCCGATGCAGACATTTACGAAAGATAAAAAGGTTGCATTCGAAAATATTCCTATTTTCATTGAGGGATGTGGTGCTTTCGAAACTTCTTTCCTGAAGAGGTTGGCAGAACAGATTTCTCGTAGTGTCTATGAGTTGGATTCTGATAATCGTAAGTATCTGCACCTGTCAGCTGTTTTTGCTTGTAATTTTGCGAATCATTGCGTAGCTATAGGTCAGCGGATTCTCGAAAATCATCACATTCCTGGCAGTGTTCTCCGTCCTCTGGTTATGGAAACTATGGACAAGGCTTCTTCGCATTCGGCAGCTGAAGTGCAGACGGGACCGGCTATTCGTGATGATCGGAACGTAATGGAGAAACAAATGCAACTTCTTGAAAAACAGCCAGAACTACAGCAGATTTATGAAATAATGAGCAAAAGCATATTCAAGTTCAAGAGATAAAACTGTTATCGGTTTAAGTTTGCAGTTAGGATTTTTCAGTACTAAAAACAGAAACAATTATGATTAATTACGATTTAAATAAGATAAAAGCAATCATCTTTGATGTTGATGGAGTACTTTCAAGACAGACCATCACGCTTTCCAGTGCCGGCGAACCTTTGCGTACTGTTAATATCAAAGATGGCTATGCCATTCAGCTGGCTCAGAAGAAAGGTGTTCGTATCGTAATTCTGACAGGCGGTAATTCTCATGCCATACAGGTACGCTATGAAAATCTTGGTGTAGAGGATATCTTCATGGGGTGTTCTGTAAAGATAAAGACTTATGAGGAGTTCAAGCAGAAATATTCAATTACAGATGAGGAAATAATATATGTAGGTGATGATATTCCTGATTATGAGATTATGCGTCGTTGCGGATGTCCATGTTGCCCAGCAGATGCATGCTCCGATATTAAAGAAATTTCTATTTATATCTCGGCTTGTAACGGAGGTGATGGTGTGGGACGTGATGTCGTAGAACAGGTACTGAGAGCCAAGGGTTTATGGCTTTCAGATGCTAAGGCATTTGGCTGGTAGAATTTAGTTAATAGTTGAAAGTTGATAGTTTATAGTAGAAAGTTTGCAACTGAATTTTAATCATAAAGTTCAAAGTAATAAGGTTTAAAATAGATGAATTATAAGATCATTTTGGCGAGTAATTCGCCTCGTCGCAAGGAACTTCTGGCAGGTTTGGATATTCCTTTTGAGGTGAAGGTGATTAGTGGTATTGATGAAAGTTATCCTGCTGACCTCGATGCTTATCAGGTGGCAGAATTCATCTGCAAGAAAAAGGCTGAGGCTTATCGCTCGCTTTTGAACGGAAATAATAGTGTTGAAGAGTTGGACGAGTCAGAAACTTTGATTCTTACAGCAGATACGGTTGTGATTGCGCCAACAGCTGGCGAACAGAATGACCAGGAAGGAAAGGGAGTCATTCTCGGGAAGCCTCGTGATGCTGAAGATGCCAGACGAATGCTGAAGATGTTGAGCGGAAAGACGCATCATGTAGTTACAGGTGTTTGTCTTACTACCCAGCATAAGCAGCGTTCCTTTTCAGTAACAACAGAAGTGACGTTCAAACCGCTTTCTGATGATGAAATCAGTTATTATATAAATCATTATCAGCCGTTTGACAAAGCTGGCGCCTATGGTATTCAGGAATGGATTGGCTACATAGGTTGTACGGGGTTGAAGGGGAGTTATTTTAATGTGATGGGGCTTCCGGTTCAGCGTATCTATGAGGAATTGAGGCGAATTTAGATTTTTTAAAATTAAATATTGTTCTATGTCGTAGATAATGAGTATCTTTGTGCGTTTTATGTAACTAACAAGGATTATGAGTGAAGAAATTTTAGCAAAAGCTCATGAGGTTTTGGACAATTATATGGAGAGCAATCATCACCGGCGCACTCCGGAGCGTTCCACTATCCTCGACACCATTTATTCTATGGGAGAGCATTTCTCGATAGAAGATTTGGGCAGAGAGCTACTGAAAAAGAATTTTCGCGTTAGCAGGGCTACGCTTTATAACACATTGCATCTGTTCCTGGAACTAAGGCTTGTGGTAAAGCATAGTCTGGCAGACGGCACCAAGTATGAGGCCAGTTATAGCGAGGAAAATCATGTGCATCAGGTTTGCACGATTTGTGGCAAGGTAACCGAAATTGTAGCACCGCAGGTTACTGCTGCTGTGAAGGATATCAGGATGCAGCGCTTTCGTAAAGATGCTTATGCTCTTTACATCTATGGCGTATGCAGCGGCTGTCAAAGCAAGATGACTCGCAAACGCAAAAAAGAATAAGTATCAAGATAAAAAGATAAAAAATGAACACAGGTAAGTAGATGTCCTGCTGGGTTTGCAGTGGGGCGATGAAGGTAAAGGTAAGGTGGTTGACGTGTTGACCCCTAAGTATGATGTCATTGCTCGTTTCCAGGGTGGTCCTAATGCTGGACATACATTGGAGTTTGAGGGCGAGAAGTATGTGCTTCGCTCTATCCCTTCTGGTATTTTCCAGGGTGGTAAGGTGAACATCATCGGCAATGGTGTGGTTTTGGCTCCAGACCTCTTTATGGGTGAGGCTAAGGATCTTGAGAAGAGCGGTCATGATTTGAAGAGCCGTCTTTACATCTCGAAGAAGGCACATCTCATCATGCCTACTCACCGTGTACTCGATGCTGCTATCGAGGCTTCTAAGGGAAAGAACAAGGTAGGTACTACTGGTAAGGGTATCGGTCCTACTTATACTGACAAGGTTAGCCGTACCGGTCTTCGCGTAGGCGATATCCTTGACAATTTCGAGGAGAAGTATGCTGCTCACAAGGCTGCTCATCTCAAAACCATCGCAAGTCTCGGTTATACCGACTTCGATATCACAGAGGTTGAGAAGACCTGGATGGAGGGCATCGAATACTTGAAGCAGTTCAAACTTATCGATAGCGAGGTAGAAATCAATAAGGTGCTCCGTTCTGGCAAGGATATCCTCTGCGAGGGTGCTCAGGGTACTATGCTCGATGTTGATTTCGGTTCTTATCCATTCGTTACTTCTTCTAATACTACCTGTGCAGGTGCCTGCATAGGTCTGGGTATCGGCCCTAACCGCATCGGCAATGTTTATGGTATCATGAAGGCTTACTGTACACGTGTTGGTGCAGGTCCATTCCCTACAGAGCTTTTCGATGAGACGGGTGCCAAGATCCGTGACCTCGGTCATGAGTATGGTGCTGTTACCGGTCGTGAGCGTCGTTGTGGCTGGTGCGATCTTGTACAGCTCAAGTATTCTGTCATGGTGAATGGTGTTACCGAGCTTATCATGATGAAGAGCGACGTGCTCGATGGCTTCGATACCATCAAGGCATGCGTGCATATAAGTTGAAGGATGGTTCTGTTACAACAGATTTCCCATACGAATCGATGATGTAGAACCTGTTTACAAGGAGTTCAAGGGCTGGAAGACAGATATGACTAAGTTCACATCTGAAGATCAGTTCCCACAGGAGTTCAAGGATTATATTGCTTTCGTAGAAGAGTTCCTTGAGACTAAGATCGGTATCATTTCTATCGGTCCAGACCGTGCTCAGACTATTGTACGCAAGTAATTTATATAGTGTTTAATGTTTAGTGTTTAATGTTTACTTTGAGGGGTTGACATGGCGCTAGACATTAAACATTTAACATTCATATTAAACATTAATAAATGGCTCAGAAACCAAGTATACCAAAGGGCACGAGAGATTTTGGTCCTGTTGAGATGGCGAAACGCAACTACATCTTCAACACCATCAAGGAAGTGTATGCTCTTTATGGATTCCAGCAGATTGAAACCCCTGCCATGGAAACCCTTCAGACTTTGATGGGCAAGTATGGTGAAGAGGGTGATAAACTGCTTTTTAAGATATTGAATTCAGGCGACTATATGAATAAGGTGAGCGATGAGGATATTCATTCTCTTGGATCACTCAAATTAGCAGCGAAACTTTGTGAGAAGGGTCTTCGTTATGACCTGACAGTTCCTTTCGCACGTTACGTAGTGCAGCACCGCGAGGAGTTGCAGATGCCTTTCAAGCGTTATCAGATTCAGCCAGTATGGCGTGCAGACCGCCCTCAGAAGGGACGTTACCGTGAGTTCTATCAGTGTGATGCCGATGTGGTTGGCTCTGATTCTCTCCTGAATGAGGTCGAGTTGATGCAGATTGTTGATACCGTGTTCACTAAGTTTGGTGTTCGTGTATGCATCAAGATTAATAACCGCAAGATTCTTACCGGTATTGCAGAGGTTATCGGCGAGGCTGAGAAGATTGTAGATATCACAGTGGCCATCGATAAGCTTGATAAAATCGGACTTGTCAATGTAAACGAAGAGTTGCGTAATGACGGCATTTCTGAAGATGCCATTGAAAAGTTGCAGCCAATCATCTCATTGTCAGGAACTAATGATGAGAAATTTGAAGTGATAGCGAAGGTTCTCGAAGGTTCTGAAGTTGGTTTGAAGGGTGTAGAGGAAACCAAGTTTATCCTCGATACCTTGAAGACTCTTGGCTTGAATAACGAGATAGAACTGGATCTCACTCTGGCTCGTGGCTTGAACTATTATACGGGTGCAATCTTCGAGGTGAAGGCGCTTGATACTCCAATGGGAAGTATTACAGGTGGTGGTCGTTACGACAACCTCACCGGCATTTTCGGTTTGCCAGGTTTGAGCGGTGTTGGTATCAGTTTTGGTGCTGACCGTATTTATGATGTGTTAGGTGCGCTCGACCTTTATCCGAAGGAGGCTGTAAATGCTACTCAGGTACTGTTTATCAACTTCGGTGAAAAGGAGACAGCTTACTGCCTGCCTATAGTAAGTGCAGCTCGTGCAGCCGGTATCCGTACCGAAATCTTCCCTGATAAGGCGAAGATGAAGAAGCAGATGAGCTATGCCAATGCCAAGAATATTCCGTTTGTGGTGCTTGCAGGTGAGAATGAGATGGCTCAGGGCAAGGTTACGCTTAAGAATATGGAAACTGGCGAACAAACCTTGGTTACTGCCGAGGAATTGATAGCAAAGTAAATAAATAATACTCTCTTTCTCGTCCTCTCGTGCTCGTATATGTGAATATGCAGTGCGGCAGGGCGAGAGCTTTTTATGTGTTAGCGTGTATGCCTAACTATAATTTTAGTAACTTCTAAAAACTACAGACAAATGAAAAAAATAAAAGCTATTTTGTGTGTATTCATACTGGCGTTGCTGATGACATCCAGCACAAAGACAACAACGATTTTTGTAATAGGTGATTCTACTGCTGCCGAGAAAGGCGGTTTTAGAAATAATCCAGAGCGAGGATGGGGGATGGTATTGCAAGGCTTTTTGATGACAAGGTGATTGTTGACAATCATGCTGTTAATGGTCGTTCTTCTTTGAGCTTTATCAATGAAGGAAGATGGAAAAAGGTTTTGGATAGAATAAAGCCAGGTGATTATGTGTTTATCCAGTTTGGGCATAACGATGAGAAGTCAATGCCTGACCGTCATACTGATCCGGGATCTACTTTTGATGCAAACCTTGCCAGATATGTAAATGAGACCCGTGCCAAGGGTGGTATTCCTGTACTGTTCAATGCGGTGGTTCGTCGCTGCTATTATTCTGCAGAATTGAAGAATGATGATGACGAGAAGCTTCGCAATAAAGTATATGATGGAAAGGAACAGATTAATAGCGATACGCTTATCGACACCCACGGAGCTTATGTGATAGCTCCCCGCAATGTAGCAAAGCAGCTGAATGTTCCGTTTGTTGATGCTACCAAGATTACCCACGATATAGAAACGGGCATGGGTATTGAAGGCAGCCGCAAATTACATATGTGGTTTATGCCTGGCGAGAATCCGCAGGTTCCTAAGGGTAAGAAAGATAATACCCATTATAATGTATATGGTGCACGTGTGGTTGCCGGTGCGCTTGCTGATGCTGTAGCTGAGCAGGTGCCAGCGCTGAAGTCTCATGTCTGCCATTATGATTATGTAGTCTCTGCAGAAGGTCGAGGCAATTTCATGGATTTGCAGAAGGCTGTAGATGCGGTTCCTGTAGGCAAGAAGGCTGTTATCCGTATTTTGGGTGGTGAATGGAAGAAGCCAATCATGCAAAAGGCAAGAAGATTAAGTTTGTAAAGTCATTTGGTGCTAAAATCAAATAGTAACAGGCTTTTTTAAAACTCCCGATATCTTTGAAATTACATGGCGATGTAAAAGTCTGTGCGTCGTGACATAGAACAAAATGCATCGCCATGTAGTAAACCAATACATAAAAGGAGTACTTTCACAAGCACTCCTTCTCATATTATACAAAAACATTATGAATTATTTCTATTAGCGAACAAGATTTTAATTTCTATCTTTGTCTCAATTATCTAAAAGTTTCAAACGTTCACCAGAATTGCTTTTGGCAAGGGGCAATTCCTACTCGTAGGATAACCTCAGTTCTGATGTTTATCATTTACGGTTGCAAAGGTACGAAGATTTTTATAATTGTGCAATACCTAAAAATGGGGTTTTGATGAATACCTAGAAATGAGGAATGAAAATGGGGGAGAGTAGATATGAAAAAAGGAAGTCCTTATTGAAGAACTTCCTTTTTATGAGGTGTCTAGCGGAGTCGAACCGCTCTACACGGTTTTGCAGACCGTTACCTAACCGCTCGGTTAAGACACCTTGTGTAGAACAATCATTTCTGATTTGCGAGTGCAAAGGTACTACTTTTTATTGGTTCTACCAAATTTTTATGCAACTTTTTTAATAAAAACAATCACTTTCTTTGTATCTTGCTCATAATGAGCGGGTTCTGAAAAGCTTTAATTTTTGTCTGTTTTCCTCGCTGCATGACAGTAAAAGTAGTTTTAGCAGCTCTTTTATGAGAGCTACTCTTGTTCTTTCCGCTGAGTAGCCTCTTTCTTTTTTATTCTTTTGGCATTTCTCAACGAACGGGCAACCTGAACATTGATAGTTTTTACACTCTCGTGCTTGTTTGATGGAGCGGTAGATACAAATGGCGGCATACGTGATGCATGCCGCCAATATGATTGCTATGATGATATACTGTATCATAAGCATAGGTAAATTAACATACTACTAACCTACGGCGTTATAACCATTGGTTGAGTTTTTGCGCATGATGTCGCGGATGTTCATCTCCTTGAAACCCTCTGCGCGTTTCTGCTCTTCAAGCTCTTTCTCTTCCTCGATGTCCTTTTCTGAACGGGTGAAAGTTAAAGCCTTGTACTTAAATTCTGCAATCGCCCAACCTACGAGGCCCACAGCGATTAATGCAGCAAATCCAATTAATGCGTTCATTTCTCTTTATATTATAATAATGTATAAACTGAATTAATAATCATCGTCGGCTACGTCTTCTGCATCATCAAGACCGAGGTTCTCCGGGTCTTCGAAGGTAGTACGGTAGCTTTCCTCAGTAAGCTTGTCGTCATCGAATGCATCGTCATCCTCATCTGGATCGTTGTAGTGATCCTCGATTTCTGGTGCATCCTCGTCTTCATCTTCGTCTGGGTCGAGCAGGTCGTCGTTGCGTTTCAAATCATTCTCATCTTCGAATCTCATGCGAACCTTTTCTACCTTTGGCTTCTCCTTGGCAAAGATAGCTTCTACCCAAGAACCTTTTGGTACCACGAGCACTTCGTAGTCATCAGCGAGTTTCTTCTCGTACAGACCTCCTGGCTTTTTCAGGCGGTCAGCAGGAAGAGTAGTTGTGCTGATGTCGAAATTACTTTCGATGATGTCCTGGATGCTCTGAGGCAGACTCTCCCAGCCACCACCAAAGTTGCGCTCCAAGAGTTCGATGAGCTTATTGGCGGTGATGTGACTTACATTTTCGTAAGTAAGATCAGTAACACGCATGATAGGGCGCTTTTTGATGGCATACTTCTCTTTCTTGTCGTTGATACGGAAAGTGCCAATCTTAAAGCCGCGTGCCATCAGTTTGTCAATCACTTCAGGACGGTCTACCGTCACTGGTTCCATTTCGAATGCGCTGCGGATCACTGCGATATACTTGTTCTGGTAATCCTTGAGGTCAGCATCCTTTTCTGCTGCTTCCCAAAGACGGAACACATCGTTCTCCTGCAATTCCCAAATGCTACTTTTAGTAACATTCTTCAGTGTTAATATTTTATCTTTATTCATCTTCAATTATGTTTGTGTGTGCAAAAGTAAGTACTTCTTTTTATATATCCAAATTTTCTTGCTGTTTTTTTGTGTTTTTGGTCACTTTTTTATTTGGAATTCGATTTTTTTCATTACCTTTGCACGTACTATGAGTGAACCGTTAGCTGAAAGAATGAGACCTCACACGCTTGCTGACTATGTAGGACAGCAGCATTTGGTAGGTGAGGGGGCCGTGCTGCGCAAGATGATTGACGCAGGGCGCATATCCTCTTTTATCCTCTGGGGACCCCCTGGAGTGGGCAAGACTACCCTTGCTCAAATCGTGGCACAAACCATCAAGGTGCCGTTCTTCACCCTCTCTGCGGTGACCAGTGGCGTAAAGGATGTCCGCGAGGTGATAGAAAGAGCAAAAAGTGGTAGATTCTTTAATTCGGCTTCTCCTATATTGTTTATTGATGAGATTCACCGTTTCTCCAAGAGTCAGCAGGATTCGCTTTTGGGTGCGGTAGAGAAGGGTATTGTTACGCTGATAGGTGCTACCACCGAGAATCCTTCATTCGAGGTGATTCGTCCGCTGTTGTCCAGGTGTCAGCTCTATGTGCTCAAACCGCTCGAAAAGGCTGATCTTGAAGGACTCCTGCATCGTGCCATTAGGCAGGATGTAGAACTCAGAGAAAAGAATATTAAGTTGGAAGAGACGGGCGCGCTGCTGAGATATAGTGGTGGAGATGCCCGCAAACTGCTCAATATTCTGGAACTGGTGGTAGAATCTGCCGGATCTTCAGAGATTGTGATTACCGACAAGTTGGTAGAAGAGCAGTTGCAGCAGAATCCGCTGGCTTACGATAAACAGGGTGAGATGCATTATGATATTATCTCAGCCTTTATCAAGAGTATTCGCGGAAGCATCCCGATGCTGCGCTTTATTGGATGGCGAGGATGATAGAAGGAGGAGAAGACCCGCAGTTTATAGCCCGTAGGTTGTGATTAGTGCCTCTGAGGATGTGGGACTTGCCAATCCGAATGCACTCCTGCTTGCCAATGCTGCCTTCGATACGGTGATGAAGATAGGGTGGCCCGAAGCGCGTATCGCCCTTGCTGAGGCTGTGGTTTATCTGGCCACGAGTCCGAAGAGCAACAGTGCTTATCTGGGCATTAATGATGCGCTGGCTACTGTACGGCAAACGGGTAATCTGCCTGTTCCGCTGCACATCCGCAATGCTCCTACCAAACTGATGAAAGATTTGGGCTATCATGACGGATATAAGTATCCCCACGATTATCCTGGACATTTCACAGAGCAGCAGTATCTGCCAGACGAACTGAAGGATGCCCGCTTCTGGCATGCGCAGCATTCGCCTTCCGAGGAGCGCCTCTACAACTGGATGGTTACCTGCTGGGGAGAAAGATTCAAGAATTAGTGATTTAGAATAGATATATGGATAATTAGAAATTGATATTTAGAACACTAACTGATACGAGAAAATGATGATACATGGCGATCCTGAATTCGTGCTCACGCTTCATAGCGTGATAGAATTCATCGGAACATTTGCTTTTGCTTTCGGGCATTCGTCTGGCAGCAAGTAAGCACTATGATTGGCTGGGCGGTTTTGTTTGTGGTGTGGCTGTAGCCATAGGTGGTGGAACCATACGAGATGTGATGCTTGGTGTGCGTCCGTTTTGGATGTTGAGCCCTATCTACCTGATTTGTACGCTGTTTGCGCAGTTGGTAGTGATTGCTTGCCACGCTATCTCAAGCGTCTTGACAATACCTGGTTTCTGTTTGATACCTTGGGCTTGGCGCTTTTCAATATTGCGGGCATCCAGAAGTCGCTCGAATGTGGTTTCTCCTTTTGGGTAGCCATCATCATGGGCTGTATCACGGGTGCTGCAGGCGGTGTTATCCGCGATGTGCTTCTTAATGAAGAGCCGATCATCTTCCGAAAGGAGATTTATGCGATGGCTTGTGTCGCCGGTGGTTTGGCTTATTGGGGATTGAGCTATCTGGGTGTGAGCCTCTATATTACGGTGATTGTAGCTTTCAGTGTGGTCTGCGCCATCCGATTGCTGGCTGTAAGATACCATATTTCACTCCCGAAGCTGAGGGATGAAGAACAAACTGTAGAATGAAAAGGAAAAAATGAAATTGATAAATAACAGATAACAGATGAAAAGACTGAAAGCGATTTTGATGCTCGTTGTTGCTCTGATGCTGATGTCGTCGGCAACAATGAAGGCTCAGAACAAACGAGAGTTTCGTGGAGCCTGGATACAGTGTGTTAACGGACAGTATCTGGGCAAGAGTACGCAGCAGATCCAGGCGATGCTTACCAGACAGCTTGATGAACTGCAGAAGGATGGCGTGAATGCGATTATCTTTCAGGTTCGTGCTGAGTGTGATGCTCTGTATAAGAGTGATTTAGAGCCTTGGAGCAAGTTTCTTACGGGGGTGCAGGGAAAGGCTCCTTCTCCTTATTGGGATCCGTTGCAGTGGATGATAGAGCAGTGTCATAATCGTGGCATGGAGCTACATGCCTGGATTAATCCTTATCGTGCCAAGCATAGCGTAACTTCCTATGAGCAGGTTTCGCCGAAGAATATCGTGAAGAGGCGTCCTGATCTCTGTTTTCAGTATGGCAAGCTGACGCTGTTGAACCCTGGTTTGCAGGCTGCAGCGACTATATTTGCGAGGTGGCTGTGGACATTGTAAGCCGATATGATGTTGATGGATTCCATATTGATGATTATTTCTATCCATATCCAGAGGCCGGACGCCAGATTCCTGATCAGCAGCTCTTCCGCCAGCAGTCGCGCGGTATGCGAAACATAGGTGATTGGCGCCGTGATAACGTGAGCCGGTTTGTAAAGCAGCTCAGCGAATCCATTCATGCCGTTAAGCCTTGGGTCAAGTTTGGTGTTTCTCCATTCGGCATCTACCGCAACAAGCGTACCGATCCTAATGGTTCAGAAACTTCGGCCTCCAGAATTATGATGATCTTTATGCAGATGTATTGCTTTGGGTGAATAATGGTTGGATAGACTATTGTGTGCCTCAGATTTATTGGGAGATAGGCAATCGTGCTGCCGATTACAAGACGCTCATAACCTGGTGGAATAAGCATGCTGCAACCGCCCATTATATATAGGTGAAGATATAGAGCGTACAGCCAAGTTTGCTGACCCAGTCAATCCGCGCAGTCATCAGTTGCCTGCCAAGCTCCGTTTGCATCAGCAGATGAATAATGTGAAGGGCACTGTGCTCTGGTATGCGCAGACTGCTGCCGATAATGTAGGTAATATCGGACATACACTCCGCAACAATTATTGGAAGTATCCAGCATTGCCACCCTCTATGCCTTTCCTTGATAATAAGGCGCCAAAGGGGGTAAAGGGTCTCAAGCTGATGTGGACCGAGAAAGGTCCGCTGCTGGTATGGAAGGCTCCTAAGGCTAGCAAGAAAAAGTGGGGCGATCAGGTGAACCGTTTTGCTATCTACCGTTTTGAGAAAGGTGCTAAGGTAAATCTCAATGATGTTTCTGCACTCCAGGTAGTTACTTATGATAATTTCTATCGCATTCCTTATGTGAGTGGCAAGAAATATGTGTATGTAGTAACTGCTCTCGACCGTGTAGGAAACGAAAGTAAAGGTAAGAAAAAGAAAATTTCTTTTTAGATTGGTTAGATGATATAAAAGGAAAGACCGTTAAAAACAGAAAAACCGTTGTACTCGATAGGAGAGAGTGCAACGGTTTTTTATTTTGTTGGGATGGGGGAGCGGGTAGTCCTTACATCCTGTATTTTTTTTATTCTTTCAGCAGGTCGTTCAGGAAGTTATCCAGGTCGTTGTCCAGATTCTCCATCAAGTCACCACCTACAATGATCGTATCATCGTCAGCAAGATAGAGCTCGCCAAGATGCTCTTTATCGTCATCTTCGAGCACAAAGCTGTATGGCTTGAGAATGCGAGATGATCTATGATATCAGCCTGTTTGCGCAATACATCGCGAAGCAGCTTAGCTACCTCGTCGTAGAAGTCTTCATCCTTGTTTTCTATCCATTGCTCAACAACGCAGCGGGTAATCTCGTTGTCATCGTCGTCAAAGGCCAGGAGTTCGCCACTGTCTTGCGAAACCCTTACGTGGATGTCGGTCATTTGAGAAGTCTCGTCGTCAGATTCTGGCGCAGGGAACTTTTGAGCCACTTTTCTGATAAAGCGCTCTACTTGCATGATTGTTTGCTCTAATGTTTCCATATCAATTCTTTAATAATCAATGCAAAGATACATAAAAAATTGATATCACCAAAAGAAGTTGCTAAAAAAAAGCATTTTTGCTTTTAATTTGTTCTCAAACTGCCTGATTCCAGGGTATAGATAACGTTTACGCTTCTTTTTTTATATTTTCTTTTCGATTTTGTTTGCCATTTCTAAATAATGTAGTATCTTTGCACTTGAATTACAAAAATGCAATCTCAACATTACAAATGAATAACAAAATAAAACATTCTGCATCGTAGAGAGCGTAGAAGAAGGTTGTGTGTGCATTCGCATCGTACAGTCGTCAGCCTGCAGCGCTTGCAAGGTGGCTGCTCATTGTACTGCATCTGAATCGAAAGAGAAGATGATTGAGGTTTCTACCTCAGAGGCGTCTCTCTACCACAAAGGCGATAGCGTGGTGGTGACTGCTGATTCGGCTGTAGCTTCAGAGCCAGTTTCTATGGCTATCTCTTGCCGCTGATACTGATGGTGATCGCTTTGGTGGGTGTACTGAAAGCTACTCATTCAGAGGGAGCCGCAGCGCTCTCAGCATTGGGCATTCTCATTCCATACTATGTGGTGCTCTACTTATTCAGAAACAAACTTAAAAACAAACTGAGCTTCTCTATTGAATCATAGGGTATGTGATGTGCTCCTGTGGCTTCAGCGATGAGCCTTTATTTTAAAACAAAGAAAAAATAACAAAACAAAACATAAAAAATTATGAATTTTATTTTGATTGCTGTCTTGGTTCTCGGAGCAATCGCGCTGATTGCAGCGCTGGTTCTCTTCGGAGTATCTAAGAAGTTTGCCGTCGAAGAAGACCCTCGCTTGGGGCAGGTAGGAGAGATTCTGCCAGGTGCCAACTGTGGTGGTTGCGGTTTTGCCGGATGTTCTGGTATGCTGCAGCTCTGGTGAAGGGTGCTGATGCCGGTTCTATCGATGGACTGATGTGTCCGGTAGGTGGTGCCGACGTGATGGGCAAGGTAGCCGACCTTTTAGGTATGGCAGTAGCCAATACCGAGCCAAAGGTGGCTGTGGTTCGTTGTAATGGTACTTGCGAGAATCGTCCTCGCATTGCCGAGTATGATGGTTTGCACACTTGTGCAGCTATGAATTCATGTGGCGCTGGCGAAACAGGCTGCGGGTTCGGCTGTCTGGGTTGTGGCGATTGCGTGGCTGCCTGCCAGTTTGGTGCAATCTCTATCAATCCTGAAACTGGCATTCCTGAGGTTGATGAAGAGAAGTGTACGGGTTGTGGTGCTTGCGCCAACGCTTGTCCACGTCATATCATCGAGCTCCGCAAGAAGGGTCCTAAGAGCCGTAGAGTTTACGTTCAGTGCGTAAATCACGACAAGGGTGCTGTTGCTAAGAAGGCTTGTAGCGTTGCTTGCATCGGATGCGGTAAATGTCAGAAGGTCTGCAAGTTTGATGCTATCACCATTGAGAACAATGTGGCTTATGTTGACTTCAATAAGTGCGCATGTGTACCAAGTGTGTTGATGAATGCCCAACAGGTGCTCTCGTAAAAGTTAATTTCCCAGTTAAGAAAAAGGAGGAATAATCATGAATTTGAGAACTTTTAGAATTGGTGGAGTTCACCCAGAAGAGAATAAGATTACTGCCGAGATGGCTACTCAGGTAGCTCCTCTCCCTAAGCAGGCTATTTTCCCACTTGGTCAGCACATCGGTGCTCCTGCCAAGCCTGTAGTTGCCAAGGGCGACAAGGTGAAGGTGGGTACACTCATTGCTGAGGCTGGTGGCTTTGTGAGTGCTCCTATTTACAGTTCCGTATCAGGAACTGTGTTCAAGGTAGATACATCTATTGATGCTACCGGTTATCGCAAGCCTTGCATCATTATTAATGTAGAAGGCGATGAGTGGGAGGAGAGTATCGACCGCTCTGATAAACTCGAGACGCTTGAGGCTCATGCTGAGCTTACTCCAGAGGAAATCGTAAACCGCATCAAGGTAGCAGGTGTCACTGGTATGGGTGGTGCCGGTTTTCCTACCTTCATCAAGCTTTGTCCTCCTCCAGGAGCCAAGGCTGAGTGCGTCATCATCAACGGTGTAGAGTGTGAGCCTTATATCACAGCCGACTATCGCCTGATGATGGAGCATGCCGATGAGATTCTCGTTGGCTTGAACCTCCTGATGAAGCGGCTCAGGTAGAGAAGGGCTACATCGGTATTGAGGATAATAAACCTGCTGCCATCAAATCTTCGAGGAAAAGACTGCTAATGACGCTCGTATCGAGATTGTACCTCTGGCTAAGAAGTACCCTCAGGGAGGTGAGAAGCAGCTGGTGGATGCCGTTATCCGCCGTCAGGTTCCTGCTCCTCCAGCTATCCCTGTCAACGTTGGAGCTATTGTTCAGAATGTAGGTACTGCCTTCGCTGTTTATCAGGCTGTTATGAAGAACAAGCCTCTCTTCGAACGATATACCACTGTTACCGGTAAGCAGGTGAAGAACCCGGGCAACTTCCTCGTACGTATGGGTACTCCATTCTCTCAGATGATTGAGAACTGTGGCGGTTTGCCTGAGGGTGACAACAAGGTGCTGGCTGGTGGTCCGATGATGGGTAAGGCTGTAATCAGTCTCGATGTTCCTGTAACCAAGGGTACCAACTCCATCACCGTATTGACCGATGCTGATGCTCATCGCAAGAAGGCTCAGCCATGTATCCGCTGTGCCAAGTGTGTGGATGCCTGCCCGATGGGCCTGGAGCCATACTTGCTTGCTACCCTGAGCGTAGTGAAGGATTATGAGCGCCTGGAGGCAGAAGAGGTAACATCCTGCATCGCCTGCGGTTCATGCCAGTTCACCTGTCCTTCACATCGTCCTATCCTCGATAATATTATCAATGGTAAGGGTGCGGTAATGGGCATCATCAGAGCTCGCAACGCCAAGAAGTAAGCGTTCACGTCAAGAATGAATTTCATTTAAGAAAGAATTTAAAAGATAAAATGGGAAAATTAATCGTTTCATTATCGCCACACGCTCATGGAAATGAGAGCGTAGAGAAGAACATGTACGGAGTGATTATCGCTCTCGTGCCTGCCATCCTCGCATCTTTCTATTTCTTCGGCTTGGGTTCAGCAGTCGTACTGCTCTCCTCTGTGGCAGCCTGCGTCTTCTTTGAGTGGGCAATTACAAAATATCTCCTGAAGGAGGAGACCAGCTTGCTCGATGGTTCTGCCATCATCACCGGTATCTTGCTCGGCATGAACTTGCCAAGTAACCTTCCTCTCTGGATCATCATCATCGGTGCCCTGTTTGCCATCGGTGTAGGTAAGATGAGCTTCGGCGGTCTGGGTAACAATCCTTTCAATCCCGCTTTGGTAGCCGTTGCTTCCTGCTCGTCAGCTTCCCTGCCCAGATGACTTCATGGCCTATAGCCGGACAGATGCTCAGCTATACGGATGCTACAACGGGTGCTACTCCGCTGGCTATCATGAAGACCGCTATCAAGACGGGCGATGCTTCTGTTCTCAACCAGTTGCCTGATGCGCTGAGCCTGCTCTTCGGTGCCACTGGCGATACCTTCGGTGCCGGTACTACCGGTGAGGTTTGTGCATTCGCCCTCTTGCTCGGTTTGGCTTACATGCTCTGGAAGAAGGTCATTACCTGGCATATTCCAGTCAGCATCATCGCTACCGTATTCGTTTTCAGCGGTTTGATGCATTTGGCTAATCCTGTTTATGCCAATCCTCTGGCTGTCATCTTCAGTGGTGGTCTGATGCTCGGTGCCATCTTTATGGCTACTGATTATGTAACCTCTCCGATGACCCACAAGGGCATGCTTATCTACGGTGTATGCATCGGTCTGCTGACCGTCATCATCCGTAACTGGGGTAGCTATCCAGAAGGTATGTCGTTTGCCATTCTTATCATGAATGCGTTCACACCTCTTATTAACACATACGTTAAACCAAAGCGCTTCGGTGAGAAGCCTGTTAAGAAATAAGGAGGACAGAGACATGCAGAAATTAGAATCATCATTAAAGAACATGGTGCTTGTGCTGGTGGGCGTAGCGCTCATCGTAGGTGCTGTGCTTGCATATATCAATCATCTTACATCTGGTCCTATCGCCGAGAAGGCTGCACAGAGTCTGGCTGCCGGCATCAAGAGCGTGATGGGTGCAGAAGAACTCCAGGTGGCTGAGCCTGAAGAGGTGAAGCAGGAGTTTGGCGGTAAGGAATTCTCTTTCATCATCCACAAGTGCTCTGACAAGAGCGGCAAGCAGCTGGGTGCTGCCGTAGAGAGTACTACCGGTGGTTTCGGTGGCGATCTGAAGGTGCTCGTAGGTTTCGATACCGAGGGCAAGATTATGGGTTATACCGTGCTTCAGGCTTCAGAAACTCCAGGTTTGGGCGCAAGGCTGCTACGTGGTTCCAGAAAGACGGAAAGGGTAGCATCATCGGTAAGACTCCAAAGGATGGCGACCTCCACGTATCTAAGGACGATAAGAGTGGCAATGCCGTAGACGCCATCACCGCTTCTACCATTACCAGCCGCGCCTTCCTCAAGGCTATCAACCAGGCTTATGCCGTTTATGCCAAGAAGGATGTTGACAGCGAGAGCGGTGCATCTCAGAAAGCAGATGCAGAGAGCGGTGTATCTAAAGTTGAACATAACGAAAAGAAAGGATAAACCGATATGAGTAATGTTAAGATTTTGATGAACGGACTCATCAAGGAGAATCCAACCTTCGTGTTGCTTCTCGGTATGTGTCCTACTTTGGCTACAACAACCAGCGCCATCAACGGTCTCTCTATGGGATTGGCTACCATGGCGGTGCTGATTTGTACCAACTTTGTTATTTCCTGTATCAAGAAGATTACCCCGGATATGGTTCGCATCCCTGTTTTCATCGTAGTGATTGCAGCCTTCGTAACCATCCTTCAGATGTTGATGAGCGCTTATGCTCCCGACAGCATCAATCAGGCGCTGGGTATTTATATTCCGCTGATTGTAGTAAACTGTATCATCCTGGGTAGAGCAGAGAGCTTTGCTGCCAAGAATTCGCCTATAGCCAGCCTCTTCGATGGCATTGGTTGCGGTTTGGGTTTCACCCTTGCCTTGACCATCCTGGGTTGTGCCCGCGAGATACTCGGCGCAGGTAGTGTATTCGGTATCACTCTGTTGCCGGAGACTACCAACATTCTGATGTTCATCCTGCCTCCTGGAGCTTTCCTCACCTTGGGTTACATCATTGCTATATTTAATAAGGTAAAGAAGTAAGCGTAGGCATCGCTTCAAATCAATGAAATAAAATAGAAATTATGGAATATTTATTGATATTTATCTCTGCGATATTCGTCAACAACATCGTCTTGTCGCAGTTTCTCGGTATCTGTCCATTCCTGGGCGTATCGAAGAAGTTGATACAGCCATCGGTATGGGTGGTGCCATCGCTTTTGTCTTGACCCTGGCAACCATCATTACCTGGTGTGTTCAGAAGTATGTACTCGATCCGTTCGGATTGCAATATCTCCAGACCCTGGCATTCATCCTCGTGATTGCAGCCTTGGTTCAGATGGTAGAGATTATCCTGAAGAAGGTTTCTCCTGCACTTTATCAGGCACTCGGCATCTTCCTGCCTCTGATTACTACCAACTGTGCCGTGCTGGGCGTAGCATTCTGGTTATCCAGAAGGATTACAATCTGCTAGAGAGCGTGGTTTACGCCTTCTCTACCGCTCTCGGCTTTGCCCTGGCTCTCATTGTCTTTGCCGGCATTCGCGAGCAGCAGGCTTTGGTCCGTATTCCTAAGGGCATGCAGGGCGTAGCTATCGTCATGGTAACTGCAGCGCTCCTCAGCCTCGCCTTCATGGGATTCTCGGGCGTAGATGGCGGTTTGAAATCGCTCTTCGGATTGGAGTAAAACTTTTACTGAAAGTTGATAAAATAATAATGGGAATTGCGAATGGTATGAACCGATGCAAATTCCCATTTTTTTTGTACTTGATTTTTCTTTCTCTCTTGCTTGAGGTCTTGATTTTTCTTAACTCTCTGTCTTTATAAACTTGAAATTTTAACTCTTTCTCTTTTCTTATCTTCTGTGTCCGAAGCTTCCACCGCCATTGTTCTTGCTTGGTGTAGAAGAGCGAGGGGTGAATCCGCCGCCACGGTTGCCAGACCCGCTGCTGAATGAACGGCTCATGCTGCTGCGGTTGCCCCCGAAGATATTACTTCTTCCGCTTCCGAAGCTGCTGTTTCCGAAACCACGGCTGTTGTTTCCGAAACCACGGCTGTTGTTTCCGAAACCACGGTTGTTGCTGGTGCTGCTGTTGCTGCTGCCGAAACCGCGGCTGTTGCTGGTGCTGCTGTTGCTGCTGCCGAACCCGCGGTTAGGGCGACTGTTGCTATTGCCGAAGCCCCGGTTGCTGCTGCTGCCGAACCCCCCGTTGTTATTTCCGAAGCCTCCGTTCTGAGGGCGGCTGCTGTTTCCGAAGCCAGCGTTGTTGTTAGGGCGGTTTGCATTACCGAAACCACGGTTTGGGTTCATCTGAGGTCTGTTCTCGCGGTTCAGATTACCGAAAGATCTTCCTCTGCCGTAATCACCACGGTTGAATCCGTCTCTCATACCTACTCTAGGATGTCCTCCTGGGTGAGGGCCGCCGAAACTTCTTCCGTAATACCAGCTTCTGTTTCCGTTTACTCGCCAGCTATGACCTCCACGGTAAGATACGTAGAAGTGAGGGCGACCGAAGTAGAAAAAGTCGCGGCGCGGATAGCGGCGTAGATGCCGAAGTGCCAGTAGCCCGCATGCCAGTAGAGCGGACGGTAGAAATAGGTGGCATTGAGATATGTTCTGTACTGCCAGTCGAGCAGGATATAGCTCAAATCCATATTGCGCTGGCGCCAGTAAGCACCATACAGGTCATCGTATGTATCGACACTCATCAGGTAGTCAAGGTTCACCTCGTAAGCTGCCTCATACTGGTCTTCCGTAAGATTGAGCTCGTAAGCCATCTTGTCTGTCAGGAAGAGAGCCTGCTGTCTTGCCTGCTCATAACTCATTGCAGAAGCGGTAGTGAATGTCATCATGAACATGGCTACCAGAGCTATTATCATTCGTTTCATAATCGTATATCTTTAAATTGTTATACTTCATGTTTCTTTTTCTGGTGCAAAGATACGATGTTTTTTGCTTCCATGGTCGGATTTCCCCTAAAGGGGTGGGGGAAAATCCCTACTTCTTTATTTTGTGCCTGCGCAGTTCTATATATAATTAAGGTATAGAACCGGAGTGGAGCGTAAAGGTTTGCGTGAAGTTTTTCGCTGTTTTTGGAACAATCAAACGAAATATTTACTACCTTTGCACTCAGAAAAAAACAATCTGATGAATAGATTGGAATTTAAAACGGAAAGTAAAAATAATAAAAACAAAATAAACAAATCATGAAAGAGCTAAAAGCATTAAACAAGCGCACTGCTCCTAAGAGCGTCGCTCCAGAGAAAATCATTCAGTTTGGTGAAGGTAACTTCCTCCGTGCATTCGTAGATTGGATTGTATGGAATATGAACAAGAAGACCGACTTCAACGGTTCTGTCGTTGTAGTTCAGCCATTGGCTGGTGGTATGGTTGACTGGCTGAACGGTCAGGACTGCCTCTATCACGTAAACCTTCAGGGTAAGGAGAACGGCCAGGCTATCAACACATTGGAGCGTATCGACGTTATCAGCCGTGCACTGAATCCATATTCTCAGAACCAGGCTTTCATGGCTTTGGCTGAGCAGCCAGAGATGCGTTTCATCATCTCTAACACTACAGAGGCTGGTATCGCATTCGATGACTCTTGCAAGTTTACAGATGCTCCTGCAGCTTCTTATCCAGGCAAGTTGGTTCAGCTCTTGTTCCACCGCTACAAGTTCTTCGAGGGCGACCCAACCAAGGGTATGATCCTGATGCCATGTGAGCTGATCTTCCTCAATGGTCACCACCTCAAGGAGTGTATCTATCAGTATATCGAGCTCTGGAAGGGCGATATGGGTGCTGATTACGAGGGCTTTAAGGAGTGGTTCACCAACCACTGCTACGTTTGCGCTACATTGGTAGACCGCATCGTTCCTGGTTTCCCACGCGATACCATCAAGGAGATTCAGCAGAAGGTTTGCTACAAGGACAACCTCGTAGTTAAGGCAGAAAGCTTCCACCTCTGGGTTATCGAGAAGGCAGAAAATATGACAGTAGAGCAGATGCAGGAGGAGTTCCCAGCTCATAAGGCAGGTCTCCACGTGCTTATCACAGATAATGAGAAGCCATACCACGAGCGTAAGGTTACCCTGCTGAATGGTCCTCACACCGTATTGAGCCCTGTTACATACCTCAGCGGTGTAAACATTGTTCGCGATGCCTGCGAGCACCCGGTATTGGGCAAGTACATCCACAAGGTACAGTTCGAGGAGTTGATGCAGACGCTGAACCTCCCAATGGATGAGCTGCAGAAGTTTGCTTCTGACGTATTGGAGCGTTTCGAGAATCCATTCGTAGATCATCAGGTAACCAGCATCATGCTCAACTCATTCCCTAAGTTTGAGACTCGCGACCTGCCTGGTGTCAAGATTTATCTTGAGCGTAAGGGCGAGTTGCCACAGGGTTTGGTATTCGGTCTCGCTGCTATCATCACTTACTATAAGGGTGGTGTTCGCGAGGATGGTGCTCCTATCCAGCCAAACGATGACCAGAAGATTATGGACAAGCTCACCGAGCTTTGGGCTACCGGCGATACCCAGAAGGTAGCTGAGGGCGTATTGGGCTTCGACTATATCTGGCACGAGGATTTGAACAAGACAGTTCCTGGTCTTACCGAGTTGGTTAAGAAAGATCTTGACCTTATTCAGGAGAAGGGCATGCTGGAGGCTGTTAAGACTATCCTCTAATTAAAAAAAAATGTTCGTTCATAGGTTCAAATAACGATTTAGATTTGAAAATAGTTATAAGGTTTTGTGTTAGTTGTTAGCTATAATCTTCTAGCTAATAGGTTAAAGGCGGGGAGCTTGAGAAAGCGCCTCGCCTTTTTGCTTATTGTCAGCTTTGTGATGTATCAGAATCCTTAATGACCTTAATGACCTTGTCCTTAATGACAGGATGGTTGATGATGAGCGGCACTCTTTCTACCACTACCATGGAAGTGTCGAGGCCCAATGCCTTAGGCTCGTCAATACCTATCTTGCTGATAAGAGCGTAGATACTCATCAGCAGGTTCTGTTGGCAATTATCTGAACTCTCCGGGTAATATACGCGGTGAATGATGATGAATCGGAAATCGCCCGGAATTCCGTATTTGCGCAGCGAAGGATAGGTGCTTTGCAAATCTACCTTTCCGTCTGCTACCAGATCTTCCACTACTTGTCGCAGATAGAGACTCACCCTAGGCTCTATGCGGAAACCAATGTGCATGGTTACGCTGTAGAGGGTGTCGGGAATCAGGGTCTCGCAGTTGTACTCCAGCGTGTCAGGAGTGTCAACAAACTCCATGTTGATAAGCCAGTAATGGTCTGCACGTTTCGGCTGCTTGTTGATGATGGAGTAGAGTAACTTGTCATCTACGGCACCTTCCTTGTTGGCGTGGTTCACATAAACCAGGTTGGAAGCGTACTTAGGGATGCTCTCGTCGGCCTTGATGTCGGAGATAATCTGATAATAATCATCCAACGGTTTGGTGCTGATATAATGGCGTCGTATCTTCATGGCTTTCACCCACACGTACATCATCAGGAACAGGATTCCTCCAATGAGCATCGTACACCATCCACCTGCAAGAAACTTTGACAGATTGGCAGTCAGGAAGATGGCTTCGATGATGCAGTATGCGCCCATAAACAGCATCGTGAAAATCCGTGCCACTCCCTTGCTGTGCAGGTAGAAACCGAGCAGCAGGGTAGTCATCAGCATGGTGATGGTGATGGCGAGTCCGTAGGCTGCCTCCATGTGCGAGGAGTCGCGGAAGAGGAGGATGATGAGAACCACGCCGATATACATGGCGAGGTTGATCATCGGGATATAGAGCTGCCCCTTGACATGGGTAGGATGCTTGATTCGCATGCGCGGCCAGAAGTGCAGGTTCATGGCTTCGCTCAATATGGAGAAGGTTCCGCTGATGAGTGCCTGGCTCGCAACGATTGCCGCACCCGTGGCCATGATGATGGCGAAGAACAGCATGCTCTGCGGCATGATGCAAAGAACGGATTCGCTGCCAGTGCCGTATCAGCATGATTCAGCACCCATGCTCCCTGTCCCAGATAGTTGAGAATGAGCATGGTCTTTACGAAGCCCCAGCTGATGGCGATGTTCTTCCTGCCGCAATGTCCCAGGTCGGAATAGAGAGCCTCTGCACCGGTAGTACAGAGAAATACGGCACCCAGAATCAGAAACCATTCAGGCGATTTTGCCAGCAGCATGGCTGCATAATAGGGGTTGAAAGCCTTCAGTATCAATGGGTAAGATGTGATGCTGAAAGCTCCCACCACGCCCAGCAGCAGGAACCATAGCAGCATAAATACGCCAAACGATTTGCCGATACTCTCTGTGCCAAACCGCTGCACGAAGAAGATGATGGTGATGATGCCCAGGGTGATGGGGATAACTGGCAGGTTGGGACTGATGCTTTCGAGTCCTTCGATGGCTGTGGTCACGGTGATGGCAGGGGTGATGATTCCGTCTGCCAGCAGGGTGCTTGCGCCAATGATGGCCAGTAGGTAAATCCACTTGTACTTGAGTCGGCGCAGCAAGGCATAGAGGGCGAGGATGCCTCCCTCGCCATTGTTGTCGGCACGCAGCGCCACGCATACATATTTGATGGTGGTCTGGAGGGTGAGTGTCCAGATGATGCATGACAGTGCGCCCAGGATGGTGCTCTCGCTGATGCTTTCGCCCGTATGCAGGATAGCCTTCATCACATAGAGAGGTGATGTTCCGATGTCTCCGAATACAATGCCTAATGTAACGAGCAATCCCAGAAAGCCTACTCTGTGATGATTGCAGGCTACTGAACTTTCTGCTTTTTCTTTCATTTTTCTTCTCTTATTTAAATTAAATATTATCCTTTTTGGGACATGAAAATGTCCTTTGTGATTATAAATTTGCGTGCAAAGGTATAAACATAGGAGGTAAGATAGAATTTGTTTAACAAGATTTATCGGATTTAACCTTTATTCTTTGAAGATATGAAGAGACGAATAGAGCGAACGCCGATAAGACTTCTCCCGAGAAACTTCTGAACCTTGCGAAACTTGAATTATTAATAAAGGCGGGGAGCTTGAGAAAGCGCCTCGCCTTTTGCGTATGTTTTGTAAGTTTCTTTTCAAGTGACTGCTGTAAAGAAAACAGTTATTCAATGATGTGGTTGATGACCATTCCTGCGATAGCCATTCCGAAGGTTGCGGTGATGTGGCAGAGCGAACCGTTGATCTGTGCCTTAGTAGAGCACCATTCATGTTCTACCAGTTGCTGGTCGCCCGGAGCATCATATACGGCAGTATCGGTACCCCTCTCTCCGCTAATGAGTTTGGCTTTCGGGCATAGGCATCCGCCCGTGCCGCTGGCTTTGTTCACCCCCTGGTTCTGCATCGGTTTTTCTTCACTGTATACGCACTGGAATTTTCGTCGAGGGAAGGTTTTGTTCTTCTTGAATTTCTTTCGCAGAGCTCTTGCCAGCGGGTCTCCATCCACCTTCCAGAATTCAGATTTTCTTACCATGAATGGGTCGGTGCGCAGGGCAGCTCCCATAGAAGATATAAAGGTGATTTCCTTAGGCAGGGCAGTGGCACGCAGAATGAGGTCAGCCTTATCCTTGAGCGAGTCGATGGCATCGATGATGAAGTCGTATTGCTCCATGTGGAATTCATCGGCAGTTTCTGCCTGATATATTTTCTGATAGGCTGTGATGTTGGCATTGGGTTGATTTCGAGCAGTCGGTTGCGCAGCGCCTCTACCTTCACTTCGCCTATGGTTCGGCTAGTAGCCATCAGCTGGCGGTTGCAGTTGGTTACGCATACCCTGTCGCTGTCTACGATTGTGATGTTTCTCACGCCGCTTCTCAGGAGTCCTTCAGCGCACCATGATCCTACTCCTCCGATACCGAAGATGAGCACTCTTGCCTTCTGAATTTTCTCAAGATTATCCTTTCCCAGGAGCAGTTCGGTGCGTCGCTGCATTCCCCGCTCCATTGTTGTTATTTTATTCTCCATTTTATTGTTTGTAAAGAATTCTAATGTATATATCTGATGCAAAGTTAGTGAATAAAATCCGATGTCGGCTGATATGAATAAATGTTTATAATTCTTTAACTCATTTTTTTTATCCTATGCAGCTCGTTACTCCGAGCGTAGTGCCGAGCGCCGTCAAGATTGTGAGTACAATCTGAAAAATCTGTTTCCAAGTTTCTTTCTTCATAATTTTCTAGTTTTTTTAGTGATTAATAATGTTCTTGATTACAGGTGCAAAGGTACTACATTTTTCCTACACCACCAAAAATCACCTTGCAGAGTTATGTGAAATTCCATTAACATTTCTGCCATATTGTGTTAAAGAAAACAACTCATCGTTTTGCGGGTCATAACTCATAGCTTTGTGATGAGATAGTCATAGTTTTAGGGGCAATGAAAGTATGCATCTCGATACCGCTAAAAAATCGATTACAAATTACAATTTCAGTTATTACAGTTTTTATTTTGACCCAATATCACGCTTTTAAAATGTAAGTATTGTTTCATTTTGGATGGAAAATCAAATATAATCCACAAAAGGGAATAGCATTAATCTTAATAGGCAACTACCCATTACAACAGTTTGAATAAACTTGTTTGAAATATTTCCAAGAGTATCCATTAAT
>ENA-OQER01000263-OQER01000263.1-human-gut-metagenome-genome-assembly--contig:-NODE-263-length-29893-cov-7.005778_pt1 | contig 29893 bp, 34 predicted proteins | sample MGYA00242797_ERZ504639 | MGnify/ENA primary metagenome ERZ504639 (study PRJEB26092, sample SAMD00036306) | human gut metagenome | host: Homo sapiens | study: EMG produced TPA metagenomics assembly of...
TTATTCAGCAGCATGATAACCTTTTGAAAAGTACAGCTTTAAGTGATCGGGATAAGTTTCTTTTTAAACAGCTGCAGGAACGCAAGCCGGAAAAACGGATATTATGCGTTCCCTCCAGTTTCTTACGCGGCTGTTGGAACAGCATTATGGAAAAAAAGTGATCCTGCTGATTGATGAGTATGATGTGCCAATCGCCAAGGCGAACAGTCACGGATACTATAATGAAATGATGGATGTTATAAAGGGATTGATGCAGGCATTAAAAGATAATCCATCTCTTCACTTTGCTGTTATCACAGGATGTCTGAAAATTGCAAAAGAAGTATCTTTACAGGAACAAATAACTTTGTCTCGGATACAATTACCAATTCCCGACTGAATGAATATTTTGGCTTTGTTCAGCATGAAGTCGACCAGCTTCTCCTTTCTGCAGATTTTACAGATAAAGCATCTGCCATGAAGGAGTGGTATGACGGCTATCATTTTGGTACTTTCGATGTTTACTGCCCCTGGGATGTGATGAATTATCTTCTGGAATTGCAGCGAAATCCCCAGGCAAGTCCTGTCAGCTACTGGAAAAACACGAGTGACAATGCCATCATCCGGTCTTTCATTGACTACGCCGGAAGCAGTATTACAAAAAAACTCGAAACTTTAATGGCTGCCGGATCCATTGTGCAGCGTGTAGATGAAAATCTAACGTATGATTATCTACATTCCTCTGAAGATAACCTCTGGAGTCTGCTGTATCTGACAGGATATCTTACAAAAGCCCAAACTACGATTGATACAAATGAACTGCCTCCAGGAATGATGGAGCTGAAAATTCCGAATGCTGAAATCAAAGAAATCTTTGAGACAACAGTGGTCCGCTGGTTTGATGAAAGTGCAAAAACCTGGAACCGGAAAACACTGTTTGATGCCATCTGGAGTGGTGACTGCGATCGTATTACGCAAGAACTGACGGCTCTTCTTCGAAGAACGATCAGTTATCACGACTATCGGGAAGACTTTTACCATGCATTTCTTGCCGGAATCTTTACCGGGGCCGGTTACATGGTAGATTCTAACAAAGAACACGGCGAAGGCCGCAGCGATGTCGTTTTGTATGATTCCATTAACGGCCGGGTGGCAGTTTTTGAAGCAAAATATACGAAGGCTCTGGAAAATCTGAGTTCCGCATGCGACAGCGCCTTACAGCAGATGAACGAGAAGATGTACGCAAAGGAATACGAGGATGACTACGATCAGATTTTCTGTTATGGAATTTCATTTTTTAAGAAACGCTGTCTGGTAAAAAAGGTACTGTGAAAGATCTCTTCTCCCGCAGAAAAGTTTTCTTTACAGCATGCACAGGTCTCTATCAAAAACGTCAAAAGTACAATTCTATTTTTCCAGATATCATTGGTATATAATAGAATCTTGACTTCTGACGTTTTTTCGTTCTTTTTTAGATCTTTTGTCTTTATCCTGTTTTATTTTACTCTTCCGCTATTCCATTCGGAATTATACCTCATAATTTCAAAATGACATGACCTCTTTAAAAAGCAAGGATGATGTACTGACGCTGTTCGTTCACCTTGGGTATCTCGCTTATGATAAAAAGACACGGGAAGTATTTATTCCAAACAAAGAAACACTGGAAATTTGCAAAAGAAATAGTCTATATACAAAAACAGTCGTCCAAGCTATATCATAGCCGACGACTGTTTTTCTATGTAATTACGTTTTCTCACCCGCAAAAATCCGCCAGATCCTCTTTCAGATAATTCAGCGTTTTCTCCAGATCTTTTTCCCGAATACTCTGCATGATATCGGTATGATGTGCAATATCCAATGCCGGATTCACGTTGGACCATGTCTGCCAGTAAAACTGAGCATAAGCACGTTTTAAGACGTTCATGGTTCGCTCGAGTTCCTGATATGCATAAGCATTTCCGGAGAAGGAGATTAATTTCAGATGAAATGCCGTATTCGCCTCCCAGTGATCCCATACGCTGTCGGTGCTCTGTTTGCATCTCTCATCAATCTTGCAAGCTCCGCCAGATTTTCTTCGGTGATATGTCCGATCGACTGACGAAGATATCCGCCCTCGAGAACAAGGCGGAAATCCAGAATATTCTGTGCCTCTTCGCGGGATACGCTGACAACCTGGTAGCCGAAGCGCGGAAAGCTGCGGAGGATTCCTTCATTACAGAGCGTCACAAGAGCTTCACGGATCGGTGTCTTGCTGCAGCCGAATTTCTGTACCAGCTCCTGCTCGTTGATAATTTGATTGGGTTTATATTCATCGGTAAAAATGCCGTTCAAAATGGCCTGATATACCATATTTTTAAGGCTTTCCTGTTGTTTTTTCATAAGGGGAAACTCCTTATCTTTTATTTTCTTCACTTTTGCGCATCCTGATTTTTTTCTTCTCCAAATGCGCCTTATTTTTTATCTTAACAAATTTTTTTTTGCTTGTAAATGCCGTGCTCCCAGATTTTTACCGGTAAAAAAAAGGAAAATGATGTTTTCACCATTTTCCCTCTTCTGTTCCCTCATTGGACGTTATCGCTTATTCTGTCTGCCGTCAGATTACATACTCATTCGACTTCTGCATCTGCCATTCCACCAGATCTGCCAGCGTAATATTGTCCACCACACTGTTGATGGCATCGTTCAGTTTTTTCCAGAGCATCACCGTAACGCACTGATCTTCCCTGCCGCAGTCGGCGCCGTCTTCTACACAGTCCACCGGCGCAAGGTGCCCTCGGTCAGACGCAGGATCATGCCCACGGTATATTCTTCCGGCTTTCGTTTCAGGGAATAACCGCCCGCCGGGCCGCGCACACTTTTTACGAAACCAGCTTTATTCAAAATCGAGATGATCTGTTCCAGATATTTTTCCGAAATCTCCTGCCGCTTTGCCACATCTTTCAAACGCACCGGTTCGCCGGTATTGTTGAGTGCCAGATCCAGCATCAGACGAAGCGCATACCGTCCTCTTGTCGAAACTTTCATTTTATTTCCTCCGAATATATGTCATGATAAAAATACCTTCTTTTATTTTATTCCATATTCTCTACATATTCAATAGGAAATATAACACAAACCCAAAGCATGTCCGAAAAATGCAATAACTTTTTATCCGCTTTCCATGCTTACTTATCATCTCAAATCCTGCGCAATCTCTTCTCCCATCTTCTCTACCGCATCCACAATCTCCCGGATCTGCTCTCCGGTAATTTCATCGATATGCACGCCACCGGTGCAGACGGTCACGGTACGGCAGGCACAACAGATTTTTTCCGCCAGCATCCGGCACAGTACCTCATCTTTATGTCCGGTGCGGTTCCACACCGAGGAAGTCGCACTCCAGCTCCCGTCTCCGGTCAGCGATTCCCGTGGTACGGCCTGCACCACACAGCCGATATGCGGCTTTTCTCCTCCGGCGAGACAGATCTGAAAGTCCTCACCGAGCTTCATTACCGTCACTTCCATCGTGCATCCTGCGGCTGTTGCCTTTTTTGTCAGCATTCTTTCCATCTCCGGTACTCCTTTACTTCCACGCCGAACGGCGAAAGCAGTTTGGCCGCAAGATGTGTCACCATATCGTCGATGGACTCCGGTTTCTGATAAAAGGTCATCATCGGCGGAACAATCCATACATTTGACAATCTCGACAGTTCGTACAGATTCCGCAGATGAATTTCACTCATCGGTGTCTCCCGCGCTGCCAGTACAAGCGGGCGTTTCTCCTTGATCGTCACATCCGCCGCACGCAGCAGCAGATTGTCGGTGTATCCGCTTACAATTCCTGCCGCTGTTTTCATGCTGCACGGCACAATCACCATGCCTTCTGTCCGGTACGACCCGCTCGCCGGGCCTGCACCGATATTGTCCTGCTCGAGCACTTCATCTGCCAGCGCTTCCACCTGCGAAACACTCCAGTCTGTCTCCTGTTCCAGCGTCAGCTTTGCACTGCGGCTCATCACCAGAAGGGAACGGTATTCCTCACTATCCCGCAGAATTTCAAGCACTTCATCAGCAGCGGCATTCCGCTCGCCCCCGATGCGCCGACTACAATTCGTTTTTCCACAGCCATCCGTCACACGCCTCCCTTTATCCACAGATTCCGTCAATCCATGCGAATAACTCGTCGAGATCGTAGTCGCCCGCATGCGGTGTATTCCATGGGGAATGATAATCCACCTCACAGCCTGCCTCACGAAGTTTTAATACCAGCATCGCCGAGATCACCAGCGAGGTATCGCGGTCGCACTCGCCGTGGCGGATGCGGAAATGGTGTGCCTTTTGCGCCATTTCATCCATGACATATTCCATTGGATTCAGCATTTTCACGATCTTTTTTTCTGCGCGCTCACCCTGCACTTTGGTGTTGGCCGCACTGTATTCCGTGAAATGACGGCAGTTCGTCATCTCATTTCCAAACAGATCATTCTCCGGGCTTTCCAGATCCAGCGCATCGAAGGCCGGTGCGGTTTTCATGCGGGTGATGTCTTTGACATACGCCGCAAAATCCATGCTCTGCACTTTGCCGTTTTCGATGGTCAGCCACGTTTTATCCGCTAAATCCACGCCGCCGTCAAGCGCTCTCTGTGCGGATTCCATCACAATGTGTTTGACATACTCTTTCAAAGAACCTTCGCCGTCCGCATCGAGCGTCAGCGGTGCTCCGTTTTCGTCTTTTAATCCAAGGCTGTTCACATACGCCGGAAACAGGGCTTTTTCCTCAACAGATACGCGAATCTGCTCTTCCGTCATCTCGCCGTCCACCGGTGTGAAAACCGGGCGGCCGCCCTCGTCCATTTTCATGTTGGCGCGGTGGAAATCGTTCACACCGCAGAACTCCCACTCATACGCCATGTCCGCGTGCTCCAGATTGATGATCGGGCAGTAACAGGAGGCCGCAAACACATCATCCCCAGCATCCGCTGCGCCGAGCGCCTGCAGATACGGCTCGTAGTCAGGGTGGTTTCCCGTGCTTCCCATCAGGGATGACAGTGCGCCGCCGGCACTCGTTCCGTTGGTGATGATTTTATTTTCATCGCCAGGCAGCTCATCCGCCAAAAAGTGAAGATACCGCACAGCCGCTTTATAATCCACTACGCACGCAGGTGCTTTCCCATTATAATGACCGTCCTCACCCTTCTGCACTCTGCCGCGGATCGCTGGAGATGCTACGACATAGCCGTGCTGTAAGCGCGGAAAATCGTATTCGGTTTTCCCTGTAAAAACGGATTCGCTCCCGGCTCGTCCGCCGGACCCGGCATATAGCCGCCAACAGTATTCGGCATGAAAACCGGCGCGCTCAGTAAATCGTAACCGTTGATGGACGTTCCCTCATAATAACTCTCCGGCACAAAGAGATTCATTTTCTGAAACTCCACATTGACCGGTTTTTCCACATAAACCAGGTCACGGAACGCCCGAAACCGGACCGTCTCCCCACACAGTGTTACTTCTTCTATGGTATAATGATTTTTCTTAAATTTCAGCATATCACAATGCTCTCCCTTTCCCAAAAACGTATTCTTTATTCCTCATCCAGCCAATGCTTCGGATCGACTTCCATAAATCTCGCCCGCACAAACCGTTCTTTTTGATCGTGCGGCACCGTACAGTCGAAAATCGTCTTGCATGCAATCCCGTGATCGCGGATCGACGGTGAACACGTCGGATCGTTCGACGGATCGAGCGGATGGCACCGCACGCCTGGAATTGTGATGATGTCCGCGTCACCCTGGAATCTCGTATTCATTGCCCAAATCACATCGTTCATATCAAAGCAGTCCACATCCTCGTCCACCAGAAAAACGTGTTTCAGCTCACTGAACGCCGAAAATGCCAGCAATGCTGCCTGACGCTGTCTTCCCTCGTCGCTGGGACTCAGTTTTTTGAACTGGAGAACCGCCATATACTTTCCGCCGCCTGCGGAACCGCAGTACACATTCTGGAGCCGTCCCGGCATCGCTTTTTCTACCATGCCGTAGATGCTCGCCTCGGTCGGAATACCAGCCATCGAAACGTGCTCTTCACTTGGTCCGATGCAGGTCTGCATAATCGGACTGCGGCGGTGTGTCACGGCTTTTACTTTAATCAGACGGCACTGATCACTTGCCGGGCCGGTGTAGCCCGGGAACTCCGGCATCGCATAGCCAGTGTGGCTGTTCTGGTCCTCCTGCACACGCACACCCGGGATGACCTCGCCCTCGATGACGTACTCTGCATTTGCAATCGCCATCTCCTTCACGGAAACGCAGCGGCACAGTTCTACCGGCTCTTTCCGCAGTGCACCCGCAACGGAAAGCTCATCGTAACCGAGCGGTGTTGTCGGCGGCTCGAAACAGGAACCGATCTCAATCGCAGGATCAACACCGATACTGATGGAAATCGGAAGTGTCTGTCCCAGTTCCTCCGCGCGGTCTGCCATTGCGCCGATGTGGCGTGCGCCCGGGGTGAAGAAAATCGAAAGCTCGTCTTTTCCCTGAATGCAGAGACGGTGAATCGTCACATCATGCAGTCCGGTGTCCGGATGGGAGGCGTAGCACATGCCGAGCGTGATGTACGGGCCGGCATCATCCGGCGTATTCGTCGGCGCCGGGACGAGACGGTTCAGATCAAAATCGGGATCGGTCGCCAGATGTACCACTTCCTGGCATGGCGCGCGCCCTGAAATTCAACCGGTGCAATCGGCTCTTCTACGCTGTGATACAGCATTTTTCCAAGACTCTCCGGCTCGCAGTCCAGCAGGGCAGCCACGCGTTTCCGGCTTGCCAGAACACCAATCGCAACGCTGGCGTCCGGGTGCCTTTTACGTTGCGAAAAATCATCGCCGGGCCTTCTTTCGTCGGACGCTTTACGGTCCCGCCCGCACCGACGTAACGGTAAACACCGGCAAGCTCCGCCATCGGATCAACCTCAACGTCTGTCTCGGCAAGCTGTCCCGGCATATTTCTCAATCGTTCCAGCGCACTACGCAGATCTCTTACTTTTTCAGCCATAGTTCTTCTCCTTTTATTCTATCGACGGCGCCCCGAAGGATGCCTTTTCATCCTCATTTTCTACCCTTATTGTAAAAAGAAACCTTTGTGGAATCAATTCGATTTGTGGTACAATTGTTTCCAGAATGGAATGAATCAAACGAAAAGGAGGCTCCCCTTATGACTCTGGAACAGATCGACTTTTTTCTGATGGCCGTTCGATGCGACACCTTTTTAGAGGCCGCGGAATCTTCATATCGCACAGTCCACGCTCTCGAAACAGATCCAGAAGCTCGAGACTGAATTGAATCTTCCCCTCTTCGACCGCACCCGCCGCCAGGCCGTACTGACTCCGGCAGGCGAACTATTTCTGCAGGAAGCCGCGGAGCTCTCCCTCCAGTATCACCAGATGCTGCAAAAAATGCATCACTTCCAGGAAACCACGCGCCAGCCGCTCCGCGTTGGCTCTCTTCCGTTTCTGACGCAGTATCATCTCACTTCCCGCATCCGTGCCTTCACGCACGCGCATCTGGAAATTGAGCTGACTCTGGAAGAATGCGAAGAGACTGAGCTGATGGACGGCCTGCAATCAGGCCATTTTGACCTTGTGATCGCGCGGGATTCCATGATTTCACTGCAGAAATACCACTTCGAACCCATCACAGAAGACCGCCTCTGCGTGATGCTGCCCATCGATCATCCACTTGCCGAAAAGCCTGCTCTTACCATCGCTGATCTTGCCGCCGAACCGCTGATTCTCATGCACCCCTATACCTCGATTTATCAGCTCTGCATGCAGCTATTTGAAAAGGCAGGTGTAAAACCGCAGATCCTGCGCACGGCCCGCCTGGAATCCACGATCAGCTCTGTGGAAATCGGCGAGGCTTTCAGTCTCTTTGCCGAGAGCAACTTTGAACTTTTCCGCCATCCAAATGTCACCGCCGTTCCTCTTCTCGACGCACCACCGCTTGTAATCGGTGCAGCGTATCCGCTCCGAACGGAAACAATGAAAAAACCAGCATTAAAATCTTTTTCCTCTTTCATTCAAGATCCCACATAACCAAAACTCGCTTCACTCGTTATCGCGGCATTCGTCAAGGTCTCATGCAAGCACGGACTTTTCCTCATTGCACGCGAAAAATACGCCCCTGACACTTTGAACTGTGCCAGAGGCGTACGTTTTATTTACTATAACCTGTTTTCCAATTACTGAACTGCCTTAAATGCCTCATCCAGATCCTCGATAATATCATCGACATTCTCGGTACCGATGGAAAGACGGATGGTGTTTGGTTTGATTCCCTGATCCAGCAGTTCTTCCTCGGTGCACTGGCTGTGCGTGGTGGTTGCCGGATGGATTACCAGAGATTTTACGTCGGCAACGTTAGCCAGCAGGGAGAACAGTTCCAGATTGTCGATGAAATCTTTTGCTTTCTGTGCATCGCCTTTGATTTCGAAGGTGAAGATGGAACCGCCGCCGTTCGGGAAGTATTTTGCGTACAGTGCCTGCTGCTTTGGATCATCGGATACAGACGGATGATGTACTTTCTCAACCTGTGGCTGGCTCTCCAGATATTTTACAACCTTCAGCGCATTCTCAACGTGACGCTCTACACGGAGAGACAGAGTTTCCAATCCCTGCAGAAGCAGGAATGAGTTGAACGGAGAAAGAGTTGCTCCGGTATCACGAAGAAGGATGGCACGTACTTTTGTAACGAATGCAGCCGGTCCAACTGCTTTTGTGAAGCTGATGCCGTGGTAGCTCGGGTTTGGCTCGGTCAGGGATGCGAATTTTCCGGATCCCTCCCAGTCGAATTTACCACTGTCTACGATCACACCGCCAAGAGTAGTTCCATGGCCGCCGATGAATTTGGTTGCGGAATGAACAACGATGTCTGCGCCGTACTCGATCGGACGAACGAGGTATGGAGTTGCGAAGGTATTATCGACAACCAGCGGAATCTTGTTCTCATGTGCAATTTTTGCAAGTGCTTCGATATCGACAACATCAGAGTTCGGATTTCCGAGGGTCTCGATGTAGATGGCTTTTGTGTTCTCCTGAACGGCTGCGCGAACCTCATCCAGATCGAATACATCAACAAATGTGGTGCTGATTCCGTACTGCGGAAGAGTGTGCGCCAGCAGGTTGTAGGAACCGCCGTAGATGTTCTTTGCAGATACGATGTGGTCGCCCTTCTGCGCCAGGTTGATGATGGTGTAGTTGATGGCTGCTGCTCCGGAAGCTACTGCAAGTGCTGCAACGCCGCCCTCCAGTGCTGCCATTCTCTGCTCGAAAACGTCCTCGGTCGGGTTGGTTAGACGGCCGTAGATGTTTCCTGCATCCTGGAGTCCGAATCTTGCTGCCGCGTGATCGGAGTTATTGAATACGAAAGAAGAGGTCTGATAGATCGGAACTGCTCTTGCTCCGGTTGCTGGATCCGGATTTTCCTGTCCTACGTGAAGCTGTAAGGTTTCAAATTTAAGATTTCTTTCTGCTCTTGTTTTTTTGCTCATGATTGTATTCTCCTGTTCTGTTTTTCGTTTTTCTATTTCTTTTCATGTTCGATTTTCTATTATCTATCGGAACCGGTTGTCATCCTGTTTTGTCCATGCTGCAATGCGGCTCCGTTTTCTTTCGGTTTTATCTGCTTACGCTGCAACACATGACATCATAGATCACGATTCGATTCTCTGCGAAAACTGCTCTCATTCTCTTCGCTTCCTCTCGTTTTTGTGATATTTCCTATCTGTTTACAAGGATTATTATAGCGACAGTCTTCTGCTTTGTCCAATATAGAAAATTGATGGCTGGTTATAGGGTTTTCCTATAGCTATTCTTTATCGCCAATATTTTTTCTTCTGAAATTTCTATATCCAATCATGCTGCATAAAACAAGATAACAAATGCAATTCATCTCCCACAAGATGGGACTCGCAGCTTGCGAAAAGCCTTTTTCAAACACACTCCGAAGATCAAAGTCTTCTTGTTTCTCCTTTTTTACAGCACAAGCTCCTTATATTTCCGAATTTCTTCCAAATACTGCTGTCCCAGTGCGCTGATCGACATACCCTTCCTGGAAATATAACCGATCATCATGTTTTCCTCCGCGTGAAGCGGCACAGCGCGGTAGTCACTGCCGTTTAATTCCTCACAGATAATGCCGGAGCAAAGCGTATAACCATTCAGTCCGACCATCAGATTCAGCATGGTCGCACGGTCATTTGCCTTAATGATTCTCTTATATTCATACGTCGAAAGCACTTCCTCTGCCAGGAAGAACGAATTGTTGCTTCCCTGATCAAATGACAGGCATGGATATTCCTTCAGCTCCTCCATGGTGATCTCCGCCTGATCCGCAAGCGGATGATCTTTCCATAGATAGACGTACGTTCCGCAGGAAAACAGGTCGTGAAACTCGAGGTTATTATCCTTCAGCAGCTTGTTCAGCACCTTCGCATTAAAGTCATTCCGATACAAAATCCCAAGCTCACTCTTGAAGTTTTTTACATCCATCAGCACATCGTACGTTCTCGTCTCATAAACCGCAAACTCGTACTCATCCATACCAAACTGCTTCACCAGCTCCACGAACGCCTTTACGGCAAAACTGTAATGCTGCATCGACACGCTGAATTTTTTCTTTCCCTTGGTGCGATAAATATAGCGGTTCTCGAGAAGCTGATACTGGTCTGTGACCTGACGTGCGTAACCCAGAAACTCCTCGCCCTCCGGGGTCAGTACTGTTCCGTGGCTGCTGCGCTTGAACAGCTCAATTCCAATCTCTTTTTCCAGCTCCTTGATTGCTCCGGAGAGACTCGGCTGTGAAATATAGAGTGCCTTTGCCGCCTCATTCATGGATCTGGAATCTGCGGCCCGAATTACGTAGCGAAGCTGTTGTAATGTCATAAGTAAAGTTCCCTTTCTGGTATAAATTAATATGCGAAACTGCCATTCGCGGTGGAGAGAAAATGCCGCGGATGGCAGTGTTCGCTGATATCTATTATTTTAAAATCTGAAGCTGTTCCCTTTTATTTGGCAAACAGGGCTGTGGAATAGTATCTGTCTCCGTTATCCGGCAGGAGCACAACGATGGTTTTGCCTTTATTTTCCTCTCGTTTTGCGAGCTGGATCGCCGCATACAGAGCTGCTCCGGAGGAAATTCCTGCGAGAATCGCTTCCTCGGCTGCCAGATATCTTCCGGTCTCGAAAGCGTCCTCATTTTCTACTTTGATGATTTCATCGTAAATGCTGGTGTTCAGTGTATCCGGCACAAAGCCTGCGCCAATTCCCTGGATTTTGTGCGGTCCGGAAACGCCGTCGGACAGTACCGGGGAGGATGCCGGTTCTACTGCTACGATTTTTACTTCCGGTTTTTTCTCTTTTAAATATTCACCCGTTCCGGTGATGGTTCCGCCGGTGCCGACACCTGCAACAAAGATATCAACCTCTCCGTCGGTGTCTTCCCAGATCTCCGGTCCTGTTGTCTTTTTGTGGGTTGCCGGGTTTGCCGGGTTCACAAACTGGCCTGCGATAAAGCTGTTCGGAATCTCTTTGGCAAGCTCATCGGCTTTCTCGATTGCACCCTTCATTCCCTTCGTTCCATCGGTCAGAACAACTTCTGCGCCGTATGCTTTTACGATATTGCGGCGCTCCACACTCATTGTCTCCGGCATGGTAAGGATCATGCGATAGCCTTTTACGGTTGCTGCCGCTGCCAGTCCGATTCCAGTGTTTCCGGAGGTCGGCTCAATGATAACCGAGCCTTCTTTTAAGAGACCTTTTGCCTCAGCGTCCTCGATCATCGCTTTTGCAATACGGTCTTTTACGCTACCTGCCGGGTTAAAGGATTCTACCTTTGCGATCAGTTTCGCCTGCAGTCCTTCTTTTTCTTCAATTCTTTTCAACTCTACCAGCGGTGTCTTTCCCACAAGATCCAGAATGCTGTCATATACCTTTGCCATCGTTGATTTCCTCCTTACTTTTGCGCTCTTTTCTCTATTTCCTTATTTCCTATTGAATTTGTATGTTTTAAGTTGGTTCCATCTTATTCCAATTGGATGGAAATGTCAACACATTTCACTGGTATGATTAGAAAAAATCCTTACACTCCCTTTGCCAGGGCAATACTGACCGCCATTCCGACAAGAGAAGAGAACAAGGCGCCCGCCAATGTGTACCGTGTTTTTTTGATCTGCACCGCGCCAAAATAGACTGCCATGGTATAAAAAACCGTCTCCGTGCACGACATCATAATCGATGCCGCCCGTCCGGCAAAGGAGTCACAGCCCGCCTCTTTGTAGAGATCCAGCAGAAGACCCACCGCCGCGCTGTTGGAAAAGAGACGCACAACACCGAGCGGTACCAGCGCAGACGGGATTCCCGCCGGTTCCAGCACGGTTCCAAGCAGTTTTCCAAATTCCTCCAGAAATCCCGATGACCGCAGAACACCGACCGCTGCCATCAGCCCGATCAGAGTCGCACAATACCGATCACCGTCCGCATGCCGTCCTTCGCCCCGTTCAGAAAATCGCCGAACACATCCTGTTTCATCAAAAGCCCCAGTCCGACCACATAAAAAATCAGCACGGGAACCATCAGATCTGAAAGCGCCGAAAGAAAACGCAAAAAATCCCCTCCCCAGAAAAATCCTATCAGATACACTCCGATACAATTTATTCCGCGGGCGGGGATTTATGTAATTTTATTTCACTTTAATCTGAAACAGACGCGCCATATACGTCTCCGGGAAGTGAATCTGCAGCGTCTTGCTGTAGTCATCGTAATGGAACACATCACCGCATGCTTTCGGGTAAATGCAGGAAAACTCCAGCTCTTTCCCTGGGAATGCCCGGTTCAGCGGAACTTCAAAATCAGCCTCTCCGCCGCGTCTCCACACACCAAGATAAATTACATCTCCCGGCACACGGATTCCGGCTGCGAGGTGTTTTTCTTCATTGTCTGCCCATCCCATCGGCCAGAACGGAACGCCGTCCTTGATGCCGCTGCGGATCTCTTTGTAGCAGTCAATTCCCTCTTTTACAAGTTCAAACCGCTCCGGCGAAATTTCTGCGAGATGGCCGCTTTGGTGAATACGAAGCAGCAGCGCATTGACCATATTGAAAATAACTTCCTCTTTTGTGCCGTCCCGCAGCGGATATGACCAGATCGCCGCCTGCTCCGGCGTCACGCCGATGGCTGCATTCGCCGAGATCGTCGCATAATTGCGGTAATCCTCCTGATCGCTCGTCGACTGAATGCTGTTTCGCGCCAGCATCGCATAGTCCATCCGAAGACCGCCGCTCGAGCAGTTCTCAATGACAAGATCCGGATACTTTTTGTAGATGCCATCCAGCCATGCCAGATACGCTCTCTCATGCTCCAGAAGACCGTCTCCAAAACTGTCCGCATCCACTTCCGTGCCAATACCAGGCTCAATATTGTAGTCCATCTTGATATAGCCGACACCGTAGTCCCGTACCACACGGTCGATGACTTCGGTCACATGCTCAATCACAAGCGGATGACGGAAATCCAGCTGATAACGGCTTCTGTCATACACACGCTTGCCGTGGCGCAGGAAGAAGCACTCATCCGGCAGAATGGAAGCCTTCTTACAGTTGATACCCATAACCTCCAGCTCCAGCCAGACACCAGGAATCATGCCCTTCGAACGAATATAATCCGTCACCTCACGCACTCCATTCGGAAAGCGCTTTTTACTCTCCTGCCACTCACCGACACTGTCCCACCAGTTGCCGTCCGCATACCAGCCGGCATCAATGACAAAATACTCACATCCGGCCTTCTCTGCCGCATCCACCAGCGGGAACTCTTTTTCTGTGGTCGGATCTCCAAACAGACAATTCATATAATCATTGAAAATAACCGGCAGATTTTCATTATCTTTGTTCGGACGTCGGATCTTTCTGCGGTACTTCGTCAAAGTACCAATCGCTTCCTCGAAATCATCATGACCTACGCCGACAGCCACCGGAACCGTTGTAAAGGAATCTCCCGGCTTCAGGTTCTTCGACCAGTGTGACTGAATCTCTGTCGGACCGCTCACCGCCAGATAAAAATGGCAGTTCTGATCTCCGATCTCATAATGCAGGAACCACTGTGTCAATCTCAAAAAACAGACTCGAATCTGCCGCACTGTTTCCAATATATCCCATCGGCACATATTCCTTCGCCGACCAGTTGCCCGTATTCGTAATCTCAATCGTCTTCGAAGTTCTCTGATAATTATGCGGCTGCGTCTGCGCCATGCCAAGATCTGCAAACCGGTACTTCTTCACCGTCAGCTCCTTCTGCCATCCATTGTGAACCACAACCATCGACATCTTGTCATCCGAGCTGACAAGCTCTGGAATTCCCTCTTTCTGTTCCTTCTCAATACCCCAGTAACTAAAACTCGAAATGTACTCCAGTGTCTGGTCTTCCTTTCCTTCGTTCGTCACTGTATTGTACATTCTCGCAACCGGAATCCCATCAAAAAACTGCATCACAGACTCCACCTTCGCGCCCGTCACATCATCCGACTGCACAATCCGAAGCAGATCCCCGTTCTCATTTCTCTCCTCCGAAATCGAATCAAACTTCAGCATAAAGCCCGGAGCCGTCACAATATACTTATTTCCATGCTTCTCATATGGCCGGTTATACCCCGAAAAATTCACCTGCACCAGCTGGAAGCTCTCCTTAATCTGAGCTTCCCGCATTCCTTCCATCATCCACACTCCATCCGGCTTCCGGCAAAGATTCTCCGCGTCAAACGGTGCATGTGAAAAATGAAACAGCTTCAGCTGATTCTCTTCCGTCACCCCAAACACAATATGAATTCCATTCACATCATAACAAATCAGCTCTGCCTTGATCGGGGTCTCAATCCTGCTCGTCCATTTCTGCATCTTAAAAACCCTCCTTTGGAAATTTTTCTCATATTTCCAGCATATAACTTGTCCCCTCTAAAGTCCAGCACATTCTTGCTTTTTCCATCCTATTCTTTTCAACCATCTTGCGCCGATCCGCCCTTCAGGCGGATCCAGACTTTCCTCCCGTTCTCACTCCCAGCTCACGCGCCAGCCGTTATTTCACAACCCCAAACGTTGCAATCTCAAACTCCCGGAGTGTCACATGATACACCCCGTTCTCATCCGGCAAAGTACCTCACCCTTCTCTTCCACTACATTACTGCGGTAAACCTCTTTCATCCAGCTCTCCTTTCGGAAGGAAATCACCTCATCCTGCGGCATATTGTTCACAAACCGCACAAACAGATCGTTCTTTGCAAGTCCCTTCTTAAACGCCGTCAGATGAATTCCTTCCCCTTCAAAGCGGAGGAAGCTCATTTCCAGCGGCATCTCGCCCGATACGAGTTCCGGTTTTACCTGACCCGGCTTTCTGAGCCATGCTTTCGAAAGACCGGCCTGTGCTGCTGTCAGATCCTGCTGGAATGCGTAACCCTCGGTAAATGCCTCGCCCGTCTTACCGGCTGCATACGGCACAACTTCAAACTCCAGGGTAAACGTTCCGATCTGCTGCGCCTTTGGCGTCGGGAAATAACCCCAGTCACCCATCTCCGCAACGGAGCGAAGCAGCGTTACCGCAATCGCATTCTCCTCATCCGCCAGAACCTCATATTCATACAATCCGCGGTTTGCCACAAGAAGACCATTTGTCTCATCTTCCATTGCAGCAAAACACTGCTGTCTTTCACATCCGCAGGGATTCGTCCAGGTATCATTATGACGGTTATTTCTCTTTACAACCTCAAAGGCAGAATCTGCCAGATGCGTAGACGTATTCAGACCCGTCGGCATTACAACGCGGACTCTGTGATCCTTTGCCTGATTACAGATCGTCGTTGCGACATGCAGACCTTTTCCCGATTTTTCCAGTGTCAGAACCGTCTTTACTTCCATCGGAACCAGTTCTTTCGAACGATTTGCCACACGCGTATATGGATCAATACACATCTCACGCTGTCTCTGCAGTTCCTCTCCCATACCGGACGGAACCATCATTTCGTGACAGATCTCAACTACCGTGCGGAATGCATTTTTCTCCACACAGTGAATCTCAGCTTTCATGCCTTTCGTTGTGATTGTCTGTTTTCCAGAGTCCTGAATATAAATATATTCATTTCCCATATCTCCGGTATCTTCATAGAATCCCAGATTTTCATACGTTCTTCCGGTTTCCTTATTCAGAATCTGGTAGGAACCATCCTCATTGACCGTAACTTTCAGGTTTTCATTTTCCAGAACGCGCTCATTCGCAAAATCTGCAGAGGTTTCCTGGTTCTGATCCGGCTCTGCCTGCTCCAGATAATATGTTGCATATCCCATCGCCGGAACTTCTGCCTCAAACGTTACCAGCACCTTCTTTGCCATATATGGCTGACGGAACCGGTCATCCGGCAGATCGTATCCGAAGGAAATTCCTGCATTTTCGATTTTTGCCGGAACTGCATTTCCGTTTGCATCGCAAAGCACCAGATTTGGCATTTCTACCGCCTCCGCCGCCTCATAACCATCCCATACAAACAGATTGTAATCGCGGAACAGATGCAGTTCTTTTGCAATGACCTGTTTTTTCGCGGTGCCAGAAGTATTCCATACAACGAACGGAATCTTTTCGCTGTTTCCAGGAAGTGCCGCGGTATTCACCTGATCGGTCAGATATTCTACACTCTCATCGTAAATCGCATCCGCCACCTGTCTGCTCTTCGCAAAGCGGGTTTTCATTTCTTCATTTACTTCATCGACGCTGCAGCCGCAGATGCTGTCATGCGGATGATTCTGCATCAGCTTTTTCCAGCTGTAATCATCTGGTCTTCCGGGTATGCTTTGCCAAGCACCTCTGCCATGGCTGCCGCCGGTTCTGCTTTCCGCTCCAGCGCTGTTTCGCCGGCACGGTTGTCCACTTTCAGTCCCATCCAGGAGGAAGCGGTGTTTGCCAGTGTCCATCTTCCGTCTGTTTCCTGGCTTGTCAGCTCGCCTTTTACCGTAGAGAAATTCTCGGAAATTTCTTTTTCCATTGCCTTTACATAGGTTTTGAAATCCGAATGAATAAATTCAATGTCCGGGTACAGTTTCCGTGCGACACGGATTGCCTCGGTAATGTCCTTCTGCAATGCTGATGGTCGCATCCGTTCATCATCAGAAGCTGATGTGTTGCCGCAAATTTTCTCGCATCGGCCAGTTTTTTGTCCCAGTAAACTTTTGCTTCTGCCTCATCCACCGGAACCTCCACTCCGTTGTTATACCAGTTTGCAAACAGAATACCCGGCAGTTTCGTTCCGTCCGGGGATGCCCACATCATTTCGGAATACGTGGACTCATACTGTCCTCCGGTTACCTCATTATTCGGTCCGATCGGTTTTACACCGCGTCCGAACACAACCGCATCCATGCCCGCCTGCTTCAGCACCTGCGGCATCTGTCCCGCATTTCCGAATGCATCCGGGAAATAACCGACATTTCCGATCGCTCCGTAACGCGCTGCTTCCTGCATGCCGACCTGAAGATTGCGGACACATGCCTCACCGCTGGTCAGAAACTCATCCTGCAGAATGTACCACGGGCCAGTCTGGATTTTTCCTTCACGGACGCATTTTTCCACCTGCTCGCGTTTTTCCGGGCGCACTTCCAGGTAATCGTCCAGGGCAATCGTCTGTCCATCCAGGAAAAATCCGCCAAATTCCGGATCGTTCTCTGCTTTTTCCAAAATATTGTCTACCAGCTCAATCAGTTTCATTCTGTGTTTTTCAAAAGACTGATACCACTCTCTGTCCCAGTGGGAATGGGAAATAATATGAACAGTTGTTTTCATGATGTGTTTCCTCCTGTTATAAAAATGATTTTCAAACTTAAAACTCTTTCTATTTAAGTCTTGTTCCTGTATTGCCGTGTTGATTTGATATATCATATCATAAAAAAACGCAATGCTTCTGTCAAGTATTTCTACGTTTTTCCATGATTTTATATCATTTTCTTTTTATTTGATATATCATTTTTAGTTTGACTTATCTTTTTCCCGAGATTATAATACAAAGCAAGTCGATATCACACTTTTACAAATACAGTTGTCACCAATCATACTATTTGAGGAATTTTACAGACATGGATAGAAATAAAAGAATAACGAAACCCAAATATGAAATCATCAAAGAAGCTCTTTTAGAGCGCATCCGCACCGGACAGTTTTCTTCCGATGCCGTGTTCTGCACGGAAAAAATGCTCTCGGAGCAATATGAGGTAAGCCGCATCACAGCAAAGCGGGCGATTGAAGATCTGGAACAGCAGGGAATTCTGTATCGAAAACGCGGCGTTGGAAGCTTTGTCTCGCAGAAAATCCCACCGGTTTCCTCCTCCGCATCAGAAACCGACAGCAAATCAAAAATGGTTTCCCTGCTGCTTCCCTTTGCCACAACACAGGGAAACATTTCGGAAACGATTGGTTCCTTAAGTGCCGCGCTGGCGGAAAAAGGATACTTTTTAAGCATTCATATCACCGGCTCTTCCTCTCCGAAGGAACGTGCCACACTGGAACTGCTCCGTTCTCAGAATATCGCCGGACTTGTCTACTATCCCAAGCGTGACAATATCCACCTGGAACAGTTAAACGATTTCCTGTTTGCAAACCGCCCGGTTGTCATCATCGACAAGCAGACCGACTGTCCGTATTTAAACAATGTTGTCTGCGACAATTACGATGGCGGACGGCAGCTCACCCGTCACCTCCTGGAACAGGGGCATCGCAACATCGCCTTTTTCACAACAGCTCCCCTTTCCGAAACCTCGTCGGTCCGTGATCGTTTCGGCGGATTTTTGCACGAAATAAAAGCCGCCGGAATCATGCCCGATTCCCGGCAGCTTATCACCTGGCCACATGCACTTTCTACAGAAGATGCCCTTTCAACAGAAATCACACCTTTTCAACAGCAGCTCCTTACCCTGCGGCAAAATGGAATTACTGCACTTCTCGCAGAAAATGATCAGGTTGCCGAACTCATCTTTCTCGCCTGCCGTACCATTGGCCTTAGGATTCCGGAAGATCTCTGCCTCTGTGGTTTTGATGACACGAGTCTCAGCCGGAGTCTTGAAATTACCTCTATTCATCAGGACTTTGAAAGCATCGGACGGGAAGCCAGCCGGATTCTCCTTTCCACACTGGAAAACCCTGCGGCGGAACCGGAAAAAATTGTGCTGCCGGTGACACTTGTTCCCCGGGCATCCTCGCTTCGAATGATAAAAACAGAATCCTAAAACCAGATCATTTTTCATCTGAATTTTCTTCCAGAAATTTTCGGATCTTCTCTGGCGGCAGCAATGCATAAATACTTTTATGGAATGTTGCCGCCACTTCCAGTTCTCCGTAATATCCTGTACGCACATCACAATTTCCCTGGAACGCCTCCCGCAGTGTCGCATTCAGCGCTGCTCCCTCATCACTGTCCATAAAATCTTTCAGCATCCGGCAGCAGGTGTGCGTGTTTTCATAATAGCGGCGGTATGCCGGATGAAATTCCCGCATCCATCCGCTCACGGATACACAGAACAACGCCGTCGGATGGATCACCGGCTGATAAAGAAGACGCCATTTTTCCTGCTGTACTGGATCTACCGCAAACGCAAGCAAAGAAACTTTCAGCTCTTCCATAAAACCCGGATAATCTTCCTCCGTCAGAGAGATAATTTTCTGATTGCGCAGATACTGGTTGATATTCGTCGCATCAATCTGCTCCGGAGAAATGTACTGTAAATAACGGGACATCATTTTCAAATCCGTACCTGCGTGCTCAATCGTATGCTGTGTGATTTTCTGCCACAAAAACTGCTGATATTCCGTAACCGGCGTATCCAGATATGCCATCCACAAATACTGTGCCAGCAGCCGGGCATCCCGGGATTCCATTTGATTCCGGGTAGGATCTTCCGGGCAAAAATCGGTATCTGCAAGCATCCCCGCAAGCTGGTCAAGCGACTGGCACACAGGAAGCTGTCCGCTCAGACGATCCATTTCGCTGATCGTCTGCTGAATGGTAAGCATCTGCGACTGGAGTGCATTCAGCTGTTTATGCAGATAAAATGGTGTTGTGCGCGGCTTGTGAAGAATCGCGCGGATATCCGCCAGTGAAAGTCCTGCCTCGCGCAGCTTGCGGATGATAAAAAGTTTTTGAATATCTGCTTCTGAAAAATCATGGTAACCGTTATGTTCATCAACAACAGGCGAGATCATCTTCTGATCGATATAATAATAAACCGTCCTCCTGGACAATCCTGTTTTTTTGATTACTTCCTGAATTCTCATTGTTGCACCCCGTTTTTCCTTTTGTCCAGTCATTCCCCCGCATTCTGACTGTTTCTCTTTTTTCACTCTTTTTCTTTCTGTTTTTCCGCTTTTTTCGTTTTGATTTTATAAAAGCATACACCTGGTGTATACTTTTGTTTCCTATTATATCCTGTTTTCCCTCAAAAAGCCACGTAACAATTCTCTTTTTTCCATAGAAATCTTCTGCTTTTGAGAAAAGAATGCTGTTTATTTCTGAAAAAATTTGCATTGACTGTCCACCAACGATATCCCGTATAGTAAAGGAAAGGATTTGTAACAAAATTTAAGAGAAAGGAAATATCCCGTTTTTTGTATTCTCCAAAACGAATCGTCATTCAAAGTCAAATGATTTTTCATGCAAAATTCATTTTTCTCCGAATCGTTAAAAAAATAAAAACTACAGCCTGCATAATCAGTTTTCATTGATATAAAAAACGGGATCGGGTGAATGGTATGATGTTAAAAGATAAAGTTGCAATTGTTACCGGCGGAACCAGAGGAATCGGCTATGCCATTGTGCACAAATTTCTGCAGCACGGCGCAAAAGTCGTCCTGTTCGGATCCCGGGAAGAGACCGTTGCAAAAGCGGTTGCATCTTTAAAAGAAGAAAACCCGGACTGGGAAGTTTCCGGTGCATGGCCAAAGCTGACCGATGCAGCTGCCATGGTAGATGAGATCAACAAAGTCAAAGAAAAATACGGCAAAATCGATATTCTTGTGAACAACGCCGGTGTCTCAGACAGTACACCAATTGACAAGTATACCGCAGAGCGCTTTGCCAGTGTCATGGATCTAAATGTCAACGCCATGATGAACGGCATCCTTCCAACCGTTGCTATTATGAAAGAACAGGGCGGCGGCTGTATTTTAAATACCAGCTCAATGGTCAGCATCTGCGGCCAGCCGGGCGGCGTTGCCTATCCATCCAGTAAATATGCGGTCAACGGTCTGACCTGGTCCCTCGCACGGGAACTTGGTCCTTTCCATATCCGTGTAAACGCGGTTGCACCTGGCATCACCCGTACCGATATGGTTGCCGCACTTCCAAAAGAAATGATTGATCCACTCATCAACGCATTCCTCTTCGAAGAATTGGTGAGGCAGAAGACATTGCAAACGCATTCCTCTTCCTGGCAAGCGATATGGCTTCGTATGTAACCGGAGAAATTCTTTCCGTGGATGGTGCGATGAGATCCTGATTTATTTTTCATCCAGTTGTACACCATTTTCTGATTTTGAGGTTATCTACGTAAAATCTATAGTTTTATAATAGGAAAAATCCTGCAAGACGTTAAACTATCTCTCAACCTTCCGCTTTTCATTTTGAAGATTGGGAGGCCGTTCATGTCCCACAGGATTTTTCCTATATAGCAGCAGATATTCTCAATCCGATTCGCTGCTTATTGTTTTTCACCATGGAAGCAAGGGACTTCTTGATTTGGTTAAATCATATTTGGAAACTTCTAAAGTGTCAGTCGACGTAGTTAGAAAAACAGCATCACCAGCCCCAGCGCACAGAGCAAAATTCCCGTCACGCGGTTCAACATTTTCACATTTGCCCCGTTGGCCCATTTCGCTCCAATCTGTGCAAAGACCAGGTACTGATGACACAGGCAATCAGAATTGGAATGTCCGGCGCGCGCCGATATAAAAATGGGAGATCGCACCGGTCAGAGCTGTAAAGGTCATAATAAAGACGCTCGTTCCAACTGCTGTTTTCAGTTCATATCCGAGCACGCTGGTCAGCACCAGAAGCAGCATCATGCCACCGCCTGCTCCGACAAATCCACAGATAAATCCAATCACAACACCGCAGAGAATCGACTGCTGGATTTTCTGTTTTTCTGATTTATTTGCCTGTACTTCTTTCGTCGTCATGATCGGACGGATGATAAATTTCAGTCCGACAAACAGTGTCATCACTTTCGAAAATCCGCCCATGGTTCCATTTGGCACAAGCGAAGATACGAAGCTGCGACCAGTGTAAAAATCAGAACAGATATCAGCATAATCACGCCATGGCGGATATCAATGTTTTTATTCTTTTTATAAGTCCAGGCACTTACTCCTGATGCCAACACATCCGATGCCAGCGCAATGCCAATCGCCTGATAAGCCGGCATGTGTAAAAAGGTAATCAGCATCGGTGAAACAACGGCCGCTGCGGAGAGTCCCGCAAGTCCCGTGCCAAGCCGGCGCCAAGACCAGCCACAATACATACGATAAGTTGTGTTATTGTCATAGTTTTTCTGTCATCCGCTTAGATCCGTTGCACTTTTCCTGTACTTTGCCATTTAGGGGCAGATGACTGTTTTCCTCCTCTTTCTGTTTTTGTTTTGTCTTATTTTTCTATTATGTTCTTCTCTCTGGCTTTCAGCGTTTTTATTTTTCCGTCACGTTCCTCCGAATCAGCTCGCATAATCTGAGAAATTCTTCCCTGTCTTCTCTGGAAATTCCGGAAAACAACGATTCTCCAAACGCTCTCTGGCAATCCTGTCCAAAGCGGATAATTTCTGATGCACTTTCTTCTAGCTTCAAATGCACTTTCTTGCGATCCGCCGCATCTGTTTCTTTTTGAATGTATCCTTTTTCACACAGCTTGTTCACTGCCAGTGAAACATGCGATTTCTGCATTTTCCGCACACGCACAATATCCACTGCAAGATCAAACTGGCTGTTATTCGCAAGAAACAGCAGAACATCCACTTCCGCAGCTGACAGATCATAACGCACCATGACCTTTTTTCGGTACTTGGCGTATTTTCGTTCTACCTCCACTGCAAATTGCCATTGTTCATCAAACATACTTTTTCACCTTCTTTTTTAACTTGATATTCTTATTTGTTCTATTTTGAACTTTTTTGTATAATAGTTCTTTTTTGAACATTTGTCAAGGAGTGCACACGGAAAACGTTCGAACTTATAAATCTAAAGTATTTTTATAAAGTGCAGAAAATTATATTCTTGACTCTATAATCATTGTAGGGTTTACTATAATCGTAACATTCTACAACAGGAGGTTTCCCTATCATGGAACGAAACTTAACAACCGGCAGTATCCGGAAAAATATTTTCTATTTTTCGCTGCCTTATCTCTTATCGTATTTTCTGCAGACGCTCTACGGCATGGCGGATCTTTTCATCATCGGACAGTTTGAAGGCGCGGCCGGTACAACAGCCGTTTCCATCGGCAGTCAGGTTATGCATATGATTACCGTTATCATCGTGGGACTTGCCATGGGAACGACTGTCAGCATCGCGCAGGCCGTCGGCGCAAAAGATAAAAAGCAGGCATCACGCTGCACAGGAAATACCATCACTTTATTTCTCGGTGTTTCCGTCGTGCTGATGGTAATCCTGCTTCTTCTGGTAAAGCCGATCGTACTTGTGATGTCCACACCATCCGAAGCCGTTTCCGGCACCGTCGCTTATCTGACGATCTGTTTCATTGGTATTCCATTCATCACCGCGTATAATATCATCAGTTCCATCTTCCGTGGACTTGGTGATTCGAAAAGCCCGATGTACTTCATCGCAGTCGCATGTGCGGCCAATATCACACTCGACTATCTCTTTATGGGCGCCTGCATCTTGGTCCATCCGGTGCCGCGCTTGGAACCACGCTTTCCCAGACACTCAGCGTCATTCTGGCACTGATTGCGATCCGCAAACGTGATACCGGCATCCGTCTTACCCGGTCGGATCTCTCCCCTCAGACAGCTGTGATGGGACAGATTCTTAAAATCGGTGTTCCGATCGCCCTGCAGGATGGTTTTATTCAGATCGCCTTTATCATCATTACCATCATCGCTAACCGGCGTGGCCTGGAAGCAGCGGCTGCAGTCGGTATTGTAGAGAAAATCATCAGCTTCCTGTTCCTGATTCCATCTTCCATGCTTTCCACTGTTTCGGCGCTCGGCGCGCAGAACATCGGTGCTGGAAAGCAGAAGCGTGCCGAACAGACCATGTGGTGTGCTGCACTGATTACTGTCGTTTTCGGACTGATCGTCGTTATTACGATTCAGTTTATTTCCGTTCCTGTGGTCGGTCTTTTCACAACAGATGCGGAGGTTGCACGCCTCGGCGGTCAGTATATCCGCGGTTATATCTGGGACTGCATTTTTGCTGGAGTCCACTTCACCTTCAGCGGCTATTTCTGTGCCTGCGGACGGTCGGAATTTTCCTTCCTGCACAATATCATTGCCATTCTGCTTGTCAGAATCCCCGGTGTGTATCTGACTTCCATCTGGTTCCCGGACACGCTGTTCCCGATGGGCATTGCAACGGCATGCGGATCTCTGACCTCTCTTATTATCTGCCTGCTGGTGTTCCGGTACTTAAAGAAGAAACCGATTCGTACTGCTGCATAAATTTTCTTTGGAGATATCTTTATGACAGACGATCGCAGGAAATCACCTTAATTGACAACGGAATGACAAGCGATCCGGAAAAATTTGTAACGGAGATCCGAATCCCGATTCGACCTTCGGATTCTTTTTAAAAACAACAACCGGGAATATCTGATTTTTTGATTTCAGATATCACCGGTTGTTGTTTTCTTTTGTTTTTTTCGGCCTTTTCTACCACACCGGCTTCTGCAGGCAGAACGGCAGTTCCAGTCCATTTTCCTCGAGAAGTTCCTGGTTCGTCAAAATTTCTTTTGCATCTCCATCGCAGACAATGCGCCCGCCGGACATCAGAATCACGAGACTGCACGTTTCCAGAATCATGTCGAGATCGTGCGATGCAATGATTTTCAGATGTTCAAAATCGTTCAGAATGTGGATCAGTGATCTGCGGTTTCTGGGATCGAGTGCAATCGATGGCTCGTCCATCAGGATAATATCCGGTGTCATAGCGAGAATCGTCGCGATCGATGCCATCTTTTTTTCTCCGCCCGACATTTTGTAAATTTGTTTGTCCCGCAGATGCTCGATGTGAATCTGTTTCAGTGCATGGTTTACACGTTTTTCCACCTCTTCCTCCGGCAGCCCGTAATTTCGCGGAGCAAATGCAACATCCTCAAATACCGTCGACATGAAAAGCTGACTGTCGGAATCCTGGAAGACGTAGCCGATTTTTTCGCGCACTTTGGGAATCATCTCTTTTACAACCGGCATTTCCTCCACACGGATGCTGCCTTCGTAGTCCAGATTCAGTCCCACCAGAAGTTTCAGCAGCGTCGATTTTCCAACACCGTTCGCACCGATCAGTCCGATGCTGTCATTTTCGTGTGCAGTAAATGTGATGTCCTGTAGAATCGTGACTGATTTTTCGTAAGAATAATTAACATGTTCAAAATTGATGTGAATATGGCTCATTTTTGATATCTCCCGACAATTCTTTTCTCTTCCCGCGTGCAGGCAACTGCACCAGGTTGCTTTTCTACTTCTTCCGACTTGTTGCAAATAGATGTCTTCCCACGCAGCGCTTCATCCCGTTACTTTCAGTACGGCAAAAAGTACAAGCCACACACCCATATACAGCCAGTCCTTCGCTTTGCACGGCTCCTTCGCTGTATAGTAAAATTCCCCCTGATAGCCACGCAAAGTCATGATTTCATACACCTCATTTGCGCGGTCCATGCTGCGCAGAAGCAGCTGGCCGGCCAGTGTTCCCCATACCTTGAAATGAACACCCTTCTGATTCGGCGCGCGCAGACTGTACGCCTGGGTCATACGGTTTGCCTCTTCAAGAAGCACCGTGTTATAGCGGTACGTCAGCAGCACCTGTGTCACCAGAATGGCAGGGATATGAAGCAGACGCAGTGCATAACAGATTTTCTCGATGGATGTTGTCGCAATCAGAAGATACGCCGCCAGTACGCTGTAAATACCTTTGATCATCAGCGTCACCATGGAAAGCATCCCTGCTGCAGCGGAGCAGTACCAATATGCCCGATTACCTGACGGTCAAAGATCGGATTGAACAGCCCCACAAAGCAGATGAGCGGAAGGACAATCCGAAGCCGGTGAATACTGTCGCGGAAGGAAATTTCACCGACAATAAAGAGCACAATCGGGTAAATTCCCATACGCAGCAAGCCGGTCAGATCGTATTTGGGAAAGGACATGGTTACAGTCAGAAAAGCGATCGTCAAAATAAGTTTAACCAGTGGATGAATCTTGTTCACCCACTGGTCCTTCGCTGCAAGCATGTCCATATGATGGATTTCATATAATGCATTGCCAAGTTTGTTCATTTTTTCTCCTGTTCCATGCTGCTCACGCTTTTTCTTTTTGAAAAATCGAAATGCATAGCATGCGCCGACACAGACAACGAGAACGGCTGCGGAACCTGCAACTCCGGAAAAGCTGGTTCCCAGTGTGGAATCGGAATTTTTAAATCCATAGTCCGGCAGAAGTGCTGTTTTTTCCTGAATGTTTTCCGCCGCCGCATGTGCGCCGGTACCATTGTTTTCCAGCTCCGTCGAGCCGGTCAGACGCTCCATGGACACTCAAGCCGTCCGGGTTGGATGACGCTGCAAGAGAAACAGCCCCGCCGATCACCAGCGCTGCAATTCCTAAAATCACGAGTGTTTTCCGGAAGGAGAAGCGGCTCTCCTTTCTTGCTTCGCTGCAGGAAAGCATTTCCGGGCGCGCTTCATAAACAAACAGCAGAACAGCCGCTGTAATCAGACCTTCTACCAGCCCAATTGCCAGATGGATCGGCTGCATCGTTGCCACAAATACGGTGAATGGCACGTCTGTGATACCGGATGCGAGCGTTTCCAGCGCCACACTGAAAGCGCCAAGCTGCAGGGTCACCACACAGCCGAGAATCGAAGCGCCGGCAATTTTTCCCCGTGACATTCCCTTTTTCATCATTGGACGCCAGAACAGGAAATATCCAAGAAAACACCCGTAAAACGCCATGTTCCAGATATTGCACCCGAGTGCCAGAAGTCCGCCATCCGCGAACAGCAGACACTGAATCAGCAGCACACCTATCATCGTCAGGAATGCGGCGTACGGTCCAAGCAGTGCCGTCAGCATCATACCGCCGCAGAGATGGCCGCTCGAACCCGTGCCTGGAATGGTAAAATTAATCATCTGCGCCGCAAAGACGAATGCACCCATCACTCCCATCACTGGATCCTTTTCGGGTCGCTCTCCAGGCGCACTTTTTTTACAGAAAAACCAGCTGCTCCGCCGGAACAGACATACATTGTTGCAGCCACTGCAGGCGCAACCAGCGCATCAGCCATATGCATAATGTTCTCCTCCTTTTTGTTTTCTGTTTTTTCTTTTTTTACTTTACTACGCTAAAATTCGTCCTGCAAACCCGGTGGGGGGTATTTTTTCAGATTTTTTTACGATTCTTTTTGTTCACTTTTACCGATTTTTTATGAACATTTTGTTTAAATTTAAAGGGTGACTTTTTAACATTTATATGGTATTCTATAGACAACACAGACGGATATCCCGGTGTCGGGAGTCCGTACACACACTATCTCGAGGACAGGATTCCTGTCCGATCCGCGGCCGCCTGCACGTCATCGGGTCGCCGCGGTTTTTCTATAGAAAGCCCTCCGGGCAGGATCGCACTGCGGAAGCGAGGAATTATGTCGCTTTTTCAACCCGCTGCAGCCAAAGAATCCCATAAAGCAGGATTCTTTCTTAATTGTAGTGCCAAAACCGGTTCTTTACGGGTTCTGGCTGTATTTTCGAGTATTGGTGTGAATTTTATCTTGATGAGAAGGAGACTCTCTTATGAGCACAGAGAACTTAGAACACGAAGATCAAAACAGAACACCGGAACCGACCATTGATATCCGGAGCAATGAAGCACCCGCTGATCCAGAACAGGAAATTGTTTCCCAGGGTGTCCACAACTACAGCGCCGCTGAAACATATGTGTGCCCGACCGATCCGGCTGTTCTGCAGCAGCTCGAATGGTTCCGGGATCAGAAGCTTGCGCTGATGATGCATTTTGGATTGTACTGCCAGCCCGGCATGGTTGCTTCCTGGGCATTAAGTGACAAGGATTCCGACTGGTCCCGCCACCAGGTAAACTGGACGGACGGCGAAACCTTTAAAAAACAGTATTTCGGCCTGAATCGTTCGTTTAATCCGGTCCGCTTTCAGCCGGAGGAATGGGCGCAGATGGCAGAGGACTGCGGATTCCGTTATCTTCTTCTGACCACAAAGCATCACGACGGATTCTGCCTCTGGGACACCAAATATACAGATTATAAAACAACTGCAGAGGACTGCCCGTTCCATGAACATAAAAATGCGGATATTGTAAAATCCATGTTTGATGCATTCCGTGCAAAAGGCATCGGCATCGGTGCTTATTTTTCCAAAGCCGACTGGCACTGCCCGGACTACTGGAAAGAAGATCTGAGAAAAGATGGTCTGACATCCCGCGGACCTTCCTACGATCCAAAGGAATATCCGGAAGTGTGGAACCGTTTTAAAGAATATACGAAAAATCAGGTTCTGGAGCTCTGTGAAAATTACGGTAAACTGGATATTCTCTGGTTCGACGCGGGCTGGGTCTCTGAGAGCAACGGCCAGGATATTGAGCTTGGAAAGATCGTTGAGGAAGCACGTAAGATTCAGCCGTGGATTCTCTCCGTTGACCGTACAATCGGCGGTGCTTACGAAAACTACGTGACACCGGAGCTCTGCATTCCGGAAGAACCGCTGAACGTTCCGTGGGAAAGCTGCCTTACCCTCGGCGTTGACTTTACATACGAATACGGCGACCATTATAAATCTCCACGTGAGCTTGTCGGCATGCTTGTCAACATCGTTGCCAAAGGCGGCAACATGGCGCTGAACGTCAGCCCACAGCCGGACGGCCGCATCCCGGTCGATGCCTGGGACAGCCTGAACGGTTTTGGCCAGTGGATGAAAACCTTCGGCGATGCCATCTACGGAACCCGCGTCTGCGCGCCGTACCAGAGCGGAACCCTTTCGTTCACACAGAAAGGAGATTCCGTCTATGTGTTCCGACTGTATCCGACGGTACAGGAATCGGTAGAGGCGGAAATCGTACCGTATACCGAGGCGAAAATTTCAGAGATCTGTATGGTGGAAAATGGTGAAACTGTTGCGTTTAAAGAAGTTGAAGGCGGCCTTTGCATAACTGTCCCGGCAGGATACAGACGTGGCTCCGCACCGATTGCGTTGGTGTTTGAGATGAAGAAAGAGCGGTAAATTTTTTACAATCGAAAAGGGCTGTACAGTATGACTGTTCAGCCCTTTTCATAATTATTAAGATACCTTGGAAAAACCTGTTACTTTTTACAGTCAAACGATGACAACGCACATTTTTTACGCCAAGATCGATGTATCCCAAACAAAAGGGGGGCGATTTCAAATCGCGACTTATATGTTCTGTTCTCATTCTACTGTTTATCAGATTTTCCTTAATGTTTATCTTATTTTTTTTGTACTTTTATCACAGATTCGGCAGATGGATTAATCTTCACCAAGATACCCTCTTCCAACTCCAGATAACCTTCCGTGAAATACAGACCTTCTCTCGCAGTCACTTTTGTTAATGTTCTTCCGTTTACGATAGCTTCTGTATTTTTCCAATGAATTCCCGCCAGCAT
>ENA-OQER01000264-OQER01000264.1-human-gut-metagenome-genome-assembly--contig:-NODE-264-length-29883-cov-17.201035_pt1 | contig 29883 bp, 25 predicted proteins | sample MGYA00242797_ERZ504639 | MGnify/ENA primary metagenome ERZ504639 (study PRJEB26092, sample SAMD00036306) | human gut metagenome | host: Homo sapiens | study: EMG produced TPA metagenomics assembly of...
GTATCTCGAATGGTACCCAAAATAGGAACCGCCGTATGCCGAACGGCACGTACGGTGGTGTGAGAGGTCGGTAAATACGAAAGTAGGAGATAAACACCTATGATTAGTATTTACCTCCTACTCGATTGTTCTATATTGACAGGTGATGAGCCGTAGTGAACAGTGCTGGTTATTTCACAACGAATTTCTTGTTGTTGAAGATATAGATACCTTTCTTCAGACCTTCGGAACCTTTTTGTGCTACAACACGGCCGCTGAGGTCATAGATGTTGGTGTCTGCCATAAGCTTATTATCCACCGTGATACCAGCTATAGAGCTTGTGGCGTCAGTGTAAAGAGTAAATGCCAAGATGCATTGTTTTACTTTCGGTGTGAAGGTCAACGTGTGCTCTACAGGAGAATTAAACTCCACTGTATAGTTCTTCACGCTCTTGTCCTTTGGGAAGGCATAGGCTGTTGCATCATAGCTTGTACCATTAATCTCGCCGATATAGGCATCTGCATCAGAATAGTTGTTGCGACCCTCAATATCCATCTTGGTTATCTTTACTCCATCAGGAATAATGATGGTGTATTGGTTTGCACTGTACTTGATGTAGTTTGTGCCAGATCCAACACCATATGTCTTTCCTTTTTCATTGCTGATGGAGAAACCATTGCTGAAAGTCGCAGTTGAACTTGTGCCGTTAGTCAAGGTCTTGAATTCAAAGTATAAACTCCATTAGGATCTGTTTCTATAGTACCTGTAGATGTCGCATTGCACAGATCCTCATAGGTAGAGTCAAACTTCTTCAGCCACATAGCACCACTGCTAACTGTAATCTTTGATCCATTCTTGAATACGAGATTATCTACGAAGCGGATGTCTATACCCTTCTTGGCTGATATCTGTACGTTGTCGAGTGTCACGTTCTTGATGTGGCTCTCTGGGCGACCAACAAAGAAGATTGCGTTACCATCGCAAACATCTGTTGTCTTCACATTCTGCAGATAAATACCATTATAGGTTGGGGTAGTGCTATCCAATGCTCTTGCGTTAGCCTTGTCTACCGCAGGATCGCTATTGTAGTTTTTGTCGTAGAAGCAGTCGATAGAGAGTGGGTTCTTGACCTTGGTCATAATGAAGTTAGTAAACCTCCAGTCTTCCTCACCACCGCCACGGAGAGTACCATCGCTATTGATACCAGTCTTCATACGGATACCAGCTGTGGTACCATTCATGGTGATGTTATCGAACCATACATGCTTGATGTTCTTAGTATAGCTACCGATAGAAGCACCATGACCTGTTCCGAAGTCGCAGTTCCATACATGGATGTACTGTGCGTCGTCATCGCAGACTACATTATCGTCACCATTGCTGATATTACAGTTGTAGATGTTGACGTATGGACCCAGATAGAGACACCATCCGTGTTATGAGATGCCTTGCCCTTTCCTGCTTCTGAAGCAGGTTCGCTGATGGTTACGTCATGAATAGTAGCATGACTTGCCTTGCCACTGTTACTGATGGTGATGTTCACACCTGGAGTATTCTGAATTTTGAAGTTGCGGAGCAAGAAACGCTTACCCTGTTCGAAGCGTATCATCGCACCAGGGTTGAAGGTCTCGCTTTGCTCTTTTGCCAGCCACCAGCGTGCACCCTGGCCGTCAATGATAGATGTTTCGCCTTCACCCTCGATAACAACATCGGTAACATTCTTGCCCTTGTTCTTTCCTCCGATGAATACTGTCTTGTTGTTAGGAGCTTGCCGTATTCTACGAGCTTCAGGGTGGCACCTGCGCAAAGGTGGAGTACGGTTTTTGACTTGATGCTGAGAACTTCGGTCTTACTTGTCATCTGGTCTGTGCTGCCAAACATCCATGTACCAGCAGGAATTACGACCATACCGCCAGTAGTAGGAACAGCATCAAGGGCTTTCTGAATAGCCTTGGTGTTATCTGTTGCCGATGTGGAGGCACCATAGTCTTTGATGTTAAACGTATTTGCTGATGTGATGGCTGGCAATTGTGGTAATGCTACTGCTGTCCATCCCTCAGGAGTGTTCTGAGCATTTTGCTCAGCGGTGATTCCCGCAAAAGTCTGTGCCTTTGCGAGTACGGGTAATGTCATAAGTGCTGCAAGCACCATGTTTTTGAAAAAAGTCTTGTTCATAAATTAGGCTTATATTTATTATATTGCAAAATTACAATTATTCTATATATAATAAGGTGTAAACCTCTGAAAAATACACGAAAACGATTACGTATATGGAATTGAACTTTCGTAAGTTTTGCCCCGCACGCCTGAAGGGGCTAAGAGCTTTTGGGCCTTCAGCCCGTACATAAATCACTTGCGAAACTTGAGTTCACTTTCTCTTCGATGAATCTACGAATTCTGTCTTGTTCTTTGGAAGTAGGGTAGTGGTAATGAAATAAAAAAGTGCAATGCCCGATGTGAGCATTGCACTTCCTATGCGCTTATGATTTTAATTTCTTGATTTCCTCTATAGATAAACCTGTGGATTGGAAAATGATGTCAATTGGTGTATTTAAAGCAAGAAGTTTGAGGGCGATTTCTTTGGCTTTTTCTTTTTTTCCTTCAGCTCTTCCTTCCACTCTTCCTTCAGCTCTTCCTTTTGCTTCTCCTTTTATTATTCCTTTTTCCTCTGCATGCTTATATACTGCATAATTGTCCCACATGACCATCATGCTGTTGTCGTATTTCTCCTGCTCTTCTTTTGTCAGGGTCTTTGAGTCTGCTATTTCTGCCAGTCTCTTGAATATTTTGTGCTGAGCCTCAAAAGGCATTTTCTCTAAAGTCTCCATATGCTTCAAATTATAAATCCAACAATCTAAAAACGTATTACACTCCTCTTCTTTCTTTTTGAAAAGGGGCATCACCAAGTAGATGAAACGGATTTTGTTAGAATAAACTTCTCCGCTTTCTTTGTCTGCCAGCACAACGTCTGTTCTAAACTTCTTAGGTGTATTTTCGTCTACATCGAAGTTCATGAAGCAGATTACGTAAACAGGCGTAAGATGGTAGTCCCATTGTCCTTTTACGCCTTGGTCAACTATCGTTTTAGAAGCATAAAACAGAGAGCGGTCTATGAAATAAGCCTGACTTTTGTTTTGCATCTCGACGATAATGTGCTCGCCAGTGTCAGTTGTACAAAAGACATCGTATATGATTCCTCTTTGGTCTTTTGTTTCCGGCAACATTTCCTTGTCCTTAAACTTGACATTAGTAATGTGTTGTTCTCCTAAGAGAAGTTGGTTTAAGAATTCTATCAGCAAGTCTTTGCTGTATTCTTGACCGAAGATTCTCTTGAACGACCAGTCTGAGAAAGGGTTGATGTATCTTGCCATATCTTAACTATTTTAATACCTCGCTGCAAAGATACATTTTTCTTTTGTAACTTCCAAGTGAAACAACAAAAAAAGTGCAATGCCCGATGTGAGCATTGCACTTCCTTTATAGTTTGTTATAGCGAAGCATCTTGTGGATGCTTGCTATTTGCTTATTCTGCTTTGTACCAGCGTGGGTCACCGATACGGTCGTCTATCTTCATTGTGAAGTTGTGGTTGGCAGGATCAGTGAAGATCTCATCTGATGTCAAGCTGCTTGCAGCGAACTCCTTGATGTCGTTAGAACCGTAAACACAATCCTTTGCACGCATTGATTCGTTGATAACAATAGAACCTGTAGTGCGGACACCTCTTGCTGCTGCATCCATGGACATACCAAGAACAGTTCTGATGATAGTCAGGTTGGTGCTCAACTTGTTGGAATCCATGAAATACTTACTACCGGCAACGTTGTTGTAGAAGGTACAGTCGCTGATAGTCACGCCGCCAGAGATAGCAGCCTTCAACTGGATGAAGTTGTGGCTTGTAGTATCGAATGTAGAATTCTTCAACTCCAACTGACCAATAGTGGTAGTGGTTGAACCGATATAGAATACAGGATAACCGCCACCTGTAGACATGTTGGTCATCACACAGTTGTCAACCAAAATCTTATCAACGCTAACTACACCACCCTTTGTACGGAATACAGAACTTTCGAAGCCAGAGAATGTACAATCTGTGAATGACAATTCACCTACTGCAGCATCTTTATCCTGGTTGATAAGGTACTGGCAACCAGTATCCTTCATACTTACGTTCTGGAAACGGATGTAAGCGTGAGAGCCTGCGATGTCTAAGCACTTCTTCCAATTTAATACAGGTTTGCCGTCGCCAGCTAAACCGAAGAATGTAACTGATGCACCCTCAGGAATCTTCACGTTGGCATCAGTACCATCCTCAGATGTAGAAACCATAGTGTATTCCTTTCCAGCTTGCAAACCGATGGTAATAGCAACATTGGTCTTGCCAGTCTTCTCCTGAGCAGCAGTTACGATGTTTGCAATCACGTCGTTGTTGATGGTTGTGATAGATGGATCCAACTCTACCTTCTCGTCACCAGCAGGCATTGCAGCAGCAGTGCTTGCTGTAACAGAACCACGCTTTGTGTCATTGTAATAGATGTTGATGGTGTAATTGGTTGAAGGTGTCAAACCTGTAATGGTATAGCGACCTGCAGCCTTAGCCTCGTCATCCAACTCGATGGTGCGTGGCTCCTGACCTTCCTCTTCTGTACCGTCAGATACAGTCAACTTGGTAACAGCCTTGCTTGCGTCCCAAGACACTGTGATAAAGTCTTCACCACGATCAGCGTTTGTTACAGCATTCATGATCTGCTCAGCCTTGGTCTTGAAGGTAGTCTTTGTGCTTGAAGCATAGTGTACCCAATGGCTGGCAGTCTTCTGAGAAGAGAGCGCACGCATACGGAGAGAGTACTCTGTATCGCCAATAAGACCAGTGATGGTATAAGGACTGTTATCAGTCTCGAAGGTAAGCACCTCGTCAGAATTGTCCCATGCCTCATCGTCTTCCAAAGTAGCAGTAGTCACTTGAATCTCAAATTTCTCTGCACCATTTGCCTTCATCATGCCGGCATCGAAAGTAACTTCAGCCTCAGTGTCTGTAGGATCTACTGACAGAGATGTTGCGCTAAAGCAACGGTCTAAGGTTGGGTCGATGTCCCAGTCCATCTTGTCAGTACAAGAGACCAATGTTGCAGCGAGCAACATGATGGCCCAAACTGAATATTTTATTGTTTTCATTGTTGTCTTTTGTTAATGATTAGAAACCATAAGAGTTTGCCAAAGCGTTTCTTGAGTCGGCAATCGTCTTGGTGTAGATAGGCAAGATGTAACGGTTCTTCACACCATGGTCTGGTGTTTCTAATGTACCGTCGATGCTTGTACCTACAAGACCTGCACTGATGGTCTTCAGGTTTTTAGTATACTCAGAGTTAGATTTGTCTCTTGCCTCTTCGTCTTCAAAACCACAACCTGTAGCTTTGTTATCATAGTCAGTCTCGGTCTTGCCATTCTCTAAGCCATACCAAGCGATAGAACTCTCGTCGATGCGAGTCTTGGTGGCATCGGTATAGTTGAAGTAGATAGTGGTAGGCCACTCCAAACATTTCTGAGCATACTCAGCCTTAGCTTCTGCTATTTTGCTTGCCAGCATACCCCAACGTACGAGATCCCACTTACGTGCACATTCGCCAGTCAACTCCCAAGCATTCTCCTGAGCGATATCGTTCAAGAACTGCTCCTTGTTGTGGTTGGCAGCAGCCTGCAGGAAGTCACCTTCGATAGAAGTGTCGTTGTTGCTTTCCTTCACACCACGGTTATGAACCATTGCCAAAGCCTGAAGTGCTGTCATGCCAGCATCGCCTTGGTAGTTGCCATTGGCACCGGCCAACTCGTTCATTACCTCAGCATACATCAACAGAACCTGTGAGTAGCGCATCTTTACAACGTTAACACCAGTGGTTACCTTTTCTGTAGATGCCTTAGCTGCAGCCTTCCACTCTTCGCCCATCCACTCAGGACGCCACTTACCAATAGTGATACCAAATGGCTTCATGCTCTGGTTGTCTGGGTTTACATCTCCGATACCTTCGATGGTCTGACCATTTCTCTCACCCCACTGTACAGGGCAGCATGTTACGTTGCGGCGTGTGTCATCCTTCTCGTAAGAGTAGAGGAGGGTAGCAGTGGTGTTCAACTTACCAGAAGAGTTTCCTTTCTTACCAAATTCTGATGTAGAACCTTTGATACGCTTACCTACTGTATAACCAAGTTCACCTGTAACATTCAGCAACATAGGAAGCTCGAAGATATTCTCTTGGTAAGTCTGATCGAGTTTACGCGCATTGAGAAGCTGCCACTCGTTCTTGAAACTTGGTTCATGCTGTGCTTGCCACTCTTGATAATCTCAGTCAACTTAGCCAAAGCCTTCTCGTAGTATACCTTACGGGTAGCCTCGTCAGGACGCTGTGTAGGATAAGTAGGATCAGAGAACTCTGGGAGAGTCTCGTAACCTTCCTTAGCACTTTCACGGATAGCATAGCCTGCACGTGTCAGAGCTACCTGTGCATAGAGAGCATCAGCATAACCCTTAGTAGCATGCTCTGTAGTATAGTTGCCAGTACCTGCCATGGGAGCAAGTTAGAAGCCTCTTCCAAGTCTTCGAGCAGACCATCGAGAATTATATCGCGGTCGGTCTTTCCCTCGTAGGCATCGCTCAAGTCAGGCTTGGTAGCAGATGTCTTGTAAGGCACATCACCCCAAAGGCGAACCAAGTCGAGGTAGAGCATAGCACGAAGAGTCAGTACTTCGCCTAAGTAGCGTTTCATGGCTGTTTCTTCAGCGATAGTGCTGTTGCGGATACCTTCGATGGCTTTGTTGCAATATTCGATACAGCCATAGATGTTGGTCCATGTTGTACCCAAGTTAGCCCATCCGCCTGCAGTACCATTATAGTTCATGTAACCACGTTCGTTAGAAGATGTTGAGGTTGAGCCCAAACCATCGATTAACTCGGTATCTGTGTTGGCACCGTAAGAGATGGTCATACGGTTGGCATACATATTATCCTGTCCGAAATCACCATAAATCTTGTTGATTTCAAGACCTGTGAAATAGCTTGAGTTGAACACGTTCTCTTGTCCAGAGCTGAGTCAGCTTTCTGATCAAGGAAGTCGGAGCAACTTGTCAGCATGACACCCATTGAGAGTGCTGCTATTCCTAATATCTTTTTCATATTTTGTTTTCTCCTTTGTCTAAGTTAGAATGTCACGTTAATACCAGCTACGAAAGAACGGCTCTTAGGATAAGCAGCGTAGTCGATACCTGGTGTCATAGGATTGCCCTTAGAAGATGTGTCCACCTCTGGGTCGTAACCACTGTAGTTGGTGAAGCAATATACGTTGTAAGCAGTGAAGTAAACACGTACGCTCTCAAGCCAAGCTTTCTTTACCCAGTTCTTAGGCAATGTATAACCTACGGTAATGTTGTTGATGCGCAAGAATGAAGCATCCTCCAAGTAGGTATCCAAAATCACCATATTGCTGTTGGCTGCTGGATTCCATACGTTAGCATTGGCGTTGATCTCGTTGAGACGGCTCATCAAGCCCTCAACACCACCATAAGCTTCTACAGTTGAAGTTGAAGGACGACCGAGGTTCAAACCATTACTTGGGTCTACCCATGTGTAACGATTGTTAGAGTTGTAATCATTGATAATGTTCCAACCTGCAGAAGTACCGCTATAGAAAGAAGCTCCCTGTGCTGTAGCATTGTAGATCTTGTTGCCCAAAGAATAGTTACAGAAGATGTTGAAGTCGAAGTTACCAAAGTTGGTCTTCCACATACCATCGAAACCGAAACCACCAGTTACTTCAGGAACTGTATTGCCCAAGCGCTGGAAAATAGCTTCGCCTTCCTCGTCACATTCTACCTTGGCACCACCAGGATAGAGAGAACCACCAAACTTAGAGTAAGATTTGTTATTTACGTCACCACCTACATGACCGTCAGCCTCTGTAGCCAAGCGCCACTTGGCACCATCATAGATAAGGTCGCCTGTGCCTGTTGCAGGGTCGAATACGGTATAGAAACCTTGCTGCTTGTAGCCCCAAAGTTCACCCAGGCGGCCACCTTCCTCAAGCAGGAAGTCACCATTGCCTTTGGTTACCTTGGTACCACCCCAACTTGATGTCTCAAAGTGTTCGCCACCTTCCAACTTGTCAATCTTGTTCTTGTTGTAAGAGATGTTGAAGTTGAAGTTGAGGTTAAACTTCTTGCTGTCTATGATAGCAGCATTCAGTGCCCACTCAATACCCTTGTTAGAGGTAGTACCTACGTTCTGATACTGACGCTCATAACCTGTTGCTGAAGGCAAAGTCTGAAGCATCAACAAGTTCTTGGTTGTATTCCAATAGAAGTCCAAAGTACCGTAGATGCGGCCACGGAGGAAACCGTAGTCGATACCGAAGTTACGGGTTGTAGTGGTTTCCCACTTCAAGTTAGGATTGTAGAGAACGGTCTTGCCGTTAGCCTTATAAGACTCGAGCATACCAGTGTTCACCTCATTGAAGCCTGGGTGCTTGCCAGCAGCATCAGCCACGCCATAAGTAGGAGAAAGCATACCAGAAGGGATGCGGTTGTTACCTGCTGTACCCAAAGAAAGACGAAGCTTCAAGTTAGAGAGCCACTTGTCAGCGCCCTTCATGAATTTCTCGTCAGACATACGCCAAGCCAACGCCAATGATGGGAACAAGCCCCAACGATTGCCCTTACCAAACTTAGAAGAACCATCCTCACGCAGAGTGAAGGTCATCAAGTACTTGTCTGCCAAGGTGTAGTTGATACGACCGAAGAAAGAAAGCATATTGTCCTTAGCCTTGATGTCAACCTCGTTGCCAAGAGTGCTTTCTGCAGTATTGGTGAAAGAAAGAATTTGATCGATAGTGAAATCAACAGGGAAGTCTACTGATGTGCTGGTACGTGTAGTCTGCATATCAGAGCTCCACTCATGACCAATCAATACGTTCAGGTGATCACGGCCACCGAAGAGCTTATTGTTGTCATAAGTCAAAGTGTTGGCGTTGCGCCATGACTTGTATGTGTCGCGTACGAACTGAGCCTGAGGACGACCATTGTGACCAAACTTAGAGTTGTTAACAGCCAAAGCTGTCCATGCCTGGTCGGTGTCATAGTATTTCCAGCCATAGCCAAACTCGGTCTTGGCAGTCCAGTGCTTGAATGGTTTCCATGTCAGAGCAGCATTGTAGTTCTGCTGGAAACGTGTCTGCAATTTGTAAGTACCATCCAGACGCTCCATTGGTGAGCGGCGGGAAGAAGATGAGTTTTCCTCGTCTTCATCAGCAGATACCAACTCCTGGATAGGAGCGAAGGTGATAGTCTGTGCTACGGTTGAGTTAGCAGCATTGCTATCGTTGGTGTCAGCACCACCGCTAAGACCCTTGATCTTCTGATATGCCATACGTGCATTAAAGTCGAATGTAAGCCACTTGTTGAGCTTGGCCTGCAACTTAGCACCGATGTTGTCCTTGTTGTAGCCAGACTTCTCCATGATGCTGTTCTCCTGATTGTGAGCATAGCTTACATTGTACTTGAAGTCCTTGCTACCACCACTTACGTTGGCATTGTAGATAGCCTGTGTACCTGTACGACCGAATACCTCATCCTGGAAGTTGTGACCTGTTCTTGATTTCCAGATGTCATAGTCTGCATAGTTACCATAGTTGCTACCACCCAGGTTTGATGGGTTGTTGCTGGCACTTGCAGTTTCGTACTGGTAGAGTACGAATTCATAAGGATTGAGAACTTCGATTTCCTTAGCGTTCTTCTTCCAGCCGTAAGAAGCGTTGAAGTTTACTTGAGTCTTGCCCTCAGAACCACTCTTGGTAGTGATGATGATAACACCATTAGCACCACGGGCACCATAAATAGCTGTAGAAGAGGCATCCTTCAAAACGTCGATGGTTGCAATTTCGCTGGGAGCGATATCGCTGATAGAGCTTACAGGGAAGCCATCGACAATGTAAAGAGGAGAGTTGTCCTGTGACAAAGAACCACCACCACGTACACGGATCTTTACCTCTGCGTCAGGTGAACCTTCGGTTGTGGTGATGTTCACACCAGCCAACTTACCGGTCATAGCCTCGCTGACGTTAGAAACTGGAACGTTGGCGATTTCCTTAGAAGAAATGGAAGACACAGAACCTGTCAAGTCCTTCTTCTTTACTGTACCGTAACCGATAACGACAACGTCGTTAAGGCTGTTGGACTCGTCCTCGAGCTTAACGGAAACGGTTGATTTACCTGCAACATTTACGATCTGAGTCTTCATACCGATGTATGAAATCTTCAGTTTCTTACTGTTGCCTTTCAATGTTAAGGTGAAATTACCATCAATATCGGTAGCAACGCCATTGCTCTGCACACCCTGCTCGAAGACAGAGGCGCCGATAACTGGCTCGCCCGTATTGTCGATAACTGTACCCTTTACGGTTTGCGCAGATAGGCTTGCTGCAAAAAACAGCATGATGCTAACCAACGCAATTCTAATTTGTTTTAAATTACCAGACATACATTTATTTGGTTAGATTAGTAAAAAAATATATTTCTTCGCTGCAAAGATACTATCTTTTTTGGTTTTTTAATAAATATGGTGTGTTAAAATCTACGTAAACGTTTCCGTTATTTACGTAAAATCGGTAAGGTTTTCTGCAAAAAAGATAAGAGGGTGTGTCATAAGTCCATGACACACCCTCTCTCTCTTGAGTTGATAGTATTCTTTTGTCACCTTATGTAAAAGGTGTAAAAAGAGGTCTTGATTACTTCATCACCACTTTGCTGGTCTTCTTGCTGCCGTCAGCCATAGTCTTTACGACGATGTTGATGCCACGCTGCAACTTGCTTGCCTGAACACCGTCGGCAGAGTAGATCTTGGTGTTCAAAACATCGGAAGAAGTTGAGATGTTCTCAATGCCGGTGCTGGTGCTTGCTATTGTAGCTTCGCCCAGACCACCCATCTCGTTGGCAGCACGGACACTCCATGTAGCAGAAGCATCGTCAACGTTGTAAGAAGGCTCTACGGTGAAGTCAACCACCTTGCCGTTCTTGCATACAGCCCAGAGCAGAGCGTAGTTGCTGTTGTCCCATGTCAGGTTGTTACCAGCAATCTTCACATTTGTTGGAGCTGAAGCCTGTTCGGTGGCAGCTGTTGGATCCCAGTCATCATCAGCGCCCATAACGGTTTCGATAGTGTAGGATGCAGCTTCCTCTGCTGTGAGGACAGGGTTTTCTGCTGTCTCGTTGCGACGGTTGGTATAGTTGTCTCCATCCTTTGCATCGTAGGCATCATAAACCTGCTTTCTTCCGCTCAAATCTACAGCAGTGCCTGTAGCTGTGGTAGAGTTGTATTCAGCAAATCGCTTAGGATAACCACCGCTCATCTCGTCCCAACCTGCTGCTGTAGGAATCACTTCCATCTTGGTGTCGATGAAGAGAGCGATAGGAGTGCCCTTGCCCCAAGGACGACCGAGCTTGTACTTGCCGTTGATACCTGCGGTTGATCCGTCCTTGATGGTACAATCCTTGAAGATGTAGCCATACTTGGTAGGCTGCGAAGGTACGGCGAGATAGCCTGTGCCACACATCAAGAGATCTACATTATTATAATATACGTCACCCTTACCGCAGAGGTAGTCGGTGTTGCCACGCAGGATACCACCCTCGAAGTAGAAGCGACCTCTCTGGTTGTTGGATACGTAGGTGTCCTGGTAAGCCCAGAGGTTGACGTTCTTACAGATAGTCTTGTTACTCTTATCGTTGAGTACGATGTCACGACCCTTGCCGTCGCCCATGCTGCTGTACATCTTGATGTCCTGGAAGTAGGTGTTTGTTGCACCGCTTTCCAAGCTCAATACATCACCACGTCCGATACCTTCCAGTACGTTGGCGATATTGTAGCCATTGCTGCTTTCTACTGCTGGTACGGTATTGGTAATTGAAGTATTCTCATTGCTTTCACCGATGATAGATACATTAGGAGTATTCATATAGGTGGTAGCACTTGGATACTGCTTGCCATCAATACCAGTCACCATGCTGTTCGGGTTGGCAGGAATCTTATAGTCGCCCTGCTTGATGAAGATGCGGAAACGCTTGCTGGTATCAGTACGCTTGGCTGCTGCTGCGAGAGCTTCAGTGAATGAACCGTCTGTTGGTACGATGAAGTCATAGAGAGCCTTGGTCACTGCAGGCTTCTCCTTGGTGGTGAAGCTGAAGGTAATGTCGCTCTGGATGGCATTGTCGGTCAAGTCGGCTACTGAACCTGCTGCGAGAGCGAAGGTATATTCTGTAGCGTAGCTCAAACCCTTGTAGGCAAAGGTGATGGTCTTGCCAGATACTGTACCTGTCAACTCCTGACCATTGAGGGTTGCCTTGGCGCTTTCTGTCAGTTTTACTTTCTCATCGAATGTCAATACAATCTTACCATTGGCTGAAGCATTGGTTGCACCTGCTGCAGGTACCTGGCTCTGGAGTACAGGAGCTGTGCCGTCATCGAAGAGCTTGGCTGTACCTGTGATATAGATCTGAGCGAGAGCGATACCGTCGTTGGTTCCTGTTGTTCCCTTGACAGATGAAGTCTTGTCGGCAATCCAGCGAACGTATACTGCAGCCTGGTTGTTGGCATCGGCAGGGAGGGGGAACTCGCCTGCAGTCCATGCCTTGGCTCCTGGCATCGTGATGGCGCCAACCTTGGTCCATTTCTCGCCATCAAGAGAGTACTCTACGTTGTAGGTCTCGTAAGCATTATAATTGTAGAGCATGCTGCTCTTTACCTTGATATCGGTGAATGCTGTGGCGTTGAACTTGGTCTGCCAGTATGTTTCACCCAGAGCCTTTGTTGTAGTCTTGGTCCAGTTGACAGCTGCGTTCTTGCCTTCGTAACCACCAGCCGTATTGCTCTTGTCGAGCCAGCCGTATGAGTTGCCTTCTGCATCACGGAGTACGAGCTGTACTGCGTCATTGTCGGCTGCAGCAAAGTCGGCAGTGCGACCTTCCTTGCCTTCCTGATAGAAGTCCCATGCCACGATGTAGTCCTTGGCAGAGAATGTGGCAGTGAAAGCCTGGTCTGCATTCATGGTTGTCTTGATTTCTGCTGTTGTCTCACCATTGCTCCAGTTGTTGAAGTCGATGATGTCGTTTCCTGTTGCGGTAAGAGTTACCTCTGTACCTTCTTCATACATCTTCTTGCCATCTACCATCTCTGGGGCAGGAGAGAGAGTCACCATATAGTCCTTGGCTCCACCTTCTACGTTTACGTCGAGCGCATAGGTCTTTACCTTCTTATAGTTGGCAGTGAGAGTCTGGTCTTCTGTCACGGTGTATTTGAATTTGCTCTCAGTAGAAAGCACTGTGCCGTTCTTGTCTGTCCAGTTGACAAAATTATAACCGAATTTATCGGCTGCAGTCAGTGTTACCTCGTCGTTCTCCTGATATTCGTCAGACTTAGGATAGACGGTAACGTCTGCGATGCTTCAGGGTTGGTAACGGCAGAGAGTTTGTATTTGTTTACTGCAACGAGTGTTCCGTTGACGGTGCCTTCGATAGTGACAGGACCGAAAACCGCCTGCTTGTTAGGATTTACACCTATTGTTGAAGTCAGATAGAAGCCATCGGTACCAGCCAAGGCTGCCTGCTGCTCTGCTGTCAGTGTGATTTCAAACTGATGGATAGCGGTGTTATCATAAGTTTGTTTTGATGTAGCCTTTCCTTGACGCCATGCGGTATAGGTGCCCAGTGCTACCACTTCTCCGTTTGCCTTATGAGCGCTGATAACGATTCCGTTTTCTACATCCGTGCCACAGCGGTTTACATAACCGCTCACCTTGGTTGGGGTGAAAGTAAGTCCTGCAGCAGGACGAACCAACCAGTTGAGTTCAGTTTGCTTAGTTCCTGAGTCATTATTTATTTTAAGACCTTTGATACCTGATGGTGTTCCATCGGCCTTGGTAATTTCGAGAATTCCTTTCAAAGATAAGTTTGCTCCGTAATCAAATGCAATGGTGCTGAAAGCATCAGTTGGAGAGGTTGTGCTGGCACTTGCATTGTTAATGTCGTTCATCGCAAATACGACGTTGGCAGCCTCGTTGTTGAAAGTCTTGCCAGCAGGTTTGCTTGCAATGACAGGAAGGGTAACCTTCAAATAGCTATAGTATGAACCATCGCCAATGACGATGTCCACTGTTTCTGCACTTGACGCAATGGTCTGGCTAATCACTTTACCTGAAGTGTATTCAGCCTGTCCATCAATTGTTGTAGTAGTGATATTGCCGTATGCAGCCATTTCGATGGTTGCACCCTTGCAAGAAGGAACGGTGATGATGCCGTTTGCATTCATCTGTGCCCATTCGTCTACACGACCTGCATTGTTGAACTTAGCTCCGTTTGGTGTTCCGTCAAGGTTAATCTTTACATCAATGGTTTCACCATCAACAATGGCTTGTGTAACCAGGATTCCTTTTTTTCCTTGATAATTGATATCCTGGGCACCATTCTTGTGTCCAAAATAGTAGGTGAGGGTGGTTGCCTCTGTGCGGTCGGCAAGCGACTTGGTGTTGGCAGTGAACACTGGGGTCAACGTAGCACTTGCGCTTGGAGCAGTGATGGTTTCACCAGGCTTGTAGGTGTTGGTGCCATCTGTCCAGCCTGTCAAAGTGCTGCCTGCTACGTAGAGTGTGGTATTGACAGGAAGTGTATAACTGCTTCCCACTTCTACCGTCGCGTTTGCAGGGAGTGTTCCTTCTGCTGTCGTCGTTCCCAAAGAATAAGTGAGGGTAATGTCACTTGCCTTTGTAACGACTGAAACGAGTAGGACTAAGCATAGTAGTCCGAATCTTAGTAGATTTCTGTTCATTTGTTTGTTACTTTTTTAGGTTATATATACATATTTATATTGTTTCCAGTAAATAAGATTAGGAGTTAAGGGTACTGCTTTTGACTTGGGTACAAAGTCTGTGCAAACGAGCGCAATGAAGTTTGCTTTCAAATTGCCGAGTGCAGCTTTGACTTGGGTACAAAGGTAATGCAAAATCTTGATAGTTGTTCCTCCTTCATCTAATTAAACTCACGTAAACGTTTACGATGAATTCTTGCATTTTTGTCTTGCATTTTTTACGATTAAGTTGTACTTTTGCATCGTAGTCATATTAAAGACTAATTTCTAAAACATAAAACAAACAAACTAAAAACAAACAATTATGAAGAAATTCTTTACTCTTATTGCAGCTGTCGCTATGGCAGCAAGTGTGAATGCACAAGGTACTTACGCTGTAGCGGAAGGTGACAATGTGAAGGCTGGCGATCAGATTTCATCTGTAAACAATGTAACTTTGACTTATTGCGAGAATGCTGGTACAGCTTTTGCGGGAGGTAAGGCTATGGGTAATTGGGCTGATGCAGACTTTACAGCTTATGTTTGTGGAAAGAATAATGGTAAGTTGGTTACTGGAGCTGCTCCAACAGGTTGTGTCTATAAGTTTGATACTAAAGTAGCGGGTACTCTTACTGTTGCTGTTCAGTTGGGTGGTAACAAGGGTTTCCATATCCTTGATGCAGACTTTGCTGAGGTAGCTCCTGCTTCTTATAATTTGCCTGCTGCCAAGGATGGTGCTTCTCAGGAGTTCACACAGAACGCGAAGGGCGAGAACATCATTGCAGAGAAGTCTAATGGTACTGTAACATTCAACGTTGCTAAGGGTGGTACATACTATGTACTCGCTGCTGGTACTAGGATGGGCTTCTACGGCTTTAAGTTTACTTCTGGAACTTCCGGTATTTCAAATATCAATGCTTCTGAGGCAGCTAACGAGGGGGCTACATTCAACCTTCTCGGTCAGAAAGTGGCAAGCAATGCCAAGGGTCTTGTTATCAAGAACGGCAAAAAGTTCATCAACAAGTAATTTCGTTTCCCCTTGCAGGACTTCGTTCCTGCAAGTCGCAAAAAAATATAAGGTCTTCTGTTTCGGCAGAAGACCTTTTTTATATCTCGGTTCGGTGTCATGTTGATTCAGGAGGCGTAAAGCGATAAGGCTCCTGGTATATCTTCCTGCGCTATCAATCAGCACAAATTAATCAAGTCGAAATACATGATGCGGGTATTTAATGAGGAATCAGGTTTTAATCTTCTGTATTGTTTTTCTTGTTCTTCATTACTAAACATCATCTTGAAACCATTCGACTCATAAAACTTTATAGTAAAAGGATTATTGTAGGCGTCAACTAATACAAAACGGCAACCCGTTTTATTGTTTGGTTCAACAAACCAATACTTGATAAAGTTTATGATTTCACTACCAACATGCTTCGAATGAATTTTCTTATTAACCCCTAAACGTCCAATCAAGACAGCAGGATAATTACGACAAGTTTTCTGATAAGGTATATCATGCTCAATTTTCTTCTTGCGTGCATTAGGTAAATCGTCAACTCTTATACTGGCATTGGAAATTGTAAACGCTGCAATTGTATCTTCTTCCAATGAACGAAGCTTATACAAATAGGTTTTACCAAGCAACTGCTGATAGTAAGCAAAACTATCATTAGCAAAAAAATCATCTAAGTCTGCATCTCCACAAGTAAAATCACCTAAATCGGCTAACGTTTCCATGCGACAGAGCTTGCAGTTCTCGCTCAAGAACCCCATATCTATAGATTTGAATGTGACAATATCTCTTTTACCAAATTCATACCTTTCTCATAACTCGAACGTCGGGGCGTATTATTCTTTTTACGTTCAAGCATGTTCTGATATGCTTTGGTTGCCTGAGCCTCAAATTTCTCAGCCACGTCACCAGTTAAGACTGGAATAGTTGTAATTTCTAATGCCATAAAAATCCTCCTTAATTTATCTATTAATTATCTTATCGGCAAAAGTAGCAATTATTATCGAAACAACAAAACTTTTAGTAAGAAAAGTGGCAAAAAGCAGTGTGTGAGGACGCAACGAAATAAAAAAAGCCTCCTTGCTGGTAGGATAGACTTACCAACAAGGAGGCTTAGCTGTGTAAGAGTAACGATGCTCTTGATAGAAATAATTACTTCTGTACGAACTTCTTGCCAGCCTTAATGACTACACCCTTGTATGCCTTACCTACCTTCTGACCTGCGAGGTTGAATGCAGGAGCATTCTCCAGTGTTGCATCGGTTGTGATGTTGTTGATGCCTGTTGGTATAGGAGCAGAGATAGGAGCAAGTTCTTTAGTGACAACACCGCTCAACTTAGCTGTGACTAAGATACCAGTTACGTCAAGACCTTCACCATCAGTGATGCTTATCTCGGTTTTAAACTTGTCGTAAATCATCACTTTATCAGTACCATTTGTGAGATATTGATTAGTATAAGTTCCTGAAGTTTCAGATATTATATTTGCATTCTCTACTGTTACAAGATCGCAAAGATATTTATTTGATGTGAGGTCTGCTACTGTAACCTTAGTAGGAACTGCGGTTTCTCCGTCTGTAATAGTTAACTTTTCTGCAGATGTATTTGCGGTCTTTGTAGCCTCAGTCATCTCGTTGTAAAGAGTGTACTTAACCTCTACAGTACCATTGATAATTTGATTTACATTTAATTCCAAATCTGTATTGAAGAACTGAATAGCACCTGATGCATCGCGAACATAGTACTCTGTGTTTGTTGCACCTGATTTTGTTGTGTAAACGTTCTTGTAAACTACTTGTGCATTCTTGAGAGTTAAAGTAGCAGTTGTTCCACTTGCCAAAGCCTTGAATGCTGCAATATTTTCAGCTTTAGTTTCTTCTGCAGGAGGTGTTGGAGTTTCACCGCCACCTTGACCATCAGAAGTAATGTCAACTTTGTCTACATTAAATTGTCCTGCTTTCTTTTTTGTATTTGATCCGAAATCGTTATTATCACCAACTGTCAATGTTACAGATGAAGAACCATTGGTGTTCTCCCATGTTGTTGTACCATTTGTTTTATCCACAGTCATTGTGCCTTCTGATGCAGTCACTGTTGCCCATTGTTTTTTACCCGCTTCAGACATTGTAAAGACCATTTTAGTCATTTTTGCACCGCTGATAGTAATGGAGTTCTTGGCATAGTGGCGCAGGTCTTTGGAGTTGCCATTTTGGGTAGGTGCAGTTTGACCATTATTTTTCTTTGCTGTAAATGTGAAGTCGCCTGATGTGAAAGAATAGCCGTTGTTTTCCTTATTATCTGCATCACTAACAGTTTTAACAGAAAGTTTTGTAAAATCAATGGTTGATACACCAGCAAAGCTGACATTAGCAATTAATGCCAATACAGCGATCATTGAAATGCGTAAAATTTTATTCATAAACGTAAGATTTAAAAGATTAATTAATGTTTTATTTAACTCTTAGGTGAAGAAAGTGCAAACGAGCGCAATGAAAGACAACTTTCTGATTGCCGATTGCTCTTATCTTCTTTTGCAAAGTTAGTAAAAAATTAGATAGGTTGTTCTAAAAAAGGCATTAAATTTCGATTAAAATGCAAAAAGGTCGAAAAAAGGACATAAAACATCCCTTTTTCGACCATGAACGATAGGCTTTTCTTTATTTAATTACTTTGTCTGTTGCGGTTTTGCCATTGCTGTAGGTTATCTTTCTGATACTGATACCTTTTGCTGGGGCATTGAGACGAGAGCCGTTGAGGGCATAATACGTGATGGAAGCCACTTCGCCTTTGTCGACAACCGTCTGGCTGATGCCTGTAGATATCGTAGCAGGATAATATTCATCGACCGCATTGAGGGCATCAGCATTTTCTGACTTCATGATGTTCTCTACCAGTGAGTTGGCATAGACTTCGATGTTGGTATAGTAATCCTTAGCGTCGAGCGAGTAGGTGAGGGCATCACTTGCATCGTTAGGATTCAGACCGTTGGCCTTTTCCCATTCATCAGGAATACCATCCTTGTCGGTGTCGAATCCAGCAGGACGAGAGCCTGTGCCGAAGTTGGCTTCCGTATAACCATTTACGTCTGACACCTTATCTATAATACCAGGCGACTTGGTGATGCTTCCCGTATATTTGGCCGTACCAGTCTTGGCTTCTTCCATGTATCGGGCATCTATTTCGTCGCGATAGAGGGATGCTCCTACATAGGCTAAAACTTTTTCGTATGCTTCGGCAGCAGAGTGGGTGGTTACTTGTCCTGTAGGAGCTGGTTCATCCATCTTAATCTTGACACACGACTTGCCACTGATAGTGGTATGAGCCACAGCATCGCCATAGAAGTTCTTGGCATCGGGACTGTAATATTCTCCGTTCAGGCTTGGAATACCCTTGTCGTAGCTTATGCCCTTCCAGTCTTTGTTCTCCGTCTTCTGACCTTTCGTGGTCTCGGTCGTATTACCATTGATATAGTAACGACTGGTCATGTCGTATAGTTCAGGATGGTTTTTGTCGGAGTTGCTCTGTGTAGAAAGTGTGACAAGGGTGATACGGTCTTGGCTTCCTCGCTCTTTACCTGTGCTCACATCTACTTTGAGTCCATCGAGGGTTTTGCTGGAAAGGCTATGGCTGGGACCAGCCTTATAGTAGTTGTTGACAATATTGATTTGTCCGCCACCAGGACCGCCATAGCAGGTGCCTTGAGCGTTATACATCACGCAGTTGCGGAAGTCTACGTTCTCAGCCTGTACGGTGTTCTGCCACTTATAGGTGCTGTATTCCTTGTTGACGGTATAGCCCGTCCAACCATATCGGGCACCATTGAAACGGGGACCACGGTTCATGAGATGAGCTACGAAGTTGTGATGGAAACTTGCCAACTTACCACCCCAGATGCCGCCATAGCCATGAGCACCCTTGGAGTGACCGGGATTGGTGAGGCTCTCTGCCACGGTACACCACTGCATGGTGAAGTTGTTGTTGTCATAGAACGAAGCCACCTCGTCGATACTCCAGCTGAAGGAGCAGTGGTCGAAGATGATACCCGTCTTGTTGCGCTGCCATGAGGCATCAGCACCGTCGTTGATGTTCTTCTCCTGTCCACGGCGAATGCGAATGAAACGGATGATATTGTTGCTGCCCGGTTGAACCGTATAATAGCGCAGTGTGATGCCTGGCGAAGGGGCTGTCTGTCCAAGATGGTAATATTGTCTGCTATCTTCAAGTCAGACTTCAGGGCGATGACGCCAGCCACATCGAAGACGATGATCTTATTGCCCGACTTGACTGCCTCTCTGAAAGAGCCTGTTCCGCTGTCGTTGAGATTCGTTACGTGATAGATTTTACCGCCTCTACCTCCAGTAACAAATCTACCATGGCCTTCGGCTCCTGGGAAAGCAGGAGCCTGTGCATGTAGATATGCTGATGAGTGAGGCTGCAATGATAGATAATGATTTCTTCATTTGTTAGCCTGATTGTTTTTATAGAGTTACTTGATAAGTCCCTGCTGTTCCATTTCGAGACTTGCCAGATGAAAGGACCTACGCCCTTGGCATCGTTGTCGCGGATAGCTCGCTCATATAGTATTCGAAGCTGCCGTCGCGCTTGTAGTTGGGCTTCTTGACGTATGGGCCAGGGCCAGGGCCTAAGCCGCTTACTGCACAGCAGCGTGTCAGACTGATGGTCTTGTCGGCGTTTACCTTGATAAACTGTTTCAAGATACCATTGTATGCCTTCACGCCAGCCTTGAGATATTCCTCAGAGAGGTAGCCCTTGCGGTAGCCTTTGAGCAGCACATAGGCAAACATGGAAGAGGCTGTGCTCTCCAGATAGTTCTTGTCGCTCTTCACGTCGAGCACGTCGTACCATACGCCAGTCTTCTTGTCCTGGTACTTCACCACACTCTTCATCGCCTTGTTCAGCAGGTCGATCACCTCCTGGCGGCGTGCGTAGTTCTCGGGCATGGCGTCGAGGCACTCGGTCATAGCCATCACATACCATCCCAAGGCTCTTGCCCAGCAGTGCTGGCTCTTGCCGTCTTCCTTGTTCGCCCAGAACTGCTGATGGGTCTCGTCCCATGCGTGTTTCCAGAGCTGCGTCTTCTCATCGTAGGTGCGATAGTCGGTCTTCACCATCTGGTCTACCGCATCGTTGAGATACTTCTCTGCCTTCTTGGGCTTCATGGTCTGTACGGCATAGTTGCAGTAGAAAGGCAGTCCCATGAAGATACCGTCGAGCCATACCTGGTTGGCGTAGATAGCCTTGTGCCAGTAAACTCCCTCCTTGGTGCGAGGCTGGTTCTGCAACTGCTTGAAGAGTGTCTTCAGTGCCTTCTCTGTTCCCTTAGAGGGGAAGAGGTTGTGCATGCGCAGGATGAACTTGGCAGTACGCACATTGTCGAGGTTGAAGTCTTCGTATTTGTAGCCAGTGATGTTGCCTTTCTCATCGATCATCTTGGCAGGATATTCCTTCAGGTAGTCGAGGATGGCATTGTTGCCTTCCTTGTAGTGCTCGTAGGTGTCGAGCATTCCCTCCATCTCGATACCCATCACATAGCTCCACTTGGGCTTGCTGCTGAAGTCGAGCAGGTAAGAGTGGGGCACACGCTTCATCTCGCTGTAGGTGAGCCATTCGCTATAGTTCTTGTAGGGCTGGTCTTCCTTGTTGAGAACGAGGGAACCGTTGATGACGAGGTTGTCGAACTTCACGTTGCGGGTCTTGCCGGTGATCTTGACAGGCTCTTTCACCACACCGTCGAACTTACAGTTCTTGATATTGATGTCGTAGACATTCTCCAAAGAGTCGCGGCCGATAATCAGCACGCCGTAGTCGCTCTTCTGGCAGGTGACGTTCTCTACATTCACATTGTTCACGATAGGTTCGAAACCACGATAGCATATCTCTTTTCTCTCGTAGTCGAGGTTGATCTTCACCACAGCCTCCTTGCACTGACCCACGACGACGTTGCGCATATTGATGTTCTGCACCTGACCGCCACGGCAGTTGTTGGTCTTGATACGCAGGATGCGCTCCAAGTGTGGAGAGTCCATCACGCAGTTTTCGGCATATACGTTCTCGCAGCCACCCGAGATCTCACTTCCTATCACCACACCGCCATGGCCGTCTTCCATCTTGCAGTTGCGGATGATGATGTTCTTGGAAGGCTGGTTCCAGAGACGACCGTCGTTGTTGCGACCGCTCTTGATAGCGATGCAGTCGTCGCCGGTATGGAACACGCAGTTCTGGATGAGAACATTCTCGCAAGCCTCAGGGTCGCAACCGTCACCGTTAGGTCCTTCGTTCCATACATACACACCGTCTACCGTGATGTTCTTGGAGAGCAGTGGATGGATGACCCAGAAAGGCGAGTTGATCATCTTGACATCCTTGATAAGGATGCGCTCGCAGTGTACCATGTTGACCAACTGAGGACGCAAGCCATAGCCCATACCGAACTTACGCTCGTCGAAAGGCACACCGTCCTCTGCCATCTTCAGCAGTTTGCTGCGTGAGCCCAACTTCTGGCTCTCTTTGGTCACACCCTCCTTGTAACCGAAACGAGGGCTGCCATTCCACTGCCAGAAGGTGTCGTTGTTGCCACCTCCATCGATGGTTCCCTTACCGGTAATGGCAATGTCGGTAGCCTTGTAGGCATAGATGCAGGGAGAGTAGTTCCAGCAAGCCAGACCTTCCAAGAGGTACGTACCAGGGGATAGAGCTTAGGCTCGAAGGCAAAGTGAAGGGTGGCGCCTTCCTCAAGAACGAGGTTGACATGGCTCTTCAACTCAATGGCTCCTGTGTTCCAGGTACCCTTAGGATGATCACCTTTCCGCCTCCCTTCTTGGAGACAAGAGAGATGACTCTGTTGATGGCCTTTTGGTTTTGTGCAGCCGTAGCTGTAGTCTTGGCACCAAAAGATGTGATAAGGAACTGGCGTTCGGCAATTTTGGGCAATTGGATGCTCTGCTCGATACGCTTGTACTCATTGTCGTCCCATCCTGCTGCAAAGGCGCAAGCTGGCAATAGGAGAGCGAGCAATAGTGTCTTTAAGTATCTCATAATTTGCTTTAAAATAGATAATGATTAATACTGTAGTTGTTATTTTCGCCACAAAGATAATGAATTTATTTGGTAATGGTTGCGTACACAATGTTAAAAAACTCATTTTCCTTCAAAAAAGCTTGGAGTTCTCAATAATAAAGTTTATATTTGCAGCATCTTTTATAAGATTTCAATTTTCTTTATTGAAATCATTATCACGAGGTTGGTGCATCCTGCACCAACCTCTTTTTGGTATATATATAATTGAACTTTAGCAAGTTCAGAAGTTATAGATGTTAAAGAAGTTATCACTCATCTCCTCAGCCACTAATTGTTAAAAAATAGTGTGAAAGATAATAAAAAAGTCTTCTTGTTTGGTGGTTTTTGATAAAAGTACTATCTTTGCAGTGATTTTTAACATTCCTAACACAATAAAAACAAATAGCCTATAGATTAAGATTTCTACTTGAAGAAACTAAAGAGGTTAGAAAAATGAGAAAACTCGAAGAAATGACCGATGAGCAACTCGCCTTGGCTTATGTCGAGGGCGACAATCGGGCATTCGATTTGTTACTGTCTCGCAACGAGGTGAAACTGTTCGGCTACATCATGTTTGTGGTTCACGACCAGGAAAAGGCGAATGATGTCTTTCAGGAGACATTCGTCAAGGTGGTTACCAAACTGCAGCAGCGCCAGTATGTGCCCAATGGCAAGTTCTTAGCATGGTGCATGCGCATTGCCCACAATGTGATGATGGACATGTATCGCGACAACAGATTGCAGAACATCGTGGAGACTCCCGATGACAACGATATGTCGAAGATAAGAGACGAGTACGTGGTCTTCGATAATGCGGAGAACACTATCGTGCGGGGACAGGTGATGTCGGATGTAAAGAAGATGGTCAACCTGCTGCCACCTACCCAGAGGGAGGTGGTGTATATGCGTTATTACCAGCAGTTGTCCTTCAAGGAAATCGCCGAACTTACGAATGTAAGCATCAACACCAGTCTTGGCAGAATGCGTTACGCACTCCTTAACCTACGTCGTATGGCTAAGGAGCACGATGTATTCTCGAATATTACAATGTTTTAAGACCGTGGATGGTGGCAAGAGGGTCTTTGCTCTTGAACACATAACTGCCACTCACTAAGATATCGGCACCAGCCTCTATCAGGCGGGGAGCCGTTTCTGCCTGCACGCCACCATCGATCTCTATCAGTGCTTTCGAGCCGGATGACTTGATGAGTTGGCGCAGTCGTGCCAACTTGCCTATGGTGTTCTCAATGAACTGCTGTCCGCCGAAGCCTGGATTCACACTCATCAGCAGCACCATGTCCACATCGCAGATAATGTCTTCGAGCACGCAGACAGGTGTGGATGGGTTCAGCGTTACACCGGCTTTCATTCCAGCGGCATGAATCTGCTGTATGGTACGGTGAAGGTGGGTGCATGCCTCGTAGTGCACATTCATCATCATTGCGCCCGCTTGCAGTCTGCTCTATGTACTGCTCTGGGTGGACAATCATGAAATGCACGTCGAGAGGCTTGGTGCATACCTTTGACACCGCCTCGATGACAGGAAATCCAAAAGAGATATTGGGCACGAAAACTCCGTCCATTACGTCGAGATGAAGCCAGTCGGCTTCGCTCTTATTGATCATCTCTATGTCGCTTTTCAGGTCGATAAAGTTGGCAGACAACAGAGATGGGGATATGATTGTTTTCATTCTTTGTTCTTATTTTAGTTGAGGCAGAACGCCTCATAACGTCCATTCATTTTGATAGCGCGATAAGTGTAGGCTATCTGTTTGATCATATTGATAGTCTTTCTCGACGGTCTCATTTCATCAGAAGTAGAATATTGCTTCATAGGCGTTTTATTATATGTTATGTTCTTGCTTTTGTTAATATAACGACGCCTTTGCCACTTTATTATATTTTTGCAGAAGAATATTCTAAAAAATGCAAGCGGCTTCGATGCCCAACGCAATTGCTTTCGTTGCTCATCGAAGCGCTTTCATCTGCCATCGAAGCCGCTTGGCATAGAGGTTGTTGTCTCCATGATAGGGGGAGGAAGAAGGCTTGTTTATTTACTTACCTTTTTAGTCTTTCCATCGGCATACTTGACAATGTAGATTTGTCCGCGTTGCATCTCCTTGCTGTTGATGCGACGACCCAGACAGTCGTAAACTCCCATTACCTGAAGACCTTGTGTAGTAGGAGTAGAGATACCTGTCGATGTAAACTGCAACTCAACACTATTGGATGGACTGCTTTCCCCAAAGCTTCCTGTGGCGCTTACCGCATAGGTGTTGGTGCCATCCAATGGAGCAGGGTCAACATAGTCGGTCGCTGTGCTGGTGGCAATCTTGATGCCGTTTCGATACACGTTGTATCCAGTGATATTGTTGGAACTGCTGCCCAAGATTTCGAGGTTGTCAATCTGCCAGTAGTAGCTCAACCCCATGTTGTCTGTATCATAGCAGTGGAATCGGATTTGCATTTCTGCTGACTGATATTCCGAGAGGTCGAGGGTAACCTTGGTGTACTTGCCTGCCACCGATGCGGCTAAATCAGTACAAGCATTGAAAATGGGTGTCCATGACTTTCCGTTGTCCTTGCTTACCTCCACATTATAATACTGTGGGTTTGTGGGTTTTTTCCCTGCTGCTGGAGTACGAGAATAGAAGCTCAGCGTCTTGCCATAAGCGAAGGTCTTGGATGTGAAATATTCATCTTGGTGAATATCCTCCCATGCGTAATACACAGTAGCAGCATAGCTTCCCTCGTATGGGCGGTATGTGCCCTTGTTTGGGTCGCCTTTCTGCCATCTCCATCCACGATCGCCCGAAGTGGTGACAACCCAGCCATTGGGATTCTTTGTGTTCTCAAAGTCATCGTAGAGGAGTGTCTCACCAGCAGAAGCTGCAGTCCATGACAAATGAATACCATTGTCCTGTATGTTTCCAGTCAGTTGTGATGGAGCTGTTACGATGTTTGACAACTGGGTGATGGGCAGTGGTGCCTCCGTGCTGGCTGTCTTCACCATGATGGTAGCCGTTCTGTTTTGTGGCTCATTGTTCTCGCTGTTCGCAGTGAAGGTGACCTCTGCATTTCCTGTACCCTCGGTCTGGCTCACAGTGATCCATGTAGGAAGGTTCTCTATAGTCCAAGCCTCGTCAGAGGAGATGGTTACTGTAGCCGAACTCTGTGCGCTTCCAGCCAAGGTAATCTCTTTCTTGTTTAGAGAAAGGTGGTTGGTAGATTCGTAGAGATAGAACGAGATAGTGCTTCCGCAAGTAGAAATGTTGCTGATGGCAAAAGGTGCCTCCTTGCCATTGCTATAGAAGGGCTTGGCTGTAGCCTCGCCACCAAAAGCAGTTCTTCCACTCTCGCACTGAAGAAAGCCTTTGTGATATCGCCATCCGATGTGGTGGTTCCGTTAGGACGGAAGATGTACTGTTCGTCGAGTCGGGTAGTGCCATTATAGTTGACGTTGCCTCCAGTGTAGGCAGGGTTGATTCTGTAAATAAGCAGACCCGAACCAGGAAGACTCTTGTCGAAACCTTCCTTTTTGCGATATTCCACTACGAAGTATTCATCGCTTCCTACTGGTTTGATTTTATAAGCAATGTTTTCTTTGCTGCTGCCACCTACGGGATTCAAGGTGTAGGTACCAGCTTTGGAAATCTCTGGTATTTCGTCAATCCATTTACAGTAGCGATACTTGGTGTAGGCTGTCATGTTTTGTGCTACGAGCTGATTGTCTGACATCAAGTCCCATATTCCTACAGGGTTGAGGCTTCCTGAAGCATGATACAGATCGTAGGTGCCAATGAGTGAGACATCTCATGGCAAAGAACTCCGGTGTTGAGGGCGATGCCTTCGAAGTTCTCATAACCATTAGCCTCGTCGAAAACCATGATGTAGCCCACCAACTTCTTACCTTTTATATAGATAGCCTTTTCATCAGGCAAAGCCAAGTCCTTGCGTTGTGGCCAGAGGATGCCTCGCTTGTTGCTCAGTTCTGATTGTCCGCTGAAGATGATGCACAGGTTATCTATGTAGCCATCGTCGTTCTTGTCGATGTCGGTAGCGGCAGCCACGTCTTTCTCTATATAGTTGGCTATTTCTCTTACCAATGCCTGCATGCGTGCTTCACCCTCGGTGTCTGAGTTGTAGCCAGAGGGACGCAATGTGGCATCATACTTCTGGTAGTATGCTCTTTCGTAACGTGTCTTGTAAGACACGATCTTGGTGTCAGTAGTAACAGGATAGAAGGAACTCTTCCATTCCAGCTGGTTGTAGGAAGCCTGACGGAAATAGTTGTATACCGAGTTGTCGGTAGTGTTGCTGCCGTTGAACAGGTTCTGATAGGTGTCTATCGTATGTTCAAAAATACTGGCATCCTCGTCGGCAAAGCGCACAAAGCACACCGTGTTGCCAACGGTTCCTGTGTTCTTGTTGAATGCTCCTGCCTGGAAGGCAAAGAGGAGACAAAGAATGGTTAGTGCTAATGACTTCTTCATAGTCGTACTTGTTGGATTGTAAAAAGTGCCATATCCCATGAGACGTTTCGCCCATGCGATGTGGCACTTTATGAAATAAAATTATTAGAGGGCTACCTTGATGGCCTTGCCATTTACGCTAACGATGTACAGACCCTTTGCAGCCTGAACATGAGCATTGGCAGAGTTGGCGTGGAAGTTAGCTACCACAGCACCACCCAAGTTGGCTACTGTTACAGCGTCGCCCTGTGAAAGTCCAGAGATAGAAATCTCATTACCTGCTGTACTTACCTTCACTCCCTGAGCTGTTACAGCGTTGATGCCTGTAGAACCTTCTACCTTTGTGACGGTAGTCTTGTAGATGCTTGTGCCAGTAAACTTGCTATATAAAGCAGAACTCATGGTTACATATACAGCTTCCTGTGCCGTAAGGAATGTAATTTTACCGTCAGCAACCGTGTAGTCTGTGCCTTCTGTCAGAGCAGTTTTGTCTGACTTGTAAACAGCAAATTGGGTGTTTAAAGTGGCACTTGTCTGTGATGAGAGGTCGAGTACATCTCCTACCTTGTAAGATTCTGCTATGACATAGTCATTCTGTGGAGCATAAGTGAAAAACTTAGCAACGCTTGGAGCAGGGAGTGTAGCCAATGTGAAGTTATTCTTAGTGATGTTCAAAGACTTCATTTGGGTAGCTGGCAGTTTGATTTCTGTCAACTGGTTGCCTATTAGAAAAAGTGTTGCATTTTTAGCATCATTTATTCCTGATGCATCTATGCTTGTCAGCTTGTTGTAGTTAAAACTGAACCAAGGTTTAGATGCAGTGTTATTACCAATCTTAACTGAGGTTAATTCATTTGTAAGAGCAGCTACAGTTTTGAGGGTTGGATTGGTGGATAAATCCAATTCTCCAGCAAGTTTGTTCTGTCCAATTCTAAGAGTCTGTAATGCCTGATTTTTGGTGATGTCTATTGCTGTCAGGAGATTATTAGTAATGTCCAAAGTTGTCAATTTGGTACACTTGCTGATATCAATGCTTGTCAACTGATTGTTGTTGATGGTCAGCTTCTCCAACTCAGTGTTCTTTGTCAGATCAATGGAAGCCAATTTGTTGGTATTGGCAGTCAAATCTTTCAAGGTTGTAGCCTTAGTTACATCCAAAGACAATACTTGGGCACCATCTACTCTTGATGAACATTCGAAATAAACGATGTTATCGCCATAGATTTTTACCTTTCCATCACCTGATACGGTACCAGAGACGTTCACCTGGTTCCAGCCATCGTAAGCAGGAATCACTTCAGATGTGACTTTTTCTCCGTTACCCCCCCAGTCTATCTGTACTGTTCCTTCAGTTGCCAGTCCGATGGTAAATGTTCTGGTGTTGCCATCTACCTCTGCCTGCAATTCAATGGCAGGTTCTGTCTGTGCAAAGGCTGTCATTGTACTGATGACAGCCAACAAAAGTGTAAAGAATTTCTTCATACTTGTAGTGTCTTATGTTGATAAATATAAAAGTTTGCGGTCATTTATTTAATAACCTTCTTGATGTTGTTACCCTGCTTGACAATGTACAAGCCCTGCTTCTGACCCTTCAAGGTGTTGCCTACCTTGACGCCATCAATAGTATATACCTCCTGTGGGGTTGTACCTTGTGTCTGTATGTTGGCAATGCTGCAGTTTCCTGCTTAGGAGTGGTCACCTTGATGCCGTGGATGTAAACCTCTTTATTTGTGATGTTGCGGAAGTATGCATATACAGGTTTGTCGGACTTAATTGTAATTTCGTTGTAGCCATTTGTTTGTTTTTCAAGGCCTGTAACCGTGGTGTTGCCTGCACCTGCAAACTTGTTGAACATGCTATATGCTTTGCGCACTTCATAATCACCGAACATAGTGCCTGCTTTGTCTGTGCTTAAAAGTTGGCAGTAGATGGCTCCCGGGCATGAAACATTTATGCTGAATGTAGAGCATGATGGCAGGCAAAGAACAATTCCACCACCATTTGGTGAATTTGATGCACTTGCTGCAGGTAAGATGATAGCTCCTTTCTTGTAACCATCTGCACCCAACTCGCCGCCTTTTCCGTATCCAATCGCATCTGGATCAACTGTAGTCTGAGGATATGTTGGAATTTGGTCTGCATAAACCATCTGGATGATTTTGCCTTCTGGGTCTACTTTGTAGTCATCTTCATTGCAGACACCGACATACTGGTCAACAATATTCTTGCTGTTGAACCACAACCAGCCATTTTCGTCAACAACTGAAGCAGGGAAAAGATTGTACTCCTGTGCTTGAACTCCGATTGCGCTGAGTAACAGCGCCCATGCTAAGTAAATTTTTCTCATCCTCAAATCCGCAACCTATAGGGTTTAGTGGGATTTTGCTTGCAAAGCGACAAAATTCATTTTATTGTACATATTTCTTGCACAACAGAAATGTCGCAGACACAAAATCCCCTTACCCCATAA
>ENA-OQER01000265-OQER01000265.1-human-gut-metagenome-genome-assembly--contig:-NODE-265-length-29878-cov-2.442641_pt1 | contig 29878 bp, 43 predicted proteins | sample MGYA00242797_ERZ504639 | MGnify/ENA primary metagenome ERZ504639 (study PRJEB26092, sample SAMD00036306) | human gut metagenome | host: Homo sapiens | study: EMG produced TPA metagenomics assembly of...
GCGAAGTTCTCAGCCAGCCGAAACGGATTTTGCTGCTGTATGGCCCATCCGGAATGCTCAGGACTCGGTGGCAAACCGGTACTGCTTAAACCGGCCACGCAGCTCAGCAATGTTACCGTGCACGACCTTTATGCGCACTATTCCGATTTTTTATTGATATCCCCCGTGAGCAGGCATTACTGCGCGAGCACGAGGTGATTGTCTTTCAGCATCCTCTTTATACCTATAGCTGCCCGGCGCTACTGAAAGAGTGGCTGGACCGGGTATTAAGTCGTGGTTTTGCCAGCGGGCCGGGAGGAAACCAACTGGCGGGAAAGTACTGGCGTAGCGTGATTACCACCGGCGAGCCGGAAAGTGCTTACCGTTATGACGCATTGAATCGCTACCCGATGAGCGATGTTCTGCGTCCCTTTGAACTGGCGGCGGGCATGTGCCGGATGCATTGGTTAAGTCCCATCATTATTTACTGGGCGAGACGGCAAAGCGCACAGGAGCTGGCGAGTCACGCCAGAGCCTACGGTGACTGGCTGGCAAATCCGCTGTCTCCAGGAGGCCGCTGATGGAAGGTTCCGATTTTTTACTCGCAGGAGTGCTGTTTCTCTTCGCGGCGGTGGCTGCGGTGCCGCTGGCATCGCGGCTGGGTATTGGCGCTGTGTTGGGATATTTGCTGGCAGGAATTGCAATTGGTCCATGGGGCTGGGTTTATTAGCGACGTCGATGAGATCCTCCACTTTTCGGAACTCGGCGTGGTATTCCTGATGTTTATCATCGGTCTTGAGTTGAATCCCTCCAAACTTTGGCAACTGCGGCGTTCGATTTTTGGCGTAGGCGCGGCACAGGTGCTGTTAAGCGCGGCGTTGCTGGCGGGATTATTGATGCTGACGGATTTCGCCTGGCAGGCGGCGGTTGTCGGTGGCATTGGCCTTGCGATGTCTTCAACTGCAATGGCGTTGCAATTGATGCGTGAGAAAGGGATGAATCGCAGCGAATCCGGGCAGCTCGGGTTTTCGGTTCTGCTGTTTCAGGATCTGGCGGTGATCCCGGCACTGGCGTTAGTGCCGTTGTTGGCGGGTTCGGCAGACGAACATTTCGACTGGATGAAGATCGGCATGAAGGTGCTGGCGTTTGTCGGCATGCTGATTGGCGGGCGCTATTTACTGCGTCCGGTATTCCGTTTTATTGCAGCTTCTGGCGTGCGGGAAGTGTTCACCGCCGCGACGCTGCTGTTGGTGTTGGGTTCCGCATTGTTTATGGACGCGCTGGGGCTGTCGATGGCGCTCGGTACGTTTATTGCGGGCGTGCTGCTGGCGGAAAGTGAATATCGCCATGAACTGGAAACGGCTATCGATCCTTCAAAGGCTTGCTGCTCGGTTTGTTCTTTATCTCTGTCGGCATGTCGCTCAATCTCGGGGTGCTTTATACCCATCTGTTGTGGGTAGTGATAAGCGTGGTTGTGCTGGTGGCGGTGAAAATTCTCGTGTTGTATCTGCTGGCGCGATTGTATGGCGTGCGTAGCTCAGAGCGGATGCAGTTTGCTGGCGTGTTGAGTCAGGGCGGTGAGTTTGCCTTTGTCCTCTTTTCTACCGCTTCTTCACAACGTTTATTCCAGGGCGACCAGATGGCGCTGTTGCTGGTGACGGTGACGCTTTCCATGATGACCACGCCGTTGCTGATGAAGCTGGTGGATAAATGGCTATCCCGCCAGTTTAACGGACCGGAAGAAGAAGACGAAAAACCGTGGGTCAACGATGATAAACCCCAGGTCATTGTCGTGGGCTTCGGGCGTTTTGGTCAGGTGATTGGTCGTTTGCTGATGGCAAATAAAATGCGCATTACCGTGCTGGAGCGGGATATCAGCGCCGTTAACCTGATGCGTAAATATGGCTACAAAGTTTATTACGGCGACGCCACGCAGGTCGATCTTTTACGTTCTGCGGGTGCAGAGGCCGCTGAGTCTATCGTCATTACCTGTAACGAGCCGGAAGACACCATGAAGCTGGTGGAAATATGCCAGCAGCACTTTCCGCATTTGCATATTCTTGCGCGAGCGCGCGGACGTGTGGAAGCGCATGAGTTATTACAGGCAGGGGTGACGCAGTTTTCCCGTGAAACATTCTCCAGTGCGTTAGAGCTGGGGCGCAAGACGCTGGTCACGCTTGGCATGCATCCGCATCAGGCACAGCGGGCGCAACTGCATTTTCGCCGCCTGGATATGCGAATGCTGCGGGAGTTAATCCCGATGCATGCTGATACCGTACAAATTTCTCGCGCCAGGGAAGCCCGACGCGAACTGGAAGAGATTTTCCAGCGTGAAATGCAACAAGAACGACGCCAGCTGGACGGCTGGGATGAATTTGAGTAGAGGGTAAAGATGGCAATCCGAAACGTTTTATTGCGGGCGCAAAATGCCCGGCCTGTCAGGCGCAGGATTCAATGGCGATGTGGCGCGAAAATAATATTGATATTGTTGAATGTGTTAAGTGCGGACATCAGATGCGAGAAGCAGACAAAGAAGCCCGCGATCACGTTCGCAAAGATGAGCAAGTGATCGGGATTTTTCATCCGGACTAGCGATATGCGCCGAGTTTTTTTAAGCTAGTGAGTACACGGCTGCAGAATTCCGCTACAATCTGCGCCACTATTCTTCCCATGCTCAGGAGATATCATGAAAGTAGCAAAAGACCTGGTGGTCAGCCTGGCCTATCAGGTACGTACAGAAGACGGTGTGTTGGTTGATGAGTCTCCGGTGAGTGCGCCGCTGGACTACCTGCATGGTCACGGTTCCCTGATCTCTGCCTGGAAACGGCGCTGGAAGGTCATGAAGTTGGCGACAAATTTGATGTCGCTGTTGGCGCGAACGACGCTTACGGTCAGTACGACGAAAACCTGGTGCAACGTGTTCCTAAAGACGTATTTATGGGCGTTGATGAACTGCAGGTAGGTATGCGTTTCCTGGCTGAAACTGACAGGGTCCGGTACCGGTTGAAATCACTGCGTTGAAGACGATCACGTCGTGGTTGATGGTAACCACATGCTGGCCGGTCAGAACCTGAAATTCAACGTTGAGTTGTGGCGATTCGCGAAGCGACCGAAGAAGAACTGGCTCATGGCCACGTTCACGGCGCGCACGATCATCACCACGATCACGACCACGACGGTTGCTGCGGCGGTCATGGCCACGATCACGGTCATGAACACGGTGGCGAAGGCTGCTGTGGCGGTAAAGGCAACGGCGGTTGTGGTTGCCACTAATACCGAAAAGGTGACAAAAAGCGGGGAATCCCCGCTTTTTTTACGCCTCAATAATGTGGCGGTGGCGTTTCTTCAGCCTGCGACGCGATGTTCGACGGCTGGCTGGCTTTTAACTTCTCGGTCAGCAGACGCAGATGATCGCGCAGTTTCGCCATCTCCATTTCATGAGCGGTCACCGTGACGTTCAGTTCTTCAATGGTGATTTCCTGAAAAGCCAGTCGGCTCTCCAGCTCTGCCAGGCGTGCTTCCAATGATAAATCCTGCATGATTCACCTCTTTTGTCGAATGGTCGCCGCGGATTCTACTTAACTTTGCTGCCCGAGACAGCACTCATTTCGCGGTCATCGAAACTAATTTAAACAAAAAGAGTCTGAAAATAGATGATAATAGGGCGTGTCTGTATGTAGATTTGTTCGACAACGCTTTATAGTACCCTTCTGATAATAGTTAACCCTGGGGTGAGATGCCCCGATCCTGGAGATATGGATGAAATCACTGTTTAAAGTAACGCTGCTGGCGACCACAATGGCCGTTGCCCTGCATGCACCAATCACTTTTGCTGCTGAAGCTGCAAAACCTGCTACAACTGCTGACAGCAAAGCAGCGTTCAAAAATGACGATCAGAAATCAGCTTATGCACTGGGTGCTTCGCTGGGTCGTTACATGGAAAACTCTCTTAAAGAACAAGAAAAACTGGGCATCAAACTGGATAAAGATCAGCTGATCGCTGGTGTTCAGGATGCATTTGCTGATAAGAGCAAACTCTCCGACCAAGAGATCGAACAGACTCTGCAAGCATTCGAAGCTCGCGTGAAGTCTTCTGCTCAGGCGAAGATGGAAAAAGACGCGGCTGATAACGAAGCAAAAGGTAAAGAGTACCGCGAGAAATTTGCCAAAGAGAAAGGTGTGAAAACCTCTTCAACTGGTCTGGTTTATCAGGTAGTAGAAGCCGGTAAAGGCGAAGCACCGAAAGACAGCGATACTGTTGTAGTGAACTACAAAGGTACGCTGATCGACGGTAAAGAGTTCGACAACTCTTACACCCGTGGTGAACCGCTTTCTTTCCGTCTGGACGGTGTTATCCCGGGTTGGACAGAAGGTCTGAAGAACATCAAGAAAGGCGGTAAGATCAAACTGGTTATTCCACCAGAACTGGCTTACGGCAAAGCGGGTGTTCCGGGATCCCACCGAATTCTACCTGGTGTTTGACGTAGAGCTGCTGGATGTGAAACCAGCGCCGAAGGCTGATGCAAAGCCGGAAGCTGATGCGAAAGCCGCAGATTCTGCTAAAAAATAAGCATTAAGAACCGCCGCCTGACCAGGCGGCGGTTTTTTTATTACAGGCCGGATATAATTAGTGCTGGAAAGCGGAACCTCCGCTGTATTAATTTAGTTACCCGCATCATTAATGAGCCTGCCCTGAAAAGTTAACGACAGGCTCCTGAAAAGGAGTGTTTTTTTTCATGTCCAGGTCGCTTTTAACCAACGAAACCAGTGAGTTGGATTTACTGGATCAACGTCCTTTCGACCAGAGCGATTTTGATATTCTGAAATCCTACGAAGCGGTGGTGGACGGGTTAGCGATGCTCATTGGCTCCCACTGTGAAATCGTTTTGCACTCTTTGCAGGATTTAAAATGTTCAGCCATTCGTATTGCTAACGGTGAACATACAGGCCGGAAGATTGGTTCGCCAATTACCGACCTGGCGCTACGTATGCTTCACGATATGACGGGAGCGGATAGCAGCGTTTCTAAATGCTACTTTACTCGCGCCAAAAGCGGCGTATTAATGAAGTCGCTGACCATCGCCATTCGTAATCGCGAACAGCGTGTAATTGGCCTGCTGTGCATTAATATGAACCTCGATGTTCCTTTCTCGCAGATTATGAGCACCTTCGTGCCACCAGAGACGCCGGATGTCGGCTCAAATGTCAACTTTGCTTCCTCTGTAGAAGATCTGGTTACCCAAACGCTGGAGTTCACCATCGAAGAAGTGAATGCCGATCGCAATGTTTCTAATAACGCCAAAAATCGCCAGATCGTATTGAATCTCTACGAGAAAGGGATATTCGACATAAAAGACGCGATTAATCAGGTTGCTGATCGTCTGAATATTTCCAAACATACTGTTTATCTCTATATTCGCCAGTTCAAAAGTGGCGACTTCCTGGGGCAAGATAAGTAATGCGTTTTGCCATCGTGGTGACCGGGCCAGCATACGGTACGCAACAGGCGAGTAGTGCTTTTCAGTTTGCGCAGGCGCTGATAGCCGAAGGCCATGAGTTAAGCAGCGTCTTTTTCTATCGGGAAGGGGTCTATAACGCTAACCAATTGACCTCACCGGCAAGTGACGAATTTGACCTTGTGCGCGGCTGGCAACAGTTGAATGCGCAACATGGTGTGGCGCTGAATATCTGCGTAGCGGCAGCGTTACGCCGCGGTATCGTCGATGAAACTGAAGCAGGAAGGCTGGGGCTGGCTTCGTCAAACCTTCAGCCAGGATTTACCTTAAGCGGACTTGGGGCGCTGGCGGAAGCCTCGCTGACCTGTGACAGGGTGGTACAGTTCTGATGAAACGAATTGCGTTTGTTTTTTCTACTGCACCTCATGGTACAGCTGCTGGTCGGGAAGGTTTAGATGCTTTACTGGCAACTTCCGCATTAACTGACGATCTGGCCGTCTTCTTTATCGCTGATGGCGTTTTTCAGCTGCTGTCAGGACAAAAGCCCGATGCAGTGCTGGCGCGTGATTACATTGCCACTTTTAAATTGTTGGGTCTGTACGACATTGAACAGTGCTGGGTTTGTGCGGCTTCACTGCGCGAACGCGGGTTAGATCCGCAGACACCCTTTGTTGTCGAAGCCACGCCGCTCGAAGCAGATGCCTTACGCCGCGAACTCGCCAACTACGATGTTATTTTGAGGTTTTGAGGCGTTTATGCTGCACACATTACATCGTTCACCCTGGCTGACGGATTTTGCTGCGCTGCTGCGTCTGCTCAGTGAGGGCGACGAACTGCTATTATTGCAAGATGGTGTAACTGCCGCAGTTGACGGTAACCGCTACCTTGAAGTCTGCGTAATGCCCCCATTAAGGTCTATGCCCTGAACGAAGACCTTATTGCCCGCGGTTTGACTGGTCAATTTCGAACGACATTATTCCCATTGACTATACTGATTTCGTCAGACTTACGGTTAAGCACTCCAGCCAGATGGCTGGTGATGGCGGGATCGTTGTATATTTCTTGACACCTTTTCGGCATCGCCTAAAATTCGGCGTCCTCATATTGTGTGAGGACGTTTTATTACGTGTTTACGAAGCAAAAGCTAAAACCAGGAGCTATTTAATGGCAACAGTTAACCAGCTGGTACGCAAACCACGTGCTCGCAAAGTTGCGAAAAGCAACGTGCCTGCGCTGGAAGCATGCCCGCAAAAACGTGGCGTATGTACTCGTGTATATACTACCACTCCTAAAAAACCGAACTCCGCGCTGCGTAAGTATGCCGTGTTCGTCTGACTAACGGTTTCGAAGTGACTTCCTACATCGGTGGTGAAGGTCACAACCTGCAGGAGCACTCCGTGATCCTGATCCGTGGCGGTCGTGTTAAAGACTCCCGGGTGTTCGTTACCACACCGTACGTGGTGCGCTTGACTGCTCCGGCGTTAAAGACCGTAAGCAGGCTCGTTCCAAGTATGGCGTGAAGCGTCCTAAGGCTTAATGGTTCTCCGTTAAGTAAGGCCAAACGTTTTAACTTAAATGTCAAACTAAACTCGTAGAGTTTTGGACAATCCTGAATTAACAACGGAGTATTTCCATGCCACGTCGTCGCGTCATTGGTCAGCGTAAAATTCTGCCGGATCCGAAGTTCGGATCAGAACTGCTGGCTAAATTTGTAAATATCCTGATGGTAGATGGTAAAAAATCTACTGCTGAATCTATCGTATACAGCGCGCTGGAGACCCTGGCTCAGCGCTCTGGTAAATCTGAACTGGAAGCATTCGAAGTAGCTCTCGAAAACGTGCGCCCGACTGTAGAAGTTAAGTCTCGCCGCGTTGGTGGTTCTACTTATCAGGTACCAGTTGAAGTCCGTCCGGTTCGTCGTAATGCTCTGGCAATGCGTTGGATCGTTGAAGCTGCTCGTAAACGCGGTGATAAATCCATGGCTCTGCGCCTGGCGAACGAACTTCTGATGCTGCAGAAAACAAAGGTACTGCAGTTAAGAAACGTGAAGACGTTCACCGTATGGCCGAAGCCAACAAGGCGTTCGCACACTACCGTTGGTAATCCCTTCGGAGTTTTAGTCACCAGGCGGGCGCTTCCAGTAAGCAGCCCGCTTTGGGCTACTTAAATTGAACGCCTAAAAGATAAACGAGGAAACAAATGGCTCGTACAACACCCATCGCACGCTACCGTAATATCGGTATCAGTGCGCACATCGACGCCGGTAAAACCACTACTACCGAACGTATTCTGTTCTACACCGGTGTAAACCATAAAATCGGTGAAGTTCATGACGGCGCTGCAACCATGGACTGGATGGAGCAGGAGCAGGAACGTGGTATTACCATCACTTCCGCTGCGACTACTGCATTCTGGTCTGGTATGGCTAAGCAGTATGAGCCGCATCGCATCAACATCATCGACACCCCGGGCACGTTGACTTCACAATCGAAGTAGAACGTTCCATGCGTGTTCTCGATGGTGCGGTAATGGTTTACTGCGCAGTTGGTGGTGTTCAGCCGCAGTCTGAAACCGTATGGCGTCAGGCAAACAAATATAAAGTTCCGCGCATTGCGTTCGTTAACAAAATGGACCGCATGGGTGCGAACTTCCTGAAAGTTGTTAACCAGATCAAAACCCGTCTGGGCGCGAACCCGGTTCCGCTGCAGCTGGCGATTGGTGCTGAAGAACATTTCACCGGTGTTGTTGACCTGGTGAAAATGAAAGCTATCAACTGGAACGACGCTGACCAGGGCGTAACCTTCGAATACGAAGATATCCCGGCAGACATGGTTGAACTGGCTAACGAATGGCACCAGAACCTGATCGAATCCGCAGCTGAAGCTTCTGAAGAGCTGATGGAAAAATACCTGGGTGGTGAAGAACTGACTGAAGCAGAAATCAAAGGTGCTCTGCGTCAGCGCGTTCTGACAACGAAATCATCCTGGTAACCTGTGGTTCTGCGTTCAAGAACAAAGGTGTTCAGGCGATGCTGGATGCGGTAATTGATTACCTGCCATCCCCGGTTGACGTACCTGCGATCAACGGTATCCTGGACGACGGTAAAGACACTCCGGCTGAGCGTCACGCAAGTGATGATGAGCCGTTCTCTGCACTGGCGTTCAAAATCGCTACCGACCGTTTGTTGGTAACCTGACCTTCTTCCGTGTTTACTCCGGTGTGGTTAACTCTGGTGATACCGTACTGAACTCCGTGAAAGCTGCACGTGAGCGTTTCGGTCGTATCGTTCAGATGCACGCTAACAAACGTGAAGAGATCAAAGAAGTTCGCGCGGGCGACATCGCTGCTGCTATCGGTCTGAAAGACGTAACCACTGGTGACACCCTGTGTGACCCGGATGCGCCGATCATTCTGGAACGTATGGAATTCCCTGAGCCGGTAATCTCCATCGCAGTTGAACCGAAAACCAAAGCTGACCAGGAAAAAATGGGTCTGGCTCTGGGCCGTCTGGCTAAAGAAGACCCGTCTTTCCGTGTATGGACTGACGAAGAATCTAACCAGACCATTATCGCGGGTATGGGCGAACTGCACCTCGACATCATCGTTGACCGTATGAAGCGTGAATTCAACGTTGAAGCGAACGTAGGTAAACCGCAGGTTGCTTACCGTGAAACTATCCGCCAGAAAGTTACCGATGTTGAAGGTAAACACGCGAAACAGTCTGGTGGTCGTGGTCAGTATGGTCATGTTGTTATCGACATGTACCCGCTGGAGCCGGGTTCAAACCCGAAAGGCTACGAGTTCATCAACGACATTAAAGGTGGTGTAATCCCTGGCGAATACATCCCGGCCGTTGATAAAGGTATCCAGGAACAGCTGAAAGCAGGTCCGCTGGCAGGCTACCCGGTAGTAGACATGGGTATTCGTCTGCACTTCGGTTCTTACCATGACGTTGACTCCTCTGAACTGGCGTTTAAACTGGCTGCTTCTATCGCCTTTAAAGAAGGCTTTAAGAAAGCGAAACCAGTTCTGCTTGAGCCGATCATGAAGGTTGAAGTAGAAACTCCGGAAGAGAACACCGGTGACGTTATCGGTGACTTGAGCCGTCGTCGTGGTATGCTCAAAGGTCAGGAATCTGAAGTTACTGGCGTTAAGATCCACGCTGAAGTACCGCTGTCTGAAATGTTCGGATACGCAACTCAGCTGCGTTCTCTGACCAAAGGTCGTGCATCATACACTATGGAATTCCTGAAGTATGATGAAGCGCCGAGTAACGTTGCTCAGGCGTAATTGAAGCCCGTGGTAAATAAGCCTAAGTTAATACCAAAGTCCCGTGCTCTCTCCTGAAGGGAGACACTATAGTAAGGAATATAGCCGTGTCTAAAGAAAAATTTGAACGTACAAAACCGCACGTTAACGTTGGTACTATCGGCCACGTTGACCACGGTAAAACTACTCTGACCGCTGCAATCACCACCGTACTGGCTAAAACCTACGGCGGTGCTGCTCGTGCATTCGACCAGATCGATAACGCGCCGGAAGAAAAAGCTCGTGGTATCACCATCAACACTTCTCACGTTGAATACGACACCCCGACCCGTCACTACGCACACGTAGACTGCCCGGGGCACGCCGACTATGTTAAAAACATGATCACCGGTGCTGCTCAGATGGACGGCGCGATCCTGGTAGTTGCTGCGACTGACGGCCCGATGCCGCAGACTCGTGAGCACATCCTGCTGGGTCGTCAGGTAGGCGTTCCGTACATCATCGTGTTCCTGAACAAATGCGACATGGTTGATGACGAAGAGCTGCTGGAACTGGTTGAAATGGAAGTTCGTGAACTTCTGTCTCAGTACGACTTCCCGGGCGACGACACTCCGATCGTTCGTGGTTCTGCTCTGAAAGCGCTGGAAGGCGACGCAGAGTGGGAAGCGAAAATCCTGGAACTGGCTGGCTTCCTTGATTCTTACATTCCGGAACCAGAGCGTGCGATTGACAAGCCGTTCCTGCTGCCGATCGAAGACGTATTCTCCATCTCCGGTCGTGGTACCGTTGTTACCGGTCGTGTAGAACGCGGTATCATCAAAGTTGGTGAAGAAGTTGAAATCGTTGGTATCAAAGAGACTCAGAAGTCTACCTGTACTGGCGTTGAAATGTTCCGCAAACTGCTGGACGAAGGCCGTGCTGGTGAGAACGTAGGTGTTCTGCTGCGTGGTATCAAACGTGAAGAAATCGAACGTGGTCAGGTACTGGCTAAGCCGGGCACCATCAAGCCGCACACCAAGTTCGAATCTGAAGTGTACATTCTGTCCAAAGATGAAGGCGGCCGTCATACTCCGTTCTTCAAAGGCTACCGTCCGCAGTTCTACTTCCGTACTACTGACGTGACTGGTACCATCGAACTGCCGGAAGGCGTAGAGATGGTAATGCCGGGCGACAACATCAAAATGGTTGTTACCCTGATCCACCCGATCGCGATGGACGACGGTCTGCGTTTCGCAATCCGTGAAGGCGGCCGTACCGTTGGCGCGGGCGTTGTAGCAAAAGTTCTGAGCTAATTGCCGATAACATTTGACGCAATGCGCACTAAAAGGGCATCATTTGATGCCCTTTTTGCACGCTTTCGTACCAGAACCTGGCTCATCAGTGATTTTCTTTGTCATAATCATTGCTGAGACAGGCTCTGCAGAGAGCGTATAATCCGAAAAGCGAATATGCGTTTCGATTTGGTTTGCCTCGCGATCGCGGGGTGAAAATGTTTGTAGAAAACTTCTGACAGGTTGGTTTATGAGTGCGAATACCGAAGCTCAAGGAAGCGGGCGCGGCCTGGAAGCGATGAAGTGGGTCGTTGTGGTGGCATTGCTCCTGGTGGCGATTGTCGGCAACTACCTTTATCGCGACATTATGCTGCCGCTGCGTGCGCTGGCCGTAGTAATTCTGATTGCTGCAGCGGGTGGTGTCGCGCTGTTAACGACAAAAGGTAAAGCTACCGTTGCTTTTGCCCGTGAAGCGCGTACCGAAGTCCGTAAGGTCATTTGGCCGACTCGCCAGGAAACATTGCACACCACGCTGATTGTGGCTGCGGTTACCGCAGTAATGTCACTGATCCTGTGGGGACTGGATGGTATTCTGGTTCGCCTGGTATCCTTTATCACTGGCCTGAGGTTCTGAGATGTCTGAAGCTCCTAAAAAGCGCTGGTACGTCGTTCAGGCGTTTTCCGGTTTTGAAGGCCGCGTAGCAACGTCGCTGCGTGAGCATATCAAATTACACAACATGGAAGATTTGTTTGGTGAAGTCATGGTACCAACCGAAGAAGTGGTTGAAATCCGTGGCGGTCAGCGTCGCAAAAGCGAACGTAAATTCTTCCCTGGCTACGTCCTCGTTCAGATGGTGATGAACGACGCGAGCTGGCACCTGGTGCGCAGCGTACCGCGTGTGATGGGCTTCATCGGCGGTACTTCCGATCGTCCTGCGCCAATCAGCGATAAAGAAGTCGATGCGATTATGAACCGCCTGCAGCAGGTTGGTGATAAGCCGCGTCCGAAAACGCTGTTTGAACCGGGTGAAATGGTCCGTGTTAATGATGGTCCGTTCGCTGACTTCAACGGTGTTGTTGAAGAAGTGGATTACGAGAAATCTCGTCTGAAAGTGTCTGTTTCTATCTTCGGTCGTGCGACCCCGGTAGAGCTGGACTTCAGCCAGGTTGAAAAAGCCTAACCCAGCGATCAAAAAAGCGGCGATTTAATCGTTGCACAAGGCGTGAGATTGGAATACAATTTCGCGCCTTTTGTTTTTTATGGGCCTTGCCCGTAAACCGATTTTTTATATCACGGGGACCTCTCAGAGGCGTTATTACCCAACTTGAGGAATTTATAATGGCTAAGAAAGTACAAGCCTATGTCAAGCTGCAGGTTGCAGCTGGTATGGCTAACCCGAGTCCGCCAGTAGGTCCGGCTCTGGGTCAGCAGGGCGTAAACATCATGGAATTCTGCAAAGCGTTCAACGCAAAAACTGATTCCATCGAAAAAGGTCTGCCGATTCCGGTAGTAATCACCGTTTACGCTGACCGTTCTTTCACTTTCGTTACCAAGACCCCGCCGGCAGCAGTTCTGCTGAAAAAAGCGGCTGGTATCAAGTCTGGTTCCGGTAAGCCGAACAAAGACAAAGTGGGTAAAATTTCCCGCGCTCAGCTGCAGGAAATCGCGCAGACCAAAGCTGCGACATGACTGGTGCCGACATTGAAGCGATGACTCGCTCCATCGAAGGTACTGCACGTTCCATGGGCCTGGTAGTGGAGGACTAAGAAATGGCTAAACTGACCAAGCGCATGCGTGTTATCCGCGAGAAAGTTGATGCAACCAAACAGTACGACATCAACGAAGCTATCGCACTGCTGAAAGAGCTGGCGACTGCTAAATTCGTAGAAAGCGTGGACGTAGCTGTTAACCTCGCATCGACGCTCGTAAATCTGACCAGAACGTACGTGGTGCAACTGTACTGCCGCACGGTACTGGCCGTTCCGTTCGCGTAGCCGTATTTACCCAAGGTGCAAACGCTGAAGCTGCTAAAGCTGCAGGCGCAGAACTGGTAGGTATGGAAGATCTGGCTGACCAGATCAAGAAAGGCGAAATGAACTTTGACGTTGTTATTGCTTCTCCGGATGCAATGCGCGTTGTTGGCCAGCTGGGCCAGGTTCTGGGTCCGCGCGGCCTGATGCCAAACCCGAAAGTGGGTACTGTAACACCGAACGTTGCTGAAGCGGTTAAAAACGCTAAAGCTGGCCAGGTTCGTTACCGTAACGACAAAAACGGCATCATCCACACCACCATCGGTAAAGTGGACTTTGACGCTGACAAACTGAAAGAAAACCTGGAAGCTCTGCTGGTTGCGCTGAAAAAAGCAAAACCGACTCAGGCGAAAGGCGTGTACATCAAGAAAGTTAGCATCTCCACCACCATGGGTGCAGGTGTTGCAGTTGACCAGGCTGGCCTGAGCGCTTCTGTAAACTAATGCCTTTACGTGGGCGGTGATTTTGTCTACAATCTTACCCCCACGTATAATGCTTAATGCAGACGTATATCCGAGATATTCGGGTTGTGGCAAGGCGGCAACTGAGTGAGTCGCCAGGAGCATAGCTAACTATGTGACTGGTGCGAATGAAGGAAGCAACGCCGCACAAGTTGAATAGCGACGGATAGAAAAGATTTGTTCGTTGGAGCCTGGCCTATCCAGCTCCGTCGAAGACCGCAGGAGTTTCGCAAGAAACTTAATCCCCTGCGTAGACGGTGACAGAACGCTAAGATTATTCTTTTATATTCTGGCTTGTTTCTGCTCACCGTAATTAAGACGCTCTCTCCGTTTGGAGGAGTGAAGTGAGTTCCAGAGATTTTCTCTGCAAACATCCAGGAGCAAAGCTAATGGCTTTAAATCTTCAAGACAAACAAGCGATTGTTGCTGAAGTCAGCGAAGTAGCCAAAGGCGCGCTGTCTGCAGTAGTTGCGGATTCCCGTGGCGTAACTGTAGATAAAATGACTGAACTGCGTAAAGCAGGTCGCGAAGCTGGCGTATACATGCGTGTTGTTCGTAACACCCTGCTGCGCCGTGCTGTTGAAGGTACTCCGTTCGAGTGCCTGAAAGACGCGTTTGTTGGTCCGACCCTGATTGCATACTCTATGGAACACCCGGGCGCTGCTGCTCGTCTGTTCAAAGAGTTCGCGAAAGCGAATGCAAAATTTGAGGTCAAAGCCGCTGCCTTTGAAGGTGAGCTGATCCCGCGTCTCAGATCGACCGCCTGGCAACTCTGCCGACCTACGAAGAAGCAATTGCACGCCTGATGGCAACCATGAAAGAAGCTTCGGCTGGCAAACTGGTTCGTACTCTGGCTGCTGTACGCGATGCGAAAGAAGCTGCTTAATCGCAGTTATCTTTTTAACGCATTCGCTTACGTATAAACTTATTCTGATATTCAGGAACAATTTAAATGTCTATCACTAAAGATCAAATCATTGAAGCAGTTGCAGCTATGTCTGTAATGGACGTTGTAGAACTGATCTCTGCAATGGAAGAAAAATTCGGTGTTTCCGCTGCTGCTGCTGTAGCTGTAGCTGCTGGCCCGGTTGAAGCTGCTGAAGAAAAAACTGAATTCGACGTAATTCTGAAAGCTGCTGGCGCTAACAAAGTTGCTGTTATCAAAGCAGTACGTGGCGCAACTGGCCTGGGTCTGAAAGAAGCTAAAGACCTGGTAGAATCTGCACCGGCTGCTCTGAAAGAAGGCGTGAGCAAAGACGACGCAGAAGCACTGAAAAAAGCTCTGGAAGAAGCTGGCGCTGAAGTTGAAGTTAAATAAGCCAACCCTTCCGGTTGCAGCCTGAGAAATCAGGCTGATGGCTGGTGACTTTTTAGTCACCAGCTTTTTGCGCTGTAAGGCGCCAGTAGCGTTTCACACTGTTTGACTACTGCTGTGCCTTTCAATGCTTGTTTCTATCGACGACTTAATATACTGCGACAGGACGTCCGTTCTGTGTAAATCGCAATGAAATGGTTTAAGCGTGATAGCAACAGGCATTGCGGAAAGTGTTCCATTTTCCGGTCAACAAAATAGTGTTGCACAAACTGTCCGCTCAATGGACAGATGGGTCGACTTGTCAGCGAGCTGAGGAACCCTATGGTTTACTCCTATACCGAGAAAAAACGTATTCGTAAGGATTTTGGTAAACGTCCACAAGTTCTGGATGTACCTTATCTCCTTTCTATCCAGCTTGACTCGTTTCAGAAATTTATCGAGCAAGATCCTGAAGGGCAGTATGGTCTGGAAGCTGCTTTCCGTTCCGTATTCCCGATTCAGAGCTACAGCGGTAATTCCGAGCTGCAATACGTCAGCTACCGCCTTGGCGAACCGGTGTTTGACGTCCAGGAATGTCAAATCCGTGGCGTGACCTATTCCGCACGCTGCGCGTTAAACTGCGTCTGGTGATCTATGAGCGCGAAGCGCCGGAAGGCACCGTAAAAGACATTAAAGAACAAGAAGTCTACATGGGCGAAATTCCGCTCATGACAGACAACGGTACCTTTGTTATCAACGGTACTGAGCGTGTTATCGTTTCCCAGCTGCACCGTAGTCCGGGCGTCTTCTTTGACTCCGACAAAGGTAAAACCCACTCTTCGGGTAAAGTGCTGTATAACGCGCGTATCATCCCTTACCGTGGTTCCTGGCTGGACTTCGAATTCGATCCGAAGGACAACCTGTTCGTACGTATCGACCGTCGCCGTAAACTGCCTGCGACCATCATTCTGCGCGCCCTGAACTACACCACAGAGCAGATCCTCGACCTGTTCTTTGAAAAAGTTATCTTTGAAATCCGTGATAACAAGCTGCAGATGGAACTGGTGCCGGAACGCCTGCGTGGTGAAACCGCATCTTTTGACATCGAAGCTAACGGTAAAGTGTACGTAGAAAAAGGCCGCCGTATCACTGCGCGCCACATTCGCCAGCCTGGAAAAAGACGACGTCAAACTGATCGAAGTCCCGGTTGAGTACATCGCAGGTAAAGTGGTTGCTAAAGACTATATTGATGAGTCTACCGGCGAGCTGATCTGCGCAGCGAACATGGAGCTGAGCCTGGATCTGCTGGCTAAGCTGAGCCAGTCTGGTCACAAGCGTATCGAAACGCTGTTCACCAACGATCTGGATCACGGCCCATATATCTCTGAAACCTTACGTGTCGACCCAACTAACGACCGTCTGAGCGCACTGGTAGAAATCTACGCATGATGCGCCTGGCGAGCCGCCGACTCGTGAAGCAGCTGAAAGCCTGTTCGAGAACCTGTTCTTCTCCGAAGACCGTTATGACTTGTCTGCGGTTGGTCGTATGAAGTTCAACCGTTCTCTGCTGCGCGAAGAAATCGAAGGTTCCGGTATCCTGAGCAAAGACGACATCATTGATGTTATGAAAAAGCTCATCGATATCCGTAACGGTAAAGGCGAAGTCGATGATATCGACCACCTCGGCAACCGTCGTATCCGTTCCGTTGGCGAAATGGCGGAAAACCAGTTCCGCGTTGGCCTGGTACGTGTAGAGCGTGCGGTGAAAGAGCGTCTGTCTCTGGGCGATCTGGATACCTGATGCCTCAGGATATGATCAACGCCAAGCCGATTTCCGCAGCAGTGAAAGAGTTCTTCGGTTCCAGCCAGGCTGTCTCAGTTTATGGACCAGAACAACCCGCTGTCTGAGATTACGCACAAACGTCGTATCTCCGCACTCGGCCCAGGCGGTCTGACCCGTGAACGTGCAGGCTTCGAAGTTCGAGACGTACACCCGACTCACTACGGTCGCGTATGTCCAATCGAAACCCCTGAAGGTCCGAACATCGGTCTGATCAACTCTCTGTCCGTGTACGCACAGACTAACGAATACGGCTTCCTTGAGACTCCGTATCGTAAAGTGACCGACGGTGTTGTAACTGACGAAATTCACTACCTGTCTGCTATCGAAGAAGGCAACTACGTTATCGCCCAGGCGAACTCCAACCTGGATGAAGAAGGCCACTTCGTAGAAGACTGGTAACTTGCCGTAGCAAAGGCGAATCCAGCTTGTTCAGCCGCGACCAGGTTGACTACATGGACGTATCCACCCAGCAGGTGGTATCCGTCGGTGCGTCCCTGATCCCGTTCCTGGAACACGATGACGCCAACCGTGCATTGATGGGTGCGAACATGCAACGTCAGGCCGTTCCGACTCTGCGCGCTGATAAGCCGCTGGTTGGTACTGGTATGGAACGTGCTGTTGCCGTTGACTCCGGTGTAACTGCGGTAGCTAAACGTGGTGGTGTCGTTCAGTACGTGGATGCTTCCCGTATCGTTATCAAAGTTAACGAAGACGAGATGTATCCGGGTGAAGCAGGTATCGACATCTACAACCTGACCAAATACACCCGTTCTAACCAGAACACCTGTATCAACCAGATGCCGTGTGTGTCTCTGGGTGAACCGGTTGAACGTGGCGACGTGCTGGCAGACGGTCCGTCCACCGACCTCGGTGAACTGGCGCTTGGTCAGAACATGCGCGTAGCTTCATGCCGTGGAATGGTTACAACTTCGAAGACTCCATCCTCGTATCCGAGCGTGTTGTTCAGGAAGACCGTTTCACCACCATCCACATTCAGGAACTGGCGTGTGTGTCCCGTGACACCAAGCTGGGGCCGGAAGAGATCACCGCTGACATCCCGAACGTGGGTGAAGCTGCGCTCTCCAAACTGGATGAATCCGGTATCGTTTACATTGGTGCGGAAGTGACCGGTGGCGACATTCTGGTTGGTAAGGTAACGCCGAAAGGTGAAACTCAGCTGACCCCAGAAGAAAAACTGCTGCGTGCGATCTTCGGTGAGAAAGCCTCTGACGTTAAAGACTCTTCTCTGCGCGTACCAAACGGTGTATCCGGTACGGTTATCGACGTTCAGTCTTTACTCGCGATGGCGTAGAAAAAGACAAACGTGCGCTGGAAATCGAAGAAATGCAGCTCAAACAGGCGAAGAAAGACCTGTCTGAAGAACTGCAGATCCTCGAAGCGGGTCTGTTCAGCCGTATCCGTGCTGTGCTGGTAGCCGGTGGCGTTGAAGCTGAGAAGCTCGACAAACTGCCGCGCGATCGCTGGCTGGAGCTGGGCCTGACAGACGAAGAGAAACAAAATCAGCTGGAACAGCTGGCTGAGCAGTATGACGAACTGAAACACGAGTTCGAGAAGAAACTCGAAGCGAAACGCCGCAAAATCACCCAGGGCGACGATCTGGCACCGGGCGTGCTGAAGATTGTTAAGGTATATCTGGCGGTTAAACGCGTATCCAGCCTGGTGACAAGATGGCAGGTCGTCACGGTAACAAGGGTGTAATTTCTAAGATCAACCGATCGAAGATATGCCTTACGATGAAAACGGTACGCCGGTAGACATCGTACTGAACCCGCTGGGCGTACCGTCTCGTATGAACATCGGTCAGATCCTCGAAACCCACCTGGGTATGGCTGCGAAAGGTATCGGCGACAAGATCAACGCCATGCTGAAACAGCAGCAAGAAGTCGCGAAACTGCGCGAATTCATCCAGCGTGCGTACGATCTGGGCGCTGACGTTCGTCAGAAAGTTGACCTGAGTACCTTCAGCGATGAAGAAGTTATGCGTCTGGCTGAAAACCTGCGCAAAGGTATGCCAATCGCAACGCCGGTGTTCGACGGTGCGAAAGAAGCAGAAATTAAAGAGCTGCTGAAACTTGGCGACCTGCCGACTTCCGGTCAGATCCGCCTGTACGATGGTCGCACTGGTGAACAGTTCGAGCGTCCGGTAACCGTTGGTTACATGTACATGCTGAAACTGAACCACCTGGTCGACGACAAGATGCACGCGCGTTCCACCGGTTCTTACAGCCTGGTTACTCAGCAGCCGCTGGGTGGTAAGGCACAGTTCGGTGGTCAGCGTTTCGGGGAGATGGAAGTGTGGGCGCTGGAAGCATACGGCGCAGCATACACCCTGCAGGAAATGCTCACCGTTAAGTCTGATGACGTGAACGGTCGTACCAAGATGTATAAAAACATCGTGGACGGCAACCATCAGATGGAGCCGGGCATGCCAGAATCCTTCAACGTATTGTTGAAAGAGATTCGTTCGCTGGGTATCAACATCGAACTGGAAGACGAGTAATTCTCGCTCAAACAGGTCACTGCTGTCGGGTTAAACCCGGCAGCGGATTGTGCTACTCCGACGGGAGCAAATCCGTGAAAGATTTATTAAAGTTTCTGAAAGCGCAGACTAAAACCGAAGAGTTTGATGCGATCAAAATTGCTCTGGCTTCGCCAGACATGATCCGTTCATGGTCTTTCGGTGAAGTTAAAAAGCCGGAAACCATCAACTACCGTACGTTCAAACCAGAACGTGACGGCCTTTTCTGCGCCCGTATCTTTGGGCCGGTAAAAGATTACGAGTGCCTGTGCGGTAAGTACAAGCGCCTGAAACACCGTGGCGTCATCTGTGAGAAGTGCGGCGTTGAAGTGACCCAGACTAAAGTACGCCGTGAGCGTATGGGCCACATCGAACTGGCTTCCCCGACTGCGCACATCTGGTTCCTGAAATCGCTGCCGTCCCGTATCGGTCTGCTGCTCGATATGCCGCTGCGCGATATCGAACGCGTACTGTACTTTGAATCCTATGTGGTTATCGAAGGCGGTATGACCAACCTGGAACGTCAGCAGATCCTGACTGAAGAGCAGTATCTGGACGCGCTGGAAGAGTTCGGTGACGAATTCGACGCAAGATGGGGGCGGAAGCAATCCAGGCTCTGCTGAAGAGCATGGATCTGGAGCAAGAGTGCGAACAGCTGCGTGAAGAGCTGAACGAAACCAACTCCGAAACCAAGCGTAAAAAGCTGACCAAGCGTATCAAACTGCTGGAAGCGTTCGTTCAGTCTGGTAACAAACCAGAGTGGATGATCCTGACCGTTCTGCCGGTACTGCCGCCAGATCTGCGTCCGCTGGTTCCGCTGGATGGTGGTCGTTTCGCGACTTCTGACCTGAACGATCTGTATCGTCGCGTCATTAACCGTAACAACCGTCTGAAACGTCTGCTGGATCTGGCTGCGCCGGACATCATCGTACGTAACGAAAAACGTATGCTGCAGGAAGCGGTAGACGCCCTGCTGGATAACGGTCGTCGCGGTCGTGCGATCACCGGTTCTAACAAGCGTCCTCTGAAATCTTTGGCCGACATGATCAAAGGTAAACAGGGTCGTTTCCGTCAGAACCTGCTCGGTAAGCGTGTTGACTACTCCGGTCGTTCTGTAATCACCGTAGGTCCATACCTGCGTCTGCATCAGTGCGGTCTGCCGAAGAAAATGGCGCTGGAGCTGTTCAAACCGTTCATCTACGGCAAGCTGGAACTGCGTGGTCTTGCTACCACCATTAAAGCTGCGAAGAAAATGGTTGAGCGCGAAGAAGCTGTCGTTTGGGATATCCTGGACGAAGTTATCCGCGAACACCCGGTACTGCTGAACCGTGCACCGACTCTGCACCGTCTGGGTATCCAGGCATTTGAACCGGTACTGATCGAAGGTAAAGCTATCCAGCTGCACCCGCTGGTTTGTGCGGCATATAACGCCGACTTCGATGGTGACCAGATGGCTGTTCACGTACCGCTGACGCTGGAAGCCCAGCTGGAAGCGCGTGCGCTGATGATGTCTACCAACAACATCCTGTCCCCGGCGAACGGCGAACCAATCATCGTTCCGTCTCAGGACGTTGTTCTGGGTCTGTACTATATGACCCGTGACTGTGTTAACGCCAAAGGCGAAGGCATGGTGCTGACTGGCCCGAAAGAAGCAGAACGTCTGTATCGCTCTGGTCTGGCTTCTCTGCATGCGCGCGTTAAGTGCGTATCACCGAGTATGAAAAAGATGCAAACGGTGAATTAGTAGCGAAAACCAGCCTGAAAGACACGACTGTTGGCCGTGCCATTCTGTGGATGATTGTACCGAAAGGTCTGCCTTACTCCATCGTCAACCAGGCGCTGGGTAAAAAAGCAATCTCCAAAATGCTGAACACCTGCTACCGCATTCTCGGTCTGAAACCGACCGTTATTTTTGCGGACCAGATCATGTACACCGCTTCGCCTATGCAGCGCGTTCTGGTGCATCTGTTGGTATCGATGACATGGTCATCCCGGAGAAGAAACACGAAATCATCTCCGAGGCAGAAGCAGAAGTTGCTGAAATTCAGGAGCAGTTCCAGTCTGGTCTGGTAACTGCGGGCGAACGCTACAACAAAGTTATCGATATCTGGCTGCGGCGAACGATCGTGTATCCAAAGCGATGATGGATAACCTGCAAACTGAAACCGTGATTAACCGTGACGGTCAGGAAGAGAAGCAGGTTTCCTTCAACAGCATCTACATGATGGCCGACTCCGGTGCGCGTGGTTCTGCGGCACAGATTCGTCAGCTTGCTGGTATGCGTGGTCTGATGGCGAAGCCGGATGCTCCATCATCGAAACGCCAATCACCGCGAACTTCCGTGAAGGTCTGAACGTACTCCAGTACTTCATCTCCACCCACGGTGCTCGTAAAGGTCTGGCGGATACCGCACTGAAAACTGCGAACTCCGGTTACCTGACTCGTCGTCTGGTTGACGTGGCGCAGGACCTGGTGGTTACCGAAGACGATTGTGGTACCCATGAAGGTATCATGATGACTCCGGTTATCGAGGGTGGTGACGTTAAAGAGCCGCTGCGCGATCGCGTACTGGGTCGTGTAACTGCTGAAGACGTTCTGAAGCCGGGTACTGCTGATATCCTCGTTCCGCGCAACACGCTGCTGCACGAACAGTGGTGTGACCTGCTGGAAGAGAACTCTGTCGACGCGGTAAAAGTACGTTCTGTTGTATCTTGTGACACCGACTTTGGTGTATGTGCGCACTGCTACGGTCGTGACCTGGCGCGTGGCCACATCATCAACAAAGGTGAAGCAATCGGTGTTATCGCGGCACAGTCCATCGGTGAACCGGGTACACAGCTGACCATGCGTACGTTCCACATCGGTGGTGCGGCATCTCGTGCGGCTGCTGAATCCAGCATCCAGGTGAAAAACAAAGGTAGCATCAAGCTCAGCAACGTGAAGTCGGTTGTGAACTCCAGCGGTAAACTGGTTATCACTTCCCGTAATACTGAACTGAAACTGATCGACGAATTCGGTCGTACCAAAGAAAGCTACAAAGTACCTTACGGTGCGGTACTGGCGAAAGGCGATGGCGAACAGGTTGCTGGCGGCGAAACCGTTGCAAACTGGGACCCGCACACCATGCCGGTTATCACCGAAGTAAGCGGTTTTGTACGCTTTACTGACATGATCGACGGTCAGACCATTACTCGTCAGACAGACGAATTGACCGGTCTGTCTTCGCTGGTGGTTCTGGATTCCGCAGAACGTACAGCAGGTGGTAAAGATCTGCGTCCGGCACTGAAAATCGTTGATGCTCAGGGTAACGACGTTCTGATCCCAGGTACCGATATGCCTGCGCAGTACTTCCTGCCGGGTAAAGCGATTGTTCAGCTGGAAGATGGCGTACAGATCAGCTCTGGTGACACCCTGGCGCGTATTCCGCAGGAATCCGGCGGTACCAAGGACATCACCGGTGGTCTGCCGCGCGTTGCGGACCTGTTCGAAGCACGTCGTCCGAAAGAGCCGGCAATCCTGGCTGAAATCAGCGGTATCGTTTCTTCGGTAAAGAAACCAAAGGTAAACGTCGTCTGGTTATCACCCCGGTAGACGGTAGCGATCCGTACGAAGAGATGATTCCGAAATGGCGTCAGCTCAACGTGTTCGAAGGTGAACGTGTAGAACGTGGTGACGTAATTTCCGACGGTCCGGAAGCGCCGCACGACATTCTGCGTCTGCGTGGTGTTCATGCTGTGACTCGTTACATCGTTAACGAAGTACAGGACGTATACCGTCTGCAGGGCGTTAAGATTAACGATAAACACATCGAAGTTATCGTTCGTCAGATGCTGCGTAAAGCTACCATCGTTAACGCGGGCAGCTCCGACTTCCTGGAAGGCGAACAGGTTGAATACTCTCGCGTCAAGATCGCAAACCGCGAACTGGAAGCGAACGGCAAAGTGGGTGCAACTTACTCCCGCGATCTGCTGGGTATCACCAAGCGTCTCTGGCAACCGAGTCCTTCATCTCCGCGGCATCGTTCCAGGAGACCACTCGCGTGCTGACCGAAGCAGCCGTTGCGGGCAAACGCGACGAACTGCGCGGCCTGAAAGAGAACGTTATCGTGGGTCGTCTGATCCCGGCAGGTACCGGTTACGCGTACCACCAGGATCGTATGCGTCGCCGTGCTGCGGGTGAAGCTCCGGCTGCACCGCAGGTGACTGCAGAAGACGCATCTGCCAGCCTGGCAGAACTGCTGAACGCAGGTCTGGGCGGTTCTGATAACGAGTAATCGTTAATCCGCAAATAACGTAAAAACCCGCTTCGGCGGGTTTTTATGGGGGGAGTTTAGGGAAAGAGCATTTGTCAGAATATTTAAGGAATTTCTGAATACTCATAATCAATGTAGAGATGACTAATATCCTGAAACTGACTGAACTAATTGAGTCAAACTCGGCAAGGATTCGATACTATTCCTGTGTAACTTTCTTAAGGAACGAGAATGAAACAGGAAGTGGAAAAGTGGCGACCTTTTGGACATCCGGATGGTGATATTCGTGATTTATCATTTCTTGATGCTCATCAGGCTGTCTACGTTCAGCATCATGAGGGCAAAGAGCCTTTAGAGTATCGCTTTTGGGTTACCTACTCTCTTCACTGCTTCACAAAAGATTATGAACATCAGACGAACGAAGAAAAACAATCGTTAATGTACCACGCGCCTAAAGAATCTCGTCCCTTCTGCCAGCACCGTTATAACTTAGCGCGCACACTTAAAAAGAACTATTTTGGCGCTGCCAGAAAGCAACGTTATTCATGCCGGGTATGGTAGCTATGCCGTGATTGAGGTGGACTTAGACGGAGGAGATAAGGCATTTTACTTTGTTGCGTTCAGGGCTTTCAGGGAAAAGAAAAAACTCCGTTTGCATGTAACTAGCGCTTATCCCATTTCTGAAAAACAGAAAGGTAAATCAGTGAAATTTTTCACCATTGCCTACAACTTATTGAGAAATAAGCAGCTTCCTCAGCCCTCAAAATAACAAAACCCACCTTAAGGTGGGTTTCGCCAGAGAATTATCTCTGGTATTCAGAACGCCATTACCGGACTTTGCCTTGACCTTGCGATAATCGCAGGTTGCGGGATGTCTGAATTTCTTCAGTCTGCTGCATCCTGGAAGATGAGAACATGTGTTCTTATTTTCGTCTCTATCATAGTTGAGTATTTACTCTCTTACAATCAGATCTCTTTCATTGCTCAACAGGCGATGGCTTCAGACTTTGCATTACGGAATTTTTAAGAAAGGCAGGGCGAAACGAGGAAGAAGCTTTTCGCCCTGGACAACATTCCTGCTGACGGCACTACCATAAAAAAACAGAACGCTTTCAACAACCTTGCGTTTTTCATCTTCCGTAGCGGCTCGGAATAAATTTACGTTCTTACATTCCGTCTCATAGTCTTTGCGAGGCCCGTCCCAGATAGCTGTCCCAGTCTTTCCATACCGGCTGCAAACCCTGAGCGGTTAACGCGGCAGCAACCGCTTCCGGTCTGCGATCGTCGTGCGGTGAGAACTGTTCCAACTCGGGTGATTATCGGCATAGCACCTGGCTGCGTTTTCGAGAAGGCGCTGACGTTATTGATCGCCAGCGGAATAACGCGATCGCGAAACCACGGTGATTCCCGCGTGGAGAGTGACAGTTCAATCTCCGGTGCAAGCAGTCGGAAGGCGCAGATGGTTTGCACTAACTGGCGTTCATCCATAATCGACGCAGGCTCAATGCCGCCAGTACACGGGCGCAGGCGCGGAAAGGAGACAGAGTAACGGCTTTGCCAGTAATGCTGTTGCAGCCATAGCAAATGTTCGGCAACCATATAGCAGTCAACGCGCCAGTTGTCGGAAAGGCCAATTAGCGCGCCGAGGCCTATCTTATCAATCCCCGCACGCCCCAGCCGATCCGGCGTTTCCAGCCGCCAGAAGAAGTCCTGTTTTTTTCCTTTCAGATGATGGCGGGCATAAGTCGCCTCGTGATATGTCTCCTGATAAACCATCACGCCATCCAGACCAAGCTGCTTTAACTCGGCGTATTCCGTCTCCGCCAGCGGTTGCACTTCCATTTGTAGTGAAGAGAACTGTTCACGCAGGGCGGGGAGATGACGACGAAAGTAATCCATCCCCACTTTCGCCTGATGTTCACCAGTGACTAATAGCAGATGTTCAAAGCCCATCTCCCGTATAGCGGCGCTTTCCCTGGCAATATCCGCTTCATCCAGCGTTTTGCGCTTGATGCGATTACTCATGGAAAATCCGCAGTACGTGCAGTCGTTAGCGCAAAGATTGGAAAGATAAAGCGGGACGTAGAAACTAACTGTGTTGCCAAATCGCTGACGGGTCAGACGCTGCGCCCGTTGGGCCAGTTGTTCAAGATAGCCACTGGCGGCTGGCGATAACAGCGCCATCATATCGTCGCGGGTGAGTTGCGAGGCATTTAGCGCCCGTTCTACGTCAGCAGCCGTTTTGCCGTTGATACGCAGGCGGATGTCGTCCCAGTCCAGTTGTCGCCAGCGATCGCTGAAGGTTTTCATGCCGATGCCTCCAGAAATCCAGTCAGCGGGCTGGTGGCATGAGCAAAATGACTGCGGCTGCCCGGTCCGGACTGACGTGCCAGCAGGCCTGCTTCTACCGCCAGACGAAATGCCTTCGCCATGTTGACGGGATCGTCCGCGACGCAATTGCCGTATTCACTAACACCGCGTCGGCCCCCATTTCCAGCGCCTGCGCGGCATGGCTGGGAACGCCGATGCCAGCATCGACAACCACCGGCACTGTGCCTGCTGGATAATAATCTCCAGCATGGCGCGGGTTTCCAGTCCCTGATTCGAGCCAATCGGCGCGCCGAGCGGCATCACCGCTGCACAGCCGACTTCTTCCAGACGTTTACACAATACCGGATCGGCCCCGCAGTAAGGCAGCACGACAAATCCCTGTTGTACCAGCGTTTCGGCGGCTTTCAGGGTTTCGATGGGATCGGGCAACAGCCAGCGGGCGTCAGGGTGAATCTCTAATTTTAACCAGTTTGTGCCTAACGCTTCACGAGCCAGATGGGCGGCGAAAATGGCTTCTTCCGCTGTTTTCGCCCCGGATGTATTTGGCAGCAGGGTCACACCCGCCGCGATAAGCGGTTCGAGGATAGCGTCGTTGTGCTGGCGCAAGTCGACACGTTTCATCGCCAGTGTCACCAGCTGGCTGCCGGAAGCGCGGATCGCCTCCACCATCAGTTGTGAAGAAGCGAATTTCCCTGTGCCGGTAAACAGATGTGAATCAAACGTTTTGTCCGCAATACGTAACATTTCAACCCCCTGCAATAACCTGAAAAAGCAGGATCTGGTCGCCATCCTGCACGATATGTTGCGCCCACTGCTCACGCGGGACGATTTGCTGATTAATCGCCAGAGCCGCGCCCGCTTGTCGTTGGTCGAGTTGCTCCAGTAGTTCGTGAACAGTTTGCCCGGCGGCGCACTGCATCGGTTGATCGTTAAACAGGATCTGCATTGCTTCCTCCGCATACCGGGCAACCACTGGCGCGGCGCAACGCCAGGCTGCGCCACTGGCTCGATTTACCGTCGAACAGTCGGAGTTCTCCCGCAGGTGTCTCTATACCGCTTAATAACTTAATGGCTTCCAGTGCCTGCAAAGTGCCCATAACCCGACCACCGGGCCAACCACGCCCGCCGTGCGGCAGTTGCGTTCTGGCTCCTGGTTATCTGCCACAGGCAGCGGTAACACCCCTGCTCCCAGGCGCGTCAGTACCATCAACTGACCGCCAAATCCGACCGCGCTGGCGGTGATAAGCGGCGTGTTGAGTGCCACGCAGGCGGCATTAATCTCCTGGCGAGTCGCCATATTGTCGGTACAGTCGAGCACCACATCGGCCCGTGCAACCGCATCTTTTAACGCCTCACCCGTTAACCGTTGTTGTAATGCTGTCAGTTGAATGTCGGGATTCAACTGTGTCAGTCGCTGTTGGCTGACCTGCGATTTCGGGCGATCGATATCTTCAGTGGTAAAGAGGATTTGTCGTTGCAGATTGCTTAAATGCACATCGTCGTCATCTGCCAGTACCAGCGTCCCGACGCCAGCGCCCGCCAGGTACAGCGCAGCAGGTGTACCCAGCCCGCCCAGACCGATAATCAGCACCTGGCTGTCGAGCAGTTTTTGCTGCCCGTCCAGAGCGATATCGTCGAGCAGGATTTGGCGGCTATAACGCATAAAGTCACGGTCATTCATCGCCAACTCCTGCAATTTCCAGCAACTGTGCCGTTGCCAAACGCCAGTCTGCGGCTTGAGTAATGGCGCTGACGACGGCGATACTGCCGACACCCGTTGCTATCACCGCAGCGCGCGTGCCAGACTGACACCGCCAATCGCCACGGTGGATAATCCGCCAGTCGCTCAACATGCCGTGCCAGCTGTTCCAGCCCCTGCGGTGCAGAAGGCATCTGTTTGGTTTGCGTCGGGAACACATGTCCCAGCGCGATATAAGAGGGGCGTGCTGCCAGCGCGACGTCGATTTCCATATCGTCATGTGTCGAAACGCCCAGCCGCAGGCCTGCCGCGCGGATGGCATTGAGATCGGTGGCTTGCAAATCTTCCTGCCCCAAATGGACGCCATACGCCTGATGCTTGATCGCCAGCCGCCAGTAATCGTTGATAAACAATCGCGCGTTATAGCGGCGGCCCAGCGCAATTGCCGCCACGACATCGGCTTCCACCTCTTCATCGCGCCGATCTTTGATGCGTAGCTGGAGATACGTACGCCTGCATCCAACAGACGTTCGATCCACTGTACGCTGTCCACCACCGGGTACAGTCCTGAACGAAAAGGTACAGGAGGAAAATCAGGCTGATACATCACGCTTCCTCCTTACGCAGGTAGATTTCTCCGCCTCTGCACGGAAGTTCTCCGACATATCCGCCATTCCCATTTCAATAGTTTGCGTGGCGGCGTAATCACGCACTTCCTGGCTGATTTTCATCGAGCAGAATTTCGGCCCACACATGGAGCAAAAATGGGCGACTTTACCTGACTCTTGCGGCAGGGTTTCATCGTGATAAGCGCGGGCGGTAAACGGGTCGAGGGCCAGATTAAACTGGTCTTCCCAGCGAAATTCGAAGCGGGCTTTCGACATGGCGTTATCGCGAATTTGCGCGCCGGATGCCTTTCGCCAGGTCAGCGGCGTGGGCGGCAATCTTATAGGTGATAAGCCCTGCTTAACATCTTCTTTATTAGGCAGACCCAGATGCTCTTTTGGCGTTACGTAACAGAGCATCGCGCAGCCAAACCAGCCAATCATCGCCGCACCAATCCCCGACGTGAAGTGGTCATAGCCCGGCGCAATATCGGTAGTTAGCGGCCCCAGAGTGTAAAACGGCGCTTCGTGGCAGTGCTCTAACTCCTCGGTCATATTGCGGCGGATCATCTGCATCGGCACGTGGCCTGGGCCTTCAATCATCACCTGCACGTCATATTCCCAGGCAATTTTGGTCAGTTCGCCCAGCGTATGCAGCTCGGCAAACTGCGCTTCATCGTTGGCGTCCTGAATAGAACCGGGGCGCAGACCGTCGCCCAGCGACAGCGAAACGTCATAAGCGGCACAGATTTCACAAATTTCGCGGAAGTGTTGATAGAGGAAATTTTCCTGATGATGGGAGAGGCACCATTCGCCATAATCGAACCGCCGCGAGAGACGATACCGGTCAGGCGTTTCGCGGTCATCGGCACATAGCGCAGCAGTACGCCCGCATGGATAGTGAAGTAATCCACACCTTGCTCGGCCTGTTCCAGCAGCGTGTCGCGGAACGCTTCCCAGGTAAGATCTTCGGCGATCCCGTTAACCTTCTCCAGCGCCTGGTAGATCGGCACTGTACCGATCGGCACCGGGCTGTTACGCAAAATCCACTCGCGGGTTTCGTGAATATAGCGACCGGTGGAGAGATCCATCACCGTATCCGCTCCCCAGCGCGTGGACCATACCAGCTTTTCCACTTCTTCTTCGATGGAAGAGGTGACCGCCGAGTTGCCGATATTGGCGTTAACTTTTACCAGGAAATTGCGACCAATAATCATCGGCTCCGATTCCGGATGATTAATGTTGGCCGGGATAATCGCACGTCCGGCAGCAACTTCATCACGGACAAATTCCGCAGTGATATTTTCCGGCAGATGTGCGCCAAAGCTCATTCCCGGATGCTGGTGGCGTAAAACCTCGCTACGGATGCGCTCGCGGCCCATATTCTCGCGGATGGCGATGAATTCCATTTCCGGCGTGATGATGCCCTGTCGGGCGTAGTGCAGTTGGGTGACACGGCGTCCTGCTTTGCGCGTTTTGGTGTTAGTACACCGCTAAAACGCAGTTCGTCGAGGCCATCATCTGCCAGCCGCGCTTTAGTGTAATCGGAACTGCGCACGGTAAGTTCTTCGGTATCGCCGCGCGCATCGATCCACGCTGGCGTAGTTTTGCCAGCTTGCTGCACGTTAATGGCAATCTGCGGATCACCATACGGGCCGGAGGTGTCGTAGACCGGAATCGCTTCGTTTTCTTCGTACTGCGGCTGTTCTTTGCTACCGCCAATTAGCGTCGGGCTAAGCTGGATCTCACGCATCGGCACGCGCACGCCGGGGGTGTGTGCCAGTGATATAAATGCGTTTTTGAGTTGGGAAAGGCGGTGCCTTCCAGGGTTGTCGATAAAATTGTTGG
>ENA-OQER01000267-OQER01000267.1-human-gut-metagenome-genome-assembly--contig:-NODE-267-length-29590-cov-3.519771_pt1 | contig 29590 bp, 33 predicted proteins | sample MGYA00242797_ERZ504639 | MGnify/ENA primary metagenome ERZ504639 (study PRJEB26092, sample SAMD00036306) | human gut metagenome | host: Homo sapiens | study: EMG produced TPA metagenomics assembly of...
GCCTCCATCAGCTCCTGCAGGATATCCTTGAAACTGTCTTTCAGAAGCGTGTATATATCTGCAACGCTATTAATGTTGTTTTCTGAGATGATCTGTCGAATTTGTTCCTTTGCAACTGCCATAAAAAATACTCCTTTTCGATAAGAATTGTCATATCTGAATTCTTACCAAAAAGGAGTTGTTTTTTACCAAAAACACAAACTATTTTACACTACCTCGCCGAACTTCCAGAAACACTGAATGTATAATTTTTATCTCATATATTAAAAGAGCTGCCACTCCGGTGTTTTTTCACCTTTGTGGCAACTCTTTTAGACTACTCTTTTATTTCAGAATTGATACTCTCGACTCTGGTTTATTTTGTAATCTTTACGCTTGCTTTCTGACCTTTTTTACTCAGAAGTTTCTTGTAGCTGTTTAATTTCTTAGCTGGAACTTTAATCTTGCAGTTCTTATTGATACCCTTAAATGCATTCTTTCCAACGCTCTTCAGAGATTTGGATTTGATTGTAATAGTCTTCAGATTTTTAGCTCCGCTGAATGCATTTGCACCGATCTTTGTTACCTGACTTCCGATGACAACTTCTTCAGTTTTCTGTTGTTCTTAAATGCATTTTTAGCAATTCCAACTACTTTATATCTTCCGTCTGCCAGTTTCACACTCTTTGGTACGTTAAAGCTTGTATTGTTGGCTTTACGCGGTTTTACCAGAACTACTGTCTTTTTCTTTGCGTTTGTTACGCGATAGATACCTTTTCCTACTTTTGCTTCTGTTCCAACAGTTGGATTCTTGGAATCGGTTGAAGGAGTTTCCGGCTTTTTATCCGTTGACGGTGTTTCTGACTCAGGTGCTTTTTTCTGAAGTTTTGCTGCTGCTGCCTGCAGATCTGCAAGTGCCTTCTCTAAGTCTGCTTTCGTTGCCTTTTCATCTTTTGCTGCGTTTGTAGCTGCTTCCAGAGCTTTCTTATACTCTTTCCAAGATTCTGGTGTATAATCACTTTCCTTCTTGTCTTTTAAAGCAGTAAGTTCATCATTGATTTTTGTAATCAGTTCATCAATAACCTGCTGTTCGATAAATACCGTAACCTCACAGGAAGCACTGTGCTTTCCATCTTTAGTGGTTACTGTAATCACAGCGGTTCCGTTTGCAACTGCCTTTACATTTCCTTTTTCATCTACTGTAGCTACTTTGCTATCCGAAGTCGTAAATGTTACATTCTGGTTTGCACTATCCTCCGGATTTACTTTTACGTAGATTCTTTCTGTCTGATCTTTTTTGCTCAGGCTCATTTTCTGTTTATTGATCTGAATGCCTGTTGCTTCTTTACTTTCTTTTGAGAATACGAATTTATCAATTCTTGGTCCTTCTTTTTCTGTTCCTTCAAAAACTAAAGTGCCATGACCTTTTTTTGTTACATTAATGGTAAATTCTGCAGTATGTACTGTGTTGCACCGGCTTCTCCATATACATCCAGACTTCCACTCTCTACATTAGTACCCTTCCATGAAAATACATTTGGATTTCCGCCTGCCTCTGTACGTCCACTCTGATAAGTAGCCTTCACTTTATACTGTCCTGCTGCCGGAGCATAGAAGTTCATGGAAATAGTATCTCCATTCATAAACCAGTCGACCACTTTTCCGCCACTTGCTTCAGATCGTTCCACTACATGTACATGGTTGGTAGAATCTCCATTTAACGGCTTCAGTGTAAAGTCCTCTGCCTCTACTTCTGTTTCTTCTCCTGCTGTTGGAAGAACCATTCCTGTGCTGCCTGTTGAAACAAGTTCATTCTTAGCTTTTACAAGTGTATTCAGGGCAGTTTTCTTCTGTTCATCCGTTGCCTTTTCATCGAATAACAGATCCTTCAATGTGGAAACTGCACTCTGGAATGCATTTGCACTTGTTGCTTCATAGTCTGCAAGATTGATTTCTTCTGCTCTTTCCATTATTTTATCTACATTTGGATGATACAATGTTACATGTGTATAACTGTCTGTATCGAAAGATGCTTCTGAATTTTCTGCCTGCATTAATGTAAAATAAAAGTCTTTTCCATCAGCACTTCTGTCATTCTCCAGTCCTGTCAGAGTAATTGTCTTTGATGTTTCTCCATCTTCAAACGTTACGGTTCCTGTCAGGTTGACATAGTTTACACCCTGTTCTGCCCCTGCTGACTGTGTTGAATATCCAACAGTAACTTTTCCATGTGAACCTGCAGTACGTGTAATTTCAACATCATATGTTCCGCCATACAGCAGATCACATTCTTTTTGTTTCATACTGAAGATACCGGAACCATCTGCATACCAGATCTTACTGATACCAAGTGCCTGTGAAGTTCCCACAAGTTTGATGGTATGCTCTCCATATGCAAGCTCTTTCGTCGTATACAGCAGGGCTCCCATTTTTCTTGAAGCCTGTTTTGTACTTACCGTATCAACTTTTGTTCCATCAATGTAAACGTCCATGTTCCATGATTTGGATCAGCTGTTCCAATAACCCATGCTTTTGTTCCTGTAAATTTAAAGCTGGCTGTTACACCTGCATTTCCCCATGCAGAACCCTGTGCTACACCATCTTCATCTGCTTCGAATGTCCAGTTACCTTCTCTTGTTGCCTTACTGATTCCTATCTTTTTCAGGTTAGTCGGAAGTACCGTACTTCCTGATGACTCTACTTCGAATCCTTTTGCTGCTTTGTATACGCCTACATTACAGATCTTCGGTGTTGCTTTTGCCCCTGTGATATTGATACGTACTGCGGTTCCTTCTACTGCTTCACTGCGGCACAGACGCTTTGCAGAAATCGTAGCTCCTTTTCCGAAATCATGCCATCTTCCTGTTACGTCTTTATATTCTACTGTGAAAGAAGAAATCGTCTGTCCTTTCTGGATATATTCCTCGATAGAAACAACATCGAATTTCTTAATACCATTCAGATTAATCTCCAGACTTCCTGTTGTCTTACCATCTTCCGGTGCCCAGTATGTTTCATCATATGTCTGACCTTCCGGAATCGTATCAATTACTTTACTTGCCGAAAATTCTTTGGAATTTCCCCATACAGAAGTTGCACTTGCTGTTACACCTTCTTCTTTGGTAAAGTCCTCATCAAAGGTTTCCTGAATGTTGCTTCCAAACTCTTTAAAACGGTTTAACTGTGTTTCTCCTACCTTACCCTCTTTATTTGGAGACAGATTCATAAGTAAAGTTGCACCTCGTCCCACGGTACGGAAATAAATATCTGCAAGATCTTTTTCTGATTTTGTCGTACTGTCTCCTGCTGAATCTCTCCAGAACCATCCTGCCAACATTTTCGTGTCAACTTCCGGTACAGACCACTGTACACCTTCGCTCACACCAATATAAGCTCCATCGGATTTTGGTAATTCCTCATAGTCTTCACCAATATTGATCTTTGCCCATGTTTCATTAGATGCCCAGCCTGATTCGTTTCCAATCCAGTGGATACCACCCGTTCCTGCCAGTGCTTTATCTTCAGCACCGTTCTTACCATTTACCGCTTTACCTGTTCCAAATACCTGACAGTGCGGATTATTCTCTCTGATAGCACCAGGATTGCTTTCCAGTCGTATGTCTGTCTATTACTTGCACTTCCCTGTGCTCCATCCATCCACCATTCTACAAAACGGTCAGAACGGCGTTTTGGATTATTATTGCCATATTTATAGCTTCCATCTGCTTTTTTTGCCTGACAGATTTCATTGATCCATGCTACATACAGTTTATTGTAATCCGTGAAAGTTCCTTTCTCACTTCCTTCATTATGGTTGTTTTTCTTATTGTTGTTATCGCCGAAACATCCATATTTATCTTCATAGATATCCCATGGTGAAAGATAACAGCCCATATCCAGATTATACTTTGTACATGCATCTGAGATTTCTTCCAGAATATCTCCTTTGCCGTTTTTATAGTTTGTACTTGCTATATCATAATCCGTATACTCACTTGACCACAGACAAAATCCATCATGGTGTTTTGCCGTAAGGATCAGACGGCTGAATCCAGCTTCTTTTACCGCTTTTACAAGAGATTCTGCATCAAAATCTTTCGTCAGAGTAAAAAGATTTACCGGAGCAGTCTCTCCATACTTTTCGCCCCACTCAACGTTATTAAATGTATTCGGTCCGAAATGACAGAATGCTGCTGTCCCCTGTTTCATGTACCAAAGCTGTTCATCATTCGGTGTTGCTCCCCATGCTGCAGGCTCTGCCACCGTCGTGTCATTTAAATCTGCATCTGTTACCATCTGAGCATCTGCTGCGAATACCTGACTCATCGGTACTGCCGGTCCGGAAATAACCATTGCAGCTGCTGTCATGACAGCTAAATACTGTTTCCATTTCATAAAAGCCCTCCTTATTTGCTTATACCAAAAAATTAGCTATGTCTATTCTATGTTACCATTTTCAATGCTCTTTTTCAATTATTATTTACTAAAAAAAGCTGATTACCGGAATATTTTTTATCTATCCTTCCAATAATCAGCTTTCAGAGATTCTGTTTTTCTATCTATTTTGCCCTGTAATTTCCTGTTTTGTGTCAGAAAATCATAAAATTTATTCTTTTGTGCGTTATTTTTTGATACTCTATTTTACAAATCTGTTTACTATATAAGCGTTTGCTTCTTTTTCTTCCTGATCATCCAGTGGCTGAAGCTCAATGTCTTTTCCGTATTTTCGCTCCAGTGCTTTCTCTATCAGCCAGTCACAAACCTGTGGATTTTTCGGCAGCAGTGGTCCGTGCAGATAGGTGCCGATCACATGCTTGTATACAATACCTTCATAGCCGGATTCACCGTCGTTTCCGGAACCATACAGGACTTTGCCAAACGGCTGGTTATCACCGATATCGGTACGTCCGCCATGATTCTCAAACCCGACAACCGGCATATCAAAGAGATCACTTTTCAGTACAATATTGCTGATCAGTCTTCCCGGTTTCTGCTCCGTGTGGAGTTTGACCAGATGCAGTCCTTCCATGCGGCCTTCGTCCGTCTGATAGTAATCTCCAAGCAGCTGATAACCACCGCAGACAGCGATCACAACACCGCCGTCTTCCACATAATCTTTAAAGTTTTTCTGGATCTGCTGCAGTCTTTTGCAGACGATCATCTGCTCACGGTCAGAACCGCCTCCGAGCAGCACAATATCCAGTTTGGAAAAATCTACTTCATCTTCCAGTTTAAATTCCAGCGTTTCTGCTTCAATGCCTCTCCACTGGCAGCGTTTCATCATGCACTGGATATTTCCCCGGTCTCCGTAGAGGTTCAACAGATCCGGATAAAGATGTCCGATTGTAATTTTCATAGCTTCTGCCGCCTCCTACGCTTTTTCCTGCTCTAATTTTTTCAGGATATTTGTGAGTGTCATAAAGTGCCGTATAATTTACCAGCACGTACAGATTTCCGGTTCCGTCTGCAATGCGGCTGCGGATCGCCTTTTCTACATCCGGTTCCAGCTGGATGGAATATCAACATATTTCAGACGCAGACGCATATCCTGGCATCGGATTCCGCTGACCGTGATCGACGCTGCATTCATATCCTGAAAACGGTCAAAATCCACATCCCAGAGCCAGGAAATATCCGTGCCATCCTGATCTTTATCGTTGATCAGCACGATGATATCTTTCGGTTTGTCATCTTCCTGCACTGCGGAAATATTCTGGTTAAATCCAGCCGGATTCTTTGCAAGGTTCAGCAGAACATCGGTATTTTTGATGTGAAAATGCTCCATACGTCCGTTCTGCGGATTGTAGTCTGCCAGCACTTTGTTGTAATTCTTTAATTCCAGACCGGCTGTGCGAGCTGCTGCATAGGCTGCCAGAATATTATAAACGTTATAGAATCCACGGTAGTTGGCTTTTATTTCTCTGTTATCCACATCGAAGGAAAGTTTTCCACCGCTTTTTACGTTTTCAGCATCAAAATCGAGCTTTGGTCTTTTAAATCCGCAGTTCGGACACTCATAATCCCCAAGCTGACTGTAATGGTAAAAATGGTAATTCAGCTTTTCTCCGCAGCATTTGCAGAACTGACCTTCCCGGATCTCTCTTGCATTTTCTTTTTCCTGCTGACACTGCTTTCCGATACCAAACGTAACATATTTGTTACCGGAATCTTTTGCAAGAAATGCCGAAAGTGCATCATCGCCATTTACGACAAGTGTCATATCAGGAGCCATATGCATGGCTTTTTTGAGCAGTTCCATCGTAATATCAATCTCCCCGTAACGGTCGAGCTGATCACGGAAAAGATTGGTCAAAATCATATAGTCCGGTTTAAAATAAGGCAGAACTCTTACTGTTGATGCCTCATCAATCTCAATACACGCATAATCCGCATCCAGTTTTCCGTTCCATTTTGCTGCCAGCACGAATGCCGATACGACACCGTTGAGCATATTGGAACCGGTGTGGTTGCAGATCACTTTCTCACCTTCTGCCTCGATTGCCGAGCAGAGCAGATTATTGGTTGTCGTCTTTCCGTTTGTTCCGCAGGTGATAAAAATCTTTTTCCGCACCTGCCCGGAAAGTTCCATCAGGATTTTCGGATCTATTTTAAGTGCAATTTTGCCGGCCAGGGTTACCCCCTGTTTGCCGGCAAGTTTACATACTACACATGTTGCTTTTGAAATCCAGATTGCAAGCATTCTTCGCAAAATCATGGTCTTCCTCCAGTTTGATTACTCCTGTGTTGTCTCTTCGTTTTTGATTTCTTCGTCGTTTTTCTCATCTTCGATCATTTCGTCTTCGATTTTTTTGATGATATCTTCGCTGTCTGCTGAAGTTTCACGTACTTTCGCAATACTTGCCACAGATACGTTCTCCGAAAGATTCATAAGTTTCACACCGGATGTCACACGTCCAAGAACGGAAATATCGCTGCACATCATACGAATGACAATGCCTTCGGTATTGATCATCATGATCTCGTCATCCATATGGAGGTTCTTAACACCGATCACGTTTCCTGTCTTCTCCATAATCTTATAACATTTCACACCTTTACCACCGCGGTTCTGGCTCTTGAACTCATCGATAGAGGTCAGTTTTCCCATGCCGTTTGCAGATACGATCAGAAGGTGATCTCCCTGTGTATTGAGCTGCATACCAATGACTTCGTCGCCGTCATTGAGCTGCATGCCGATGACTCCCATCGCCGTACGTCCCATGCTGCGGACATCGGTCTCCGGGAAGCGGATACACTGACCGTATTTTGTTACCAGGAAAATATCTTTCTTGTTGTTGGTCAGCTTGACTTCGATCAGTTCATCATCTTCACGCAGGCTGATGGCTGCAAGTCCTGTCTTTCTTACGTTTGCATAATCCAGAAGCGGTGTCTTTTTCACGATACCCTTTCTGGTTGCCATAAACAGATATTTGCCCTGCTTGTACTCTTTGACCGGGATCATCGCCGTGATCTTTTCTTCCGGTGCGAGCTGGAGCAGATTGACGATCGCCGTTCCTCTTGCCGTACGGCTGGCTTCCGGAATTTCATATCCTTTCAGGCGGTATACTTTTCCGGTGTTGGTAAAGAACATCAGATAGTGATGTGTATTCATCATCAGCAGTTCTTCGATGTAGTCGTCTTCGATGGTCTGCATACCCTTGATGCCCTTGCCACCGCGGTTCTGAGCCTTGAAATTGTCAACACTCATACGTTTAATATAACCAAGTTTTGTCATGGCGATCACAACATTTTCACGCGGGATCAGATCTTCTGTAGAAATATCATACATATCAAATCCAATGGAAGTTCTTCTCTCATCACCATACTTATCTGCGATTTCCATGATTTCTGTTTTGATCACGCCAAGCAGAAGATTTTCGTCTGTCAGAATGGCTCTCAACTCCTTGATTTTTGCCATCAGAGCTTCATACTCTGCTTCGATCTTCTCTCTTTCCAAACCGGTCAGTGCACGCAGACGCATATCTACAATCGCCTGTGCCTGTGCATCGGAAAGTTCAAAACGTGTCATCAATGCTTCTTTTGCAAGTGCTGCTGTTCTGGATGCACGGATAATGCTGATGACTTCATCAATATGATCCAGTGCGATCAGCAGACCTTTTAAGATATGTGCACGTTCTTCTGCTTTGTTGAGTTCGTACTGTGTACGTCTTGTAACAACATCTTCCTGATGCCTCAGATAATGCTGGAGCATCTCCAGAAGATTCAGAACTTTCGGCTCTTTGTTTACCAGTGCGAGCATAATCACACCAAAGGTATCCTGGAGCTGTGTATGTTTGAAAAGCTGATTCAGTACGACATTTGCGTTGACATCTCTTCGAAGCTCAATGTTGATACGCATACCTTCACGGCTTGATTCATCTGTGATCGCTGTGATTCCGTCAATCTTTTTATCACGTACCAGTTCTGCCATTTTTTCGATCAGTCTGGCCTTGTTTACCATGTACGGCAGCTCCGATACCAAAATACGGCTCTTGCCGTTTGGCATGGATTCGATTTCTGTTACGGCACGCACACGGATCTTGCCGCGTCCTGTGCGGTAAGCTTCCTGGATTCCTCTTGTTCCGAGGATCATTGCACCGGTCGGGAAATCCGGACCTTTTACGATATCCAGGATTTCTTCGATCTCCGTCTCTCTGCCTTCTTCAATGCGGTTGTCGATGATCTTCACAACGGCTTTTACAACTTCACGCAGATTATGCGGCGGAATATTCGTTGCCATACCTACGGCGATACCGGTCGTACCATTTACCAGAAGATTCGGAAATCTTGCCGGAAGTACATCTGGCTCTTTCTCCGTTTCATCGAAGTTCGGTGAAAAATCTACCGTATTTTTATCGATATCTGCAAGCATTTTCATGGAAATTTTGCTCAGACGTGCCTCAGTATATCGCATGGCAGCAGCTCCGTCGCCATCGACAGAACCAAAGTTTCCGTGGCCGTCTACCAGCGGATATCTGGTTGACCAGTCCTGAGCCATATTTACCAGTGCTCCGTAGATGGAGCTGTCTCCATGTGGATGATATTTACCCATGGTATCACCGACAATACGTGCACATTTACGGTGCGGCTTGTCAGGTCCGTTATTCAGTTCGATCATGGAATACAAAACTCTTCGCTGCACCGGCTTCAGACCGTCTCTTACATCCGGCAATGCACGTGCTGCAATAACGCTCATTGCATAATCGATATAAGATTCTTCCATGGTCTTTTTCAAATCCACGTCATGTATCTTATCAAAAATATTGTCTTCCAACAGTTTTTCCTCCTACTTCTGAGCATTAAATATCCAGATTTTTTACAAACTGAGCATTCTCCTCAATAAACTCTCTTCTTGGTTCTACCTGATCGCCCATCAGCGTTGTAAAAGTAACATCCAGTTCTGAAGAATTCTCGTTGTCCATGACAACACGGCGGAGTACTCGTTTTTCCGGGTCCATGGTGGTTTCCCAGAGCTGCTCTGCATCCATCTCTCCAAGACCTTTGTAACGCTGGATCTTATTATTCTGGTCACGTCCGACTTCTTCCAGGATCGCTGCAAGCTGCTCATCACTGTACGCATACCAGACTTTTTTGTTTTTCTCCAGTTTATACAGTGGTGGCTGTGCCAGATATACATGTCCTTCTTTGATCAGATCCGGCATGAAACGGTACAGGAATGTCAAAAGCAGTGTACTAATATGTGCACCATCAACATCGGCATCGGTCATAATGATGATCTTGTCATAACGCAGTTTGAAATATCGAAATCTTCGTGGATACCGGTTCCGAACGCAGTGATCATCGCCTTAATCTCCGCATTTGCATAAATACGGTCAAGTCTTGCTTTCTCCACATTCAGGATTTTTCCGCGAAGCGGCAGGATTGCCTGGGTTGCACGGCTTCTCGCTGTCTTTGCAGAACCACCGGCAGAATCTCCCTCAACAATATAGATTTCACAGTTTTTCGGATCTTTGTCTGAACAGTCTGCCAGTTTTCCAGGAAGAGACATTCCTTCCAGTGCAGATTTTCTTCTGGTCAGATCTCTTGCTTTTCTGGCTGCCTCTCTCGCTCTCTGAGCCATGATAGATTTCTCAAGGATCATTTTTGCAACCTGCGGATGCTGTTCCAGATAGATCATCAGCTGCTCGGAAACAATATTGTCAACGGCACCTCGTGCCTCACTGTTGCCCAGTTTCTGCTTGGTCTGACCTTCAAACTGCGGATCTTCAATCTTGATGCTTACGATCACAGTAAGACCTTCACGGATATCATCACCGGAAAGTGTCTCGGTGTCCTTGATCAGTTTATTCAGTCTCGCATAAGAATTAAAAGTCTTTGTCAGTGCATTTTTAAAACCAGTCAGATGGGTTCCGCCTTCCGGAGTCGTGATGTTATTTACAAAACTGTAGGAACCTTCGGTGTATCCATCATTGTGCTGCATGGCAACTTCCACATAAATATTATCCTTCATTCCTTCACAGTAAATAATATCCGGGTAAAGCGGTGTCTTGCCTTTATTCAGGTAAGTCACAAACTCCTTGATACCGCCCTCATAATGGAACGTCTTTTCGATTGGTTCTTCCGGACGGTCATCTCTTAAAACAATTTTGATATTTTTTGTAAGAAATGCCATCTCACGAAGTCTCTGTTTAAGCACATTAAAATCAAAAACTGTTTCTTCAAAAATTTCGCTGTCCGGCAGGAATGTAACCGTTGTACCTGTTTTCTTTGGATCACATTCTCCGATCACTTTTAATTTATATACTACTTTTCCTCTTTCATATCGCTGACGATAAATTTTACCTTCATGGTAAATCGTAACTTCAAGATGTGTAGAAAGTGCATTTACAACAGACGCACCTACACCATGCAGACCACCGGAAACTTTGTATCCGCCACCGCCGAATTTTCCGCCGGCATGCAGGATCGTAAACACGACTTCTACCGCCGGAATACCTGCTTTGTGGTTGATTCCGACCGGAATGCCTCGTCCATTGTCAATGACTGTTACGGAATTATCTTTATTTATCGTTACCTGGATGGTATCACAATACCCCGCAAGAGCTTCATCAACTGCATTATCTACAATCTCATAAACCAGATGATGAAGACCTCTGGACGATGTACTGCCGATATACATACCCGGTCTCTTTCGTACAGCCTCAAGACCTTCCAATATCTGAATCTGATCTGCACCGTATTCTGCATTGCTCTCTGTGCCCATAGTAACCTCCTGTCTTTTCTTTTCATCCTTCGCAAACAACACCGTCTGCAACATGAAAAACTTTGTTCAACTGAAACTTGTTTTCTATAAAATCATCGATCCCCGTACAGGTGATCAACGTCTGTATATCATGTATACTGTCTAATAAATATTGCTGCCTGCTGCTGTCCAGTTCGGAAAGTACATCATCCAGAAGCAGTACCGGCGTATCTTTGATCGCTCTTTTTACCAGTTCGATCTCCGCAAGTTTCAGCGAAAGTGCAGCCGTTCTCTGCTGCCCCTGCGATCCAAATCTGCGGATATCTACACCCTTTACTTCAAAAAGCAGATCGTCCCCTGTGAGGACCTGTCATGCTCATTTTCACCTTCAGATCCCGTTTCCTGGAAGTCTGAAGTTTTCTTTCGAATTCGTCCGCAGAAACATTTTTCTCATAACGGACCATCAGCTCTTCTCTGCCGCCCGTCAGATTTCTATGTATCTCTGCTACGATCACGCCAAGCTCTTCGACAAACCGCTCCCTTGATTCGATCAGCTTTTTTCCATATTTTACCAGCTGCATATCCCATATATCCAGCATTTCTTCATACTGACTGTTAAAAGAACACTCTTTCAGCAGCTTATTTCTCTGTATGATCACTTTATTGTAATTGGAAAGCTCGTGTAAGTAAAGCTTATCCAGCTGACAAAGTTCCATATCCATAAAACGCCGCCGCTCCGCCGGTCCGTTTTTAATGATACCAAGATCCTCCGGTGAGAAAAAAACGAAGTTTGCGATTCCAAGCAGCTCTGCCGCCTTTCGGATCGGCACGCCGTTGACTGCAATGCCCTTCGGCCGGTTCTTTTTCAGATGCATATCGATCTCATAAGCACTCTGGCTTCTGCTGATCGCCATCCGTATATGAGCTTCTTCCTCACCAAAACGGATCATTTCCCTGTCTTTACTTCCCTTATGGGATTTCGTCGTTCCGCATAGATATACCGCTTCGAGAATATTGGTCTTCCCCTGGGCATTGTTCCCATAGAAAAGATTTGTTCCCTTATCAAAAGACAACTGCAGCGACTCATAATTGCGGAACTGATTCAGCTTCAAAGATTTTACTATCATTCCATCAATCTGTAATTTTTACAGTCTGACCATCATATTCTACCACATCGCCGGCATGCAGTTTCTTGCCCCGCTGTGTTTCTGTTTGGCTGTTTACCTTCACAAGACCATCCTGAACGGCATATTTTGCGTCCACGCCGGACTCTACAAAACCTGCTGCTTTCAATGCCTGACCAAGTTTGATAAACTCATCTCTTAATTTAATTGTTTCCATAAACTTTCACTCCTTATGCCATAAAATTAACCGGCAAGATCAAATATATATAAGATTGCTGTTCGTCTCTGATAAAGCATGGTGCTTTCGGGTTCATCAGATAAATATCAACCGTTTCATCATCAATAACACGAAGAGCATCGATCAGAAATCGCGGATTAAATCCGATCATAATGTCCTTGCCTTCTTTATTGATGTCAATTTCTTCATCCATAGAACCGATCTGAGACTGAATCTTAAGTTCAATATTATCATCTGTGATTGAAAGAATGATCGGTTTTTTATCACTTTCTTTTACCAGAAGTGTCGCACGGTCAATACAGTCCAGAAGCTCTTTTTTATTTACCTGAATCTTGGTTTCGTAGTCGCTGGAAAGCATCTGATCAATGCGGAAATATTCACCCTCAATCAGACGTGACACAACAACGGTATCATCAAATTCAAAGACAATATGATTTTTTGTAAAGAAAATACTGACTTCATCTTCGGTTTCGCCTGATAAAATCTTACTGATTTCGATAAGTGTCTTTCCAGGAACGACAACTTTAATATCAGAATATTCCTCTTTTAATTCAATTTTCCGTATACTTATGCGGTGTCCATCCAGGGATACTACACGCAGCATATCGCCTTTGACTTCGAATAATTCGCCGGTCATCATCTTATTGTTTTCATTGGCTGCGATTGAGAAAATAGTCTGACGAATCACCTCTTTTAATGTAAACTGAGAGACAACAATATGATTATCTCTTTCTACATAAGGAAGATAGGAAAATTCTTCCCCGGACTGACCGCTGATGCTGAATTTTGCCTTCTCACAGGTGATGGTAGTCGTCAGATTTCCGTCTGTTTCAATCGTAACATCATTATCAGGAAGTTTACGAATAATATCAGAGAAAATTTTTGCATCAATTGCAACAATTCCTTTTTCCAGAATGGTACCGTCAACGATGGTTTCAATTCCAAGTTCCATATCATTGGCTGTAAATTTAATATTGTTTGTGGATGCATCAATCAAAATACATTCCAGGATAGGCATGGTTGTTTTTCCTGGGATTGCTTTCAGAACAATATTCACACTTTTTAAAAGATTACTTTTTGAGCATACTAATTTCATTATGTTGATAACTCCTTTGTGGGTTAAATGAGATAAATTAAAGAGAAAATCCGCAGTAGCCGCCGTAGGGGATGTGAATATGTGAATAACTCCCAAAATCCTTGAATTTAAGGGAAAAAACAGGTTGGATAAACTGGTGAAAAGTCCACAAATTCTGAGGAAAACCGGTGGGTTATTAACATCCTCAGAAATTGGCTAAAGTTATTCACACAGTATCCAACACATATCCACATTATTTTGTGCACAAATAAAAAGACGATGCTTTTTCGGCCGTCTAGTTTGGATTCAGTTTCTTTTTAATGATATCTATCGTGTTTTTCAGATCATCGGAAGTCTCAATTTCTTTCGAAATTTTCTCAACTCCATGAAGTACGGTCGTATGATCGCGGTTTCCCATCAGTTTTCCGATCGCTTTGAGCGGTGTGCTGGTCATTTCACGGCACAGATACATGGCAATCTGCCTTGGAATCACGATATCAGCACTTCGTTTGGAACCTTTTATATCATCTGTTTTGATATGAAAGTGTCTGCACGGTCAGAAGGATCAGATCCGGGGTGATTTCTCGTTTTGCGTTCGGTGAAATCATATCCTTTAAGGCTTCCTGTGCCAGTTCTACTGTAATTTCGCGGTGTTCAAGACTGCTCATTGCAGTGATCCGGTTCAGTGCACCTTCGAGTTCACGGATATTGGACTTGATATTGGTAGCAATATACTGAATGACTTCATCATCCAGATGGTAACCTTTTTCTTTGGAATCACGTTCTTCTTTTTTGCGGAGGATTGCCATCCTTGTCTCATAATCCGGGGAAGAAATATCTGCGATCAGGCCCCATTCAAAGCGGGATTTCAGCCTTCCTTCCAGCGTTGCGATCTCTTTCGGCGGTTTATCGGATGAAATGATGATCTGCTTTTTCGCACCATGCAGGTCGTTAAATGTGTGGAAAAACTCTTCCTGTGTGGACTCTTTTCCGATGATAAACTGGATATCGTCGATTAGCAGAACGTCGATATTACGGTACTTTTCACGGAATTTTGTCATAGCAGTATTATTGCCGTTTCGGATCGCTTCAATCAGTTCATTCGTAAAGGATTCACTCGTTACATAAAGTACTCTGGTCTGTGGATTATTTTCCAGGATAAAGTGTGCGATCGAGTGCATCAGATGGGTTTCCCCAGTCCAACACCTCCGTAGAGGAAGAGGGGGTTGTAGATTTCGCCCGGGGATTCGGCAACTGCCAAAGATGCAGCGTGTGCAAATTTGTTGTTGCTTCCGACAACGAAGTTTTCAAAGGTATATTCCGGATTTAAATTTGCTTTTTCTAATATATTATTGAAAGAATTGTCAGTATTCGAAGAGGAATCCGCTTCTTTTACAACATTTTGTTCTACAGTATACACGATCTTGGTGCAGTCCAGTCCTGTGAGCTCTGCAATCGTAGAACGAAGCGGAGTTGTAAACTTCTTATTTATATAGGAATTAATGAAATCCTCGTTAATACCATTTCATCAATCGGGACATAAATAAAAAGAGTGCCTTCGTCACTGTCATATCTTTGTACTTGAAGTGGTTTGATCCAGGTGTTAATGGAAATTGGGGAAAATCCGAATTCTGTACTGAGGGTATCCACAACACTGTCCCACTTTTCTTCTATGATATTCATGAGGATCTCCTTTTAAGGCCAGTTTTACTTATTTAATATTAAACTAAAACAGGAAAATTATCAATGCTTATTTTTGAATGTGCATAACTTTTCGACAATAATCCACACTCAAAAATGCGATAAAATGGGCGTTTGTGGGAAAAATGTAGAAAATATGCAAAAGTTACACACGAAGTTATCCCCAAGTTATCCCCAAAATGTGGATAACTTTATGTAAACCAATAAGTTTACATAAGTATGTTACAGAAGAACCAGATGAAAAAAAGGTTGAAAAATAAAGGAATTTTGGGAATCACAGACTTCGAAAAATGTAGAAAAATGTCGAAAGAAGGAAAGAGGGGGGATTGGCAGTGTGAATAACTAAAGGAACATCATCCACAGTGGGAAAAGCCTTATTTTAAGGCATTTTTTTTGAAAAAGAAAAAAGTTTTTCACATCAAATAAAAAAGTTATCCCCAAGTTATCCCCAAAATGTGGATAACTGAGTGTAAACTATGCAGATGTCCGCTTTGCATCCGTTTGTCTATGGGACTGACAGGAACGGTTCTGCCCCAAAGCTCGGTTCAATTGAAAAAATCACGGAATTACTTGACTTTATGGGGCTTTGCATATATAATTGAAACGATGTTTTCTAAACAGATAAAACAGATTTTATATTTGATAAGGAGGTGCCGTAATAATGAAAATGACATTTCAGCCAAAGAAAAGATCCAGAGCTAAAGTTCATGGATTCAGAGCAAGAATGAGCACTGCAGGCGGAAGAAAAGTACTTGCTGCCAGAAGATTAAAAGGAAGAAAAAAATTATCAGCATAGGCCGCAGATGTGTGGCCTTTTCTTCTATGTTCGTCTTTTGAAAGGATGACAGAAAAAAGGAAGCAGTATGATATTTTCAGAGTCTTTGAAAAAAAACAGAGATTTCCAGACGGTATATAAGTATGGAAAGTCGGCCGCCAACCGTTATCTCATTATGTATATCTATCCGAATCAGACAGAGAGGAACAGACTTGGGATTTCGGTCAGTAAAAAGGTGGGCAATAGTGTGGTCAGACACAGACTGGCCAGATTGATAAGAGAAAGTTATCGCCTGAGTGAAACCAGGTTTCACTCAGGATATGATATTGTAGTAATTGCAAGACCTGTTGCAAAAGATAAGAATTATTTTGAAGTAGAAAGTGCATTATTACATCTTGGTAAAGTGCATAAAATAGCAGGTTGATATTCATGAAAAATATTTTAATCGCAATGATCCGGTTTTATCAGAAATTTCTGTCACCATTAAAGCATACGAGATGCCCCTATACACCGACCTGCTCGCAGTATGGCCTGGAGGCGATACAGAAATACGGGGCTGTTAAAGGAAGTCTTCTGGCATGCTGGAGGATTTTGCGATGCAATCCCTTTTCCAAGGGTGGTTATGATCCCGTTCCGTAAACGGGTAGGAAGAATTAAAAATAGAAAATTGAATATGAAGAACTGCTGTATAATGTCAGGTGAATATGCAGGAGGAAGGTTATGTTATTAACAAAAAGCAACACCATCATCATTGGACAGGTGGCAACACTGTTAGGTCTTTTGATGAATGCGATTTTTAGTTTCACTGACGGGGTGTTTGGGATTTCCAATATCGGTGTATGTATTATTTTGTTTACACTGGTTATTTATGCCCTGCTCACTCCACTCACGATCAAACAGCAGAAGTTTTCAAAGATGTCTGCGATCATGAATCCTGAGATAAAGGCAATCCAGAAAAAGTATGCTGGCAAAAACGACCAGGTAAGTATGATGAAGATGAACGAAGAAACACAGAATGTATATGCAAAATACGGTGTTTCTCCGATGGGAACATGTCTTCCGATGCTGATTCAGCTGCCGATCCTGTTTGCATTGTATCGTGTAATCTGGAATATTCCGGCTTACGTTGCAAGTGTAAAAGATGTATTTACTCCTCTTGTAAATGTTCTTTTAAAGACACAGGGTACACAGCAGTTTTTAGCTGATACAGTAGGAAACCAGGTCAATTTCCAGAGACTTGGTTATACAGCAAACAGTGCGATCGATGCACTGTACAAGTTCAAACCGGCAGACTGGACTGCAATGGCAGAGAAGTTTCCGGATCTGTCAGGTATGATCTCACAGACAACAGGCAGTCTTGATAAAATGAACTATTTCCTGGGATTGAATATTTCCAACTCACCGATGACAGCGATGGTGGAAAATTTCAAGGCACATAACTGGATTTTATTTGTATGTGCACTGGCAATCCCGGTACTGGCAGGTTTAAGCCAGTGGCTCAACACCAGACTGATGCCGCAGGCAGCAGCAAGCCCGGCAGGAGACGACAGTTCCATGGAAAGCTCCATGAAGATGATGAACAATATGATGCCTCTGGTATCTGTATTCTTCTGTCTGTCACTTCCGATCGGTCTTGGTATCTACTGGATCGCAGGTGCGGTATTCAGAGGTATCCAGCAGGTTGTTGTCAACAAACATATGGAAAAGATGGATATGGACGCACTGATCCGCAAAAATGTGGAGAAAATGAATGCCAAACGTAAGAAACAGGGACTTCCGCCAAAGAAAATTCTGAGCATGCAAAAGTAAACTTCAAAGATCTTGAGGATGCACAGAAAGTGGATGAGAAGAAACAGGCAGAACGTCAGAAAAAAATCCAGGATTCTACGGAGTACTATAAACACGCAGATGCGAAACCGGGAAGTATTGCAGCAAAAGCGAGAATGGTTCAGCAGTTTGATGAAAAGAATCCAAAAGGTAAGAAAAATAAGAATTAAAGTAATAAGGTAATAAAGAGAAGTAATATGGGGAGAAGGATGGGAGGTATTAAAATGGAAGAGTATATCGAGGTTTCTGCGAAGACAAAAGAAGAAGCGATCATGAATGCAGCAATTCAGCTTGGAACAAGCAGCGATAATATTGAATATGATGTTATTCAGGAAGCAACTTCCGGACTTTTTGGAATCGGAAGAAAACCGGCCATTATAAGGGCAAGAAAGAAAAAAGATATTTCTCTTGATTTTGAGGAAGCCGTAAGAGATCCTTTGAAGGACATTTCTGAAAAGAAAAGCTTTATGAAAAAACCGGCAAAGAAATTTACCAAAGAGCCGGTAAAAAAACAGCCTGAGAAAACGGTTGAAAAGAAGGAAGAAAAACCGGTTGAGAAGAAACCGGAAAGAAAACCGGAAAATCAGTCGCAGTCAAAAGCTGAAAAAGAAGTGGAAGTAAAGAAAGAAGAACCGCAGGCAAAACCGGCAGTTACAAGAGAAAAGCTTCCGATCAACAAAGAAGCAGCAGAGAAAGATGCAAAAGAATTTCTGGAGAAAATGTTTGCAGCAATGGATTCAGAAGTTTGCATCAAAACATCATTTGATAAAGATGACAATCTGAACATCGAGCTTTCCGGTAAAGACATGGGTGTTCTGATCGGTAAGAGAGGACAGACTCTTGATTCTATCCAGTATCTTACAAGCCTCGTTGTCAACAAAGGCAATGCGGGATATGTACGTGTGAAGGTAGATACCGAAAACTACCGTGCACGCAGAAAAGAGACGCTGGAAAATCTGGCAAAGAATATTGCGTTCAAAGTAAAGAGAACAAAGAAACCGGTATTCCTGGAGCCGATGAATCCATACGAGAGAAGAGTGATCCATTCTGCACTTCAGAATGATCCGCTGGTGTCCACACACAGCGAGGGCGAAGAGCCGTATCGTAAAGTAGTTGTTACATTAAAAAAACAGTAAAGTAAAATAGTTGTAAGTGATATGAGTCTGATTTTCAGTGCGGCAGATATGCTGCCGAAAATCAGACTTTTTGAATATCAGGAGGAATCAATGAAAGGTGAAACGATTGCAGCGATCTCCACAGCAGTCAACAGTTCCGGAATCGGGATTGTGCGAATCAGCGGAGATCAGGCATTTGAAATAGCGGACCGTGTATACAGAAGTCCGAAAGGCAAAAAGAAATTATCAGAACAGCAATCCCATACGGTTCACTATGGTTATATCTGTGACGGAGACGAAGTGCTGGATGAGGTGCTTGTAGTTCTGATGCGTGCACCGAGGAGTTTTACGGCGGAAGATACCGTAGAAATCGACTGCCACGGCGGTGTGTATGCGATACAGCGAGTGCTGGAAGCTGTGATCAAAAATGGTGCAGCTCCGGCAGAGCCGGGAGAATTTACCAAACGTGCCTTTTTAAATGGAAGAATGGATCTGTCGCAGGCGGAGGCGGTGATGGATGTCATTGAGGCAAAAAATGAATACGCTCTGAAAAGTTCCGTCGGCCAGCTTCGCGGAAGCATCGGTCAGAAAATAAAGGATCTGAGAGCAAAGATCATTTATCATATTGCATATATTGAGTCGGCATTGGATGATCCGGAACATATCAGCCTTGACGGTTATCCGCAGGAGCTTGAAAAGGAAAATGAAGCGTGGATCGAGATGATCGAGAAGCTGATCCGCTCTGCAAACGATGGAAGGATCATGACGGAAGGCATCAAGACGGTAATCCTTGGAAAGCCAAACGCCGGAAAGTCTTCTCTGCTTAACAAGCTTTGCGGAACGGAAAAGGCGATCGTGACAGACATTGCGGGAACGACAAGAGATGTGCTGGAGCAGAGCATCAATCTTCACGGCATCACACTTAACCTGATGGATACCGCAGGCATCCGTGATACGGAAGATATCGTAGAGCAGATTGGTGTGCAGCGTGCAAAAAAATATGCAAAAGAAGCAGACCTGATTCTGTACGTGGCAGATTCATCGACCGCACTGGATGAGAATGATGAAGAGATTATCGAACTATTTGAAGGCAGAAAGGTGATCGTTCTTTTAAATAAATCGGATCTGGAGCCGGTAACGACAGAACAGATCCTGAAGGAAAAAGTGGGAGAACATCCGGTGATCTGCGTTTCTGCAAAAGATGAGACTGGATTTGAACAGCTTGAGGATACACTTAAAAATATGTTTCTCGAAGGCAGCCTTTCTTTTAACGATGAGGTATGTATCACAAATATGCGTCATAAGGCAGCGCTTATGGATGCAAAAGAGAGCCTGAAGCAGGTGACGGAGAGCATCGCACAGGATATGCCGGAGGATTTCTTCTCGATCGATCTGATGAGTGCATATGAATCTCTGGGAACGATTATCGGCGAGGCCGTGGATGATGATCTGGTAAATGAAATTTTCAGTAAGTTCTGTATGGGCAAATAAGTGGAGGCAAGAAATGAATACATTAGAAGAATATACAGATGTGGTAGTCGTAGGAGCCGGACATGCCGGATGTGAGGCAGCACTTGCCTGTGCAAGACTCGGACTTTCCACAACCATTTTTACCGTGAGTGTGGACAGCATTGCACTGATGCCGTGCAACCCGAACATAGGTGGAAGCTCCAAGGGTCATCTGGTAAGAGAGATCGATGCACTTGGCGGTGAGATGGGAAAAAATATCGACAAAACGTTTATCCAGTCCAAGATGCTCAATAAATCCAAAGGACCTGCCGTACATTCTCTGCGTGCACAGGCAGACAAGGCAGAATATTCCAGATCCATGCGAAAAGTTTTGGAAAACACAGATAACCTGTCAATCGTGCAGGCAGAAGTTGCAGAAATTCTGACAGAAGACGGAAAAATCACCGGAGTCAAAACATTCTCCGGGGCAACGTATCACTGCAAAGCCTGCGTGCTTTGTACCGGAACATATCTGCGTGCAAGATGTATTTACGGTGATATCAGTAATTATACCGGGCCAAACGGATTGCAGGCAGCAAATCATCTGACAGATTCCCTGAAAGCACATGGAATCGAGATGCAGCGATTTAAGACCGGTACACCGGCACGTGTAGACCGCAGATCGATTGATTTTTCAAAAATGCAGGAACAGTTTGGCGATGAGAGAGTGGTACCATTTTCTTTTACAACCGATCCGGAGAGTGTCCAGATCGACCAGGCATCCTGCTGGCTGACTTATACAAACGAAGAAACACATGAAATTATCCGGAAAAATCTGGATCGTTCACCACTTTATTCTGGTATGATCGAGGGAACCGGACCAAGATACTGTCCGTCCATCGAGGACAAAGTGGTAAAATTTGCAGATAAAAACAGACACCAGGTATTTCTTGAGCCGGAAGGACTGCATACGAACGAAATGTATATCGGCGGTATGTCAAGCTCCCTGCCGGAAGATGTTCAGCATGAAATGTACCACACGGTAGCCGGACTTGAGCACGCAAAAATCGTCCGCAATGCCTATGCAATCGAGTATGACTGCATCAATCCGAGACAGCTGGATGCATCCCTGGAGTTTAAAAATATCAGGGGACTTTTCAGTGGCGGACAGTTTAACGGCAGCAGCGGATATGAAGAAGCAGCGGCACAGGGACTGATTGCCGGTATCAATGCAGCAATGCAGGTAAAGGGAAAAGAGCCGCTGATCCTTGATCGTTCGGAAGCTTATATTGGTGTTCTAATCGATGATCTGGTAACAAAAGAGAATCGTGAGCCATATCGTATGATGACATCCAGAGCAGAATATCGTCTGCTTCTGCGTCAGGACAATGCAGATCTGCGTCTGACAGAGAAAGGTTATCAGGTGGGGCTGATCTCCGAAGAACGCTATCAGGATCTGAAAACAAAAGAGCGTCAGATCGCAGAAGAAATGGAACGTGTAGATCATGAGAATATCGGCGGAACCGAAGTAGTACAGAAATTTCTGGAGGCACATGAAAGTACACTTCTGAAGTCCGGAACAACCATCGGAGAACTGGTACGCCGTCCGGAGCTGGACTATGAGATGTTAGCAGAGATTGACAAAAACAGACCGCAGTATTCTGCCGGTGTGTGTGAACAGGTCAATATCAACATCAAATATCAGGGCTACATCCGAAGACAGATGAAGCAGGTCGAGCAGTTCAAGAAAATGGAAAACAAACGGATTCCGAAAGATATTAATTACGACGAAGTCGGAAGCCTGAGAATTGAAGCGGTGCAGAAACTGAAAAAATTCCAGCCGCTTTCCATCGGACAGGCATCCCGTATTTCCGGTGTGTCACCGGCGGATATTTCCGTACTGCTCGTATATTTGGAATCCAGAGATCGAAAATAAAGTGAAGTCCTGCGGCAAAAGAATGTTTGGCAGACGAAACGTAAATATTGAATTTTAAGTCAGATGCACGAGATATTTGACAGGAGGAAAACGTGGACAGAAGTAAATTTCATATTTTAGAAGATGGATGTCAGGCATTTGGCGTGACATTGACAGAGAAGCAGATTGAACAGTTTGAGAAATATTATGAGCTGCTGGTAGAATGGAATAAAGTGATGAACCTCACCGGGATCACTGAATTTGACGAAGTGATGCAGAAACATTTTGTGGACAGCGTGGCAGCGGCAGAATATGTGGAGATGGAAAAAATAAACAGCCTGATCGATGTCGGGACCGGAGCCGGCTTTCCGGGAATCCCGCTGAAGATTGTTTATCCACATTTGCAGGTGACACTTTTGGACTCTTTGAACAAAAGGATCAAATTTCTGGATGAAGTTGTGGATAACCTGGGGCTTATCGGAATCGAAACGGTGCATGGAAGAGCAGAAGATGCGGCGAAAAAAGCAGAATACCGCGAACAGTTTGATCTGTCGGTTTCCAGAGCAGTTGCGAACCTTGCGTCCCTTACCGAGTATTGCCTGCCGTTTATAAAAGTCGGCGGAAAATTTGTTTCCTATAAATCTGTTTCAGTGGATGAAGAAATCGCTCAGAGTAAGAAGGCAGTTTATGTGCTTGGCGGAGAAATCGGAAAAGTGGAGAAATTCCATCTGCCGGGAAGTGACATGGAGAGGGCACTTGTGGTTGTGGAAAAGAAGAGAAGCACGCCGAAGAAATACCCGAGAAAAGCCGGGATGCCGACAAAAGAGCCTCTTGCGTGAATGTGTAAAAAGAGTGTAATAATGTAAAAACGTACGTCAGGATGATTTGAAAACAATCTGCTGACACGCTTCGTTTTCTGTAAAGCCTTGTTGTCGCCAGGGTGGTTTTATGCCGACTGAAACGGAGTGCAGACTGCACAGCGATTCTGCTGGGAAAATGTCATCTGAAAATGACAGAATCGCGTGCAAGTCTTACATATATCAGATTTAAATTTTAAAAGAACATATCAATAAATTCCATGACAGCCTGCGGATTTTCCATTTGCGGGTATTTTTCTGTATTTTCAATAAAATCGTATTCTACAGCGGAATTGAGGCGGACATAGCCTTCGACGGTTCGTTCACGTTCCTCTGTCTTTCTTCCTTCGAGAATAAACAGACTGTTGTTGATGCTGTTTAAGGCTCTGGAGATGTCTGCATTTAAATAAAATCCATCCAGGCTGGACAGCAGATATTTCCCGCCGCACTCATCGAGATGAGCAGCTTCATGATAAATGTCCAGCGTCTTCTTTGAGACAGAGAAAGGGTTATAAAAATACTTTTCAGTGAATAAATATTCAATATTTTCCCGCCGCATCTGCATGTTGTATACAGCTGTACCGACGATCGGAAGATCCATAATAAATTTGATGATCCTGGAACGTTTGGACGGTGTACATTTCAGATTGGAAATGCTTTCCGGATTGATCATCATAATTTTGTTATAGGCATCCGGATTGGTACTGCATGCCATCAACACAAAAGAAGAAGACAGACCGGTAGCGATGATGTCTGTTTTTTCGTGAATCACATGCTCGATAAAATCATTGATAAGCTGCACGTAAAAATAGTTTGTGTAGGTCAGGTTCGGTTTATCAGAACGACCGCAGCCAAGAAGATCCAGGCAATATACCGTGTGGTCTGCGGACAGATCTTTCAGCAGCAGATCCCATTCGTAGGAAGAGGCAGCCGGAGCCAGATCGTGAACAAGCAGGAGAGGAGAACCGCTTCCTGTTTTTGTATAATAGACCTGACCGAAACGCCAGTCATAAAAAGCACCTTTATGTTTATCCAGCAGATTTTTAACCGTGGCAAAAGCCTGGGCACAGCGATTGACGATGTGAAGAGAGCCAACAGCCAGAGCGGTCATGAGAATGCCGGTTTTGATTTTTTGCTTCATAAAAACTCCTTTCTGAGAAACATTGTCTTATACAGATCTTTGTGATTTTTCATTGCCTTCATTATAATCCAAGATGTAAGCAGAGACAAGGCAAAAGTATATCAGATGTGCACAGAAGAATATGGCATGGGATGCATGACGTGCACATCGCAGCAAGAATGTCAGAGGTATTCTTGAAATAAGAAACAATATAGAAGATATAAAAAATTCATATGTTTCACGTGAAACATTGCTTTACATAACTCTGTTTATCCAGTACAATGGGTTAGAACATAACAGAAAGCGATGATAAAATGGTAAAAGAGTATTTAAAGGAAAAAGCAGACAGTCTGACAGCCGAAAAAGAACGGTTGACAGCTCAAAAGGAAAGGCTTGACGGGATACGTGAGCACCTTCACAAAAGCATAGACGAGGTGCAAAAAAAGGAAGACGTTGATTTTGAAATTTTTTCGCCGCGGGCAGATATGCGTGTGTCTAAGGAGATGCTGAATGAGATGCATCAGCAGATGAATGATGTCAAAAGGCAGCAGGCACAGACAGCGAGGGAACTGGAAGAGGTAACGGCAAAGCTGGACAAGTTTCTGTACATGCTCGAAGAGGTGCAGAATCTGCCGGATTAATGTTTCGTATGTTTCACGTGAAACATTTCCAGGATTTTGGAATGCTTAAGACTGGATATCTAAAAAAAGAAGTGTTATAATTGAAAAATACTTTGTGTTCAGTGCAAATGCACGTGAAACAAAGCAGCATCTGGTATGAACTGGAAACGAAAGGGGAATATTTAATGGAAAGAACTATCGTAGTCGCCAACCAGAAGGGTGGTGTAGGCAAAACAACAACAGCGATCAATCTGGCAGCTTCTTTGGCAGAACTGGGAAAGAAGGTACTGGTAGTGGATATGGACCACAGGGAAATACTACCAGCGGACTGGGGATTGACAAAGAGCAGGCAGAAAATACGGTGTACGAGCTGATGCTGGAAGAGTGTTCCGTAGAGGATGCGATTATGGAAAGTGAGTATGAAAATCTGAGTGTTCTTCCGTCAAATATCAATCTGGCAGCAGCAGAGATCGAGCTGGTGGGAGCAGAGGAAAAGGAATATATTTTAAAGAAAGCAATCGATAAAGTAAAGAAAAACTATGACTTTGTGCTGATCGACTGTCCACCTTCTTTAAGTATGCTGACTATCAATGCAATGTGTGCGGCAGATACGGTACTCGTGCCGATTCAGTGCGAATATTATGCACTCGAGGGACTGTCTCAGCTGATCCACACAATCAATCTTGTCCAGGATCGACTGAACCCTGATCTGGAAATCGAAGGCGTGGTATTTACCATGTACGATGCAAGAACCAATCTGTCTCTTCAGGTGGTGGAAAACGTAAAAAATAATCTTGATCAGAATATTTATAAGACAATTATCCCAAGAAATGTAAGATTAGCAGAGGCACCAAGTTATGGAATGCCGATCACCAGATATGACAAGCGTTCTACCGGAGCAGAAAGCTACCGCAGACTTGCCGAAGAGGTAATTCATAGAGGAGAGGAAGAATGGCTGTAAGAAAAGCAGGGCTTGGTAAGGGACTGGACTCCCTGATCCCGGAGCATAGCGTAAGAAGAAAAGCGGAAAAAACGGAGCAGAAACCGGAAAAAAATGAGCTTCTTCTGAAGATAACAGATATTGAACCAAACAGAGAACAGCCGCGGAAACATTTTGATGAAGATGCGTTGCTGGAATTGTCGGATTCCATCAAACAATTTGGAATTATCCAACCGCTGATTGTTCAGAAAAAAGAGGATCATTACGAGATCATAGCAGGGGAACGCAGATGGCGTGCGGCAAAGATGGCAGGGTTAAAAGAGGTTCCGGCTATTATCAAGAGTTATACAGATCGGGAAATCCTGGAGATTTCTCTGATCGAAAATATTCAGCGGGAAAATTTAAATCCGATCGACGAAGCAAGAGCTTATAAAAAGCTGCTCACCGAGTTTCATCTGAAGCAGGATGAAGTGGCGGAGCGTGTTTCCAAGAGCAGAACGGCAGTGACCAATTCCATGCGTCTTCTGAAGCTGGATGAGAGAGTACAGCAGATGGTGATCGATGAAATGCTCACGACCGGCCATGCGAGAGCGTTGATTTCTGTTGAAGACCGAGATCTGCAGTTCCAGATGGCAAATCAGATCTTTGATAATAAATTAAGTGTCAGAGAGACAGAAAAACTGGTCAGAAAGCTGGGCGAAGAAAAGGAAGAAACCACAAAAACAAAAGAACCGGATGTAGAGATCATTTACCGGAATCTGGAAGAAAAGGTAAAAGAAATACTCGGTACAAAAGTACAGATCAGTCACAAAAAGAATAATAGCGGAAAAATTGAGATTGAGTATTATTCCAATGAGGAACTGGAGAGGATCATTGAACTGCTGGAAAGCGTTCAGAATCATTAAAATTAAATAAGGAATGGAGGGAAAATATGGGGATTTTTGATGCGATAGGCATTGATGCAGGTATCGTGCTGATCATTGTAATTCTGATACAGCTTGTGCTGATTTTTTCCTGGTCAAGCAGTCCATGAAGCTGGCAAGACTTACGAATAAGTACAAAATGTTCATGCGTGGAAAAGATGCGATATCTCTGGAAAAAGCATTTGAAAAGAAATTCGAAGAAGTAGATGCCATGACAGAAGCAGTAAAATATCAGGCGGATGAGATTTATAAATTAAAAGAAATCCAGAAAATGACACTGAACAAAACTGCAATCGTAAAATATGATGCATTCAAAGATGTCGGCGGCAAATTAAGTTTTGCACTTGCAATGCTGGATAAAGAGAACAGCGGATTTGTATTAAATGCGATCCACAGCAGAGAAGGCTGTTATACTTATGTCAAAGAAATCGTAAAAGGCGAGTCTTATATCGTGCTTGGCGAAGAAGAAAAAGAAGCACTGCGTCAGGCTGTAAATGCACATAACGATATCGGATAACGTCAGGTATTAAAACAGAAAGTGTTTGTACAGAAGGACACAAAGTCACTTTACGAGGCAGATTACATGTGTTAAAATCGGAAAAGAAGTGACCCGTGATCCAGAGGGTCTTGAGTTGAAATAAAATGAAATAAAAGAAAAGGACGATAAAAAAATGTTAGACATTAAATTTGTGAGAGAAAATCCGGAAATTGTAAAACAGAATATCAGAAATAAATTCCAGGATAAAAAAACTGCCGCTGGTAGATGAAGTACTGGAGCTGGACAAGAGAAACCGTGAGATCAAACAGGAAGTAGAAGCTCTGCGTGCAGAAAGAAACAAACTGTCCAAAGAGATCGGCGGCCTGATGAAACAGGGTAAAAAAGAAGAGGCAGAAGAAGTAAAACGTCAGGTAGCAGCAAGTGCTGACCGTATCAACGAACTTTCCGCAGAAGAAGCTGAAGTAGAAGAAAAACTGAAAACAAACATGATGGTTATCCCGAACATCATCGATCCGTCTGTGCCGATCGGAAAAGATGACAGCGAAAATGTAGAGATCGAACGCTTCGGTGAGCCGGTTGTTCCGGATTTTGAAATCCCGTACCATACAGAAATCATGGAATCTTTCAACGGTATCGACCTTGACAGTGCAAGAAAAGTTGCCGGAAACGGATTCTATTACTTGATGGGAGACATCGCAAGACTGCATTCCGCAGTGATCGCATACGCACGTGATTTCATGATCAACCGTGGATTTACTTACTGCGTACCGCCATTTATGATCCGCAGCAACGTAGTTACCGGCGTTATGAGTTTTGCCGAGATGGATTCCATGATGTACAAAATCGAAGGCGAAGATCTGTATCTGATCGGAACCAGCGAACATTCTATGATCGGTAAATTCATCGACACAATCATTCCGGAAGAAGAGCTGCCGAAGACGCTGACCAGCTATTCTCCATGTTTCAGAAAAGAAAAAGGTGCACACGGCATCGAAGAGCGAGGTGTATACCGTATCCACCAGTTGAAAAACAGGAAATGATCGTTGTATGCAAACCGGAAGAAAGCAAAATGTGGTATGAAAAACTGTGGAAAAACACCGTAGATCTGTTCCGCAGCATGGATATCCCGGTTCGTACGCTGGAATGCTGTTCCGGTGACCTGGCAGACCTGAAAGTAAAATCAGTGGACGTAGAAGCATGGTCTCCAAGACAGAAAAAATATTTCGAAGTAGGAGCTGCTCAAACTTAGGTGACGCTCAGGCACGCCGTCTGAAAATCCGCGTAAATGGTGAGAATGGCAAATATTTTGCACATACATTAAACAATACCGTAGTTGCACCGCCTCGTATGTTGATTGCATTCCTGGAGAACAACCTGCAGGCCGACGGAAGCGTTAAGATTCCGGAAGTACTTCAGCCATACATGGGCGGCATGAAAGTGATTGAAAAGAAATAATAGAGGTGGCATAATTGCATAATTATCTGCGAGCAATCGGATTTAGCAATCTGCAGAATGAAAAAGATATAAAAGAAATCCTCACCGAGGTTTTCCACGATTTTGACGAAAGAGAAGTTTCAAGAGAAGGGAAAAACAAAGCTTTTGTAGAGTATACAAAAAGCTTTGGTGAAAATATGGGAATCAAGATGTGCGGCATTATGGATACGGATGGTTTCCATCAGGAGTATTATTTCCCATATTTTCAGGGAAAAGATATCAGCAGCAAAGAAGATCTGATCATTGAACGCCATGCGGCAAGAGAATCCTTTGCCGGTGTCTGCGAAGATGTAAGGATTGGTGTTTCGGTTATTTTCTATTTACAGAATGCCGCAAAATATAAAAAGGAAATGCTGCTCGGACATCTGTTGAGTGATAAGATCAGCACGAGCTTTTCCGGACTTTCCCTGAAAGGCAAAATTTTATTTCCAGTACAGAAGGCGGAGCCGCGTGTCACTGCGACAGGAAGTGATTCGGCAAATCAGAGGCATAAAATGATCGCAGCCGCAAGACAGGGTGATGCAGAGGCAATCGAAAGCCTGACATTGGAAGATATTGATACTTATGCGGCAGTCAATCAGAGGATTTTAAAAGAAGATCTTTTCAGCATTGTAGACACACTCTTTATGCCGTATGGCCTGGAATGTGATCATTATCAGGTCATGGGAAACATTAAGGATGTTGAAAAAACAGTGAATAAATATACAAAAGAAACCATTTATCAGTCAGGCTGGAG
>ENA-OQER01000268-OQER01000268.1-human-gut-metagenome-genome-assembly--contig:-NODE-268-length-29576-cov-3.747360_pt1 | contig 29576 bp, 34 predicted proteins | sample MGYA00242797_ERZ504639 | MGnify/ENA primary metagenome ERZ504639 (study PRJEB26092, sample SAMD00036306) | human gut metagenome | host: Homo sapiens | study: EMG produced TPA metagenomics assembly of...
TTAAAAAATAGAAGAATTATGGAAATGAATTTATTGATTGCTTATGTAGGCATCGCAATTATGGTTGGTTTATCAGGTATCGGTAGTGCGTATGGTGTGACTATCGCAGGTAATGCATCTATCGGTGCATTGAAAAAGAATGATAGTGCATTCGGTAACTTCTTGGTGTTGACTGCGCTTCCTGGTACACAGGGGCTGTATGGTTTTGCCGGTTACTTCATGTTCCAGAGCATTTTCGGTGTTCTGACTCCGGCTATTACAGGTATTCAGGCTGCTGCCGTGTTGGGTTCCGGTATTGCTTTGGGACTTGTAGCTCTTTTCTCCGCTATCCGTCAGGGGCAGGTTTGCGCTAATGGTATCGCTGCCATTGGTCAAGGACATAATGTATTTGGCAATACATTGATTCTGGCCGTTTTTCCTGAATTGTATGCTATTGTTGCTTTGGCTGCAACCTTCTTGATGGGATCTGCATTGGCTGCGTAATCAGATTAGTTTTTTATATAGGCGGTTATTTCCTGTTTTTATGGAAATAGCCGCTTTTTTTATTCTAATGTAAGGCAGAACCTTAAAAATATTTATTATTGTAGCTGATATCAGTATTTTTTGTGAAGATTGTTAGAGCGAAATGATTGAATGTTAATTCAGAAACTGTCTGAATAACATAAAGTTGCAAAAAAACTTTATTATCTCATTGAAAATATGTACCTTTGCGACCGAATTAAGATTAGTTAATAGATGGCAAAAGAATTGTTAGCCCCTGATTATATCTTCGAAGCAAGTTGGGAGGTATGTAATAAAGTAGGGGGAATTTATACAGTGTTGTCCACTAGGGCCAAAACACTGCAGGAAGCATTCAAAGACAAAGTCTTTTTCATAGGACCCGATTTTTGGGCAGGAAAGGAAAACCCTTTGTTCAGTGAAAATGAGAATCTTTGTGCGGCATGGCGTGAACATGCTTTGAAGAAAGATGGACTGAAAGTTCGTGTGGGGCGCTGGAATATTCCGGGAGAGCTATCATTATATTGGTGGATTTTTATCCTTTCTTCTCTAAAAGAAATGAAATATATGGCCGGATGTGGGAGAATTTCAAAGTCGATTCACTTCATGCTTATGGAGATTACGACGAAGCGTCTATGTTTTCTTATGCAGCCGGAAAAGTGGTTGAAAGCTTTTATCGTTTCAATTTGACCGAAAATGATAGAGTCATTTATCAGGCACATGAATGGATGACAGGTATGGGCGCCTTTATTTGCAGAAAGCGGTACCCGAAATAGCTACTATTTTTACTACTCACGCTACTTCTATAGGCCGGTCTATCGCCGGAAACAATAAACCTCTTTACGATTACTTATTTGCTTATAATGGTGACCAGATGGCTCGTGAACTCAATATGGAGGCAAAGCATTCTATTGAGAAGCAGACTGCGCATCATGTGGATTGCTTTACTACGGTTAGTGAAATTACCAACAATGAATGCAAGGAGTTGTTGGACAAGCCGGCAGATGTGGTGTTGATGAATGGGTTTGAGGATGATTTTGTTCCGCAAGGCCGTACGTTTACCGCCAAGCGTAAGAAAGCTCGTGCTGCGATGTTGAATTTGGCTAATAAATTGCTGGGCTTGACGATGAGTGATGATACTCTTATTGTGGGCACAAGCGGTCGTTATGAGTTTAAAAATAAAGGTATCAATGTCTATTTGGAGTCTTTGAACCGATTGACCCGTGATAAAAATTTGAAAAAAGAGGTGCTGGCATTTATTAATGTACCAGGTTGGGTGGGGGACCCTCGTGAAGATTTGGTGGAACGTTTGAAAAGCAAAGAAAATTTCACAACTCCGTTGGAGTGCCCGTTTATCACACATTGGTTGCATAATATGAGTCATGACCAGGTACTTGATATGATGAAGTATTTGGGAATGTCCAATTCGGCGGAATCTAAGGTAAAAGTAATATTTGTACCTTGTTATCTGGATGGAAAGGATGGCATCTTGAATTTGGAATATTATGATTTGGTGTTGGGGAATGACTTGAGTGTTTATCCTTCCTATTATGAACCTTGGGGGTATACACCATTGGAAAGTGTAGCATTCCATGTACCTACTATAACAACTGATTTGGCCGGATTTGGTTTGTGGGTAAATTCGTTGAAGGGTAGATACTGTGAGTTGAAAGATGGTGTGAAAGTTATCCATCGCTCGGATTACAACTATTCTGAAGTAGCGGATGTTATAAAGGACACCATATCGGAATTTTCGGGATTGCCGGAAAATGTAATCAAGACTATGCGTAAAAATGCGGCGGACATTGCGGAAAAGGCATTGTGGAAGCATTTTATCAAATATTATTATGAAGCTTATGATGTGGCATTGCATAATGCACAGAAAAGGCTTATTATGAATAGCTAATTAATTATTAATAAATAATTTGAGAGACATGAAAATCAAAGTAAGTAATGCGAATACTCCTAATTGGAAGGAAGTTACAGTAAAATCACACATTCCCGAAGAACTGAAGAAGTTGGAGGAAATGGCTCGTAACATCTGGTGGGCATGGAATTACGAAGCAACAGACCTGTTTAGAGATTTAGATCCTGTGACTTGGAAAGAAGTGGGGCAGAATCCCGTTGCTTTATTGGAACGTTTGAGCTATGAAAAGCTGGAGGCATTAACCCAGGATAAGGTGATTGTAAAGCGCATGAACGATGTATATGCTAAATTTAAAGCTTATGTAGATGCTAAGCCGGATAGCAAACGTCCTTCTGTAGCCTATTTCTGTATGGAGTATGGTTTGACACATGTTTTGAAAATCTATTCCGGTGGTCTGGGTATTTTGGCCGGTGACTACTTGAAAGAAGCATCAGACAGTAATGTAGATATGTGCGGTGTTGGCTTCTTGTATCGTTATGGATATTTTAGCCAGAGCCTTTCAATGGATGGTCAGCAGATTGCTAACTATGAATCACAGAATTTCGGTAGCCTGCCTATTGAACGTGTAATGGATGAAAACGGACAGCCGATGGTGGTCGATGTTCCTTATTTGAACTATTTCGTTCATGCATATGTATGGAAGGTAAATGTAGGACGTGTTCCTTTGTATCTGCTGGATACTGATAATGAAATGAACAGCGAATTTGATCGCCCTATCACATATCAGTTGTATGGTGGAGACTGGGAGAACCGTTTGAAACAAGAAATCTTGCTAGGTATTGGTGGTGTGTTGCTGTTGAAGAAACTGGGCATTAAGAAAGATGTTTATCATTGTAATGAAGGACATGCTGCTTTGTGTAATGTGCAGCGTTTGTGTGATTATGTAGAAAGCGGGCTGACATTTGACCAGGCTTTGGAAGTAGTTCGTTCTTCTTCTTTATATACGGTTCATACTCCGGTTCCTGCGGGGCATGACTATTTTGATGAAGGCTTGTTTGGAAAATATATGGGTGGTTATCCACAGCGTATGGGGATTTCTTGGCAGGATTTGATGGACTTAGGTCGTATTAATCCGGGTGATGCAGGCGAACGTTTTTGTATGTCTACATTTGCTTGTAATACTTGTCAGGAAGTAAACGGTGTAAGCTGGCTGCATGGCAAGGTTTCTCAGGAGATGTTCTCTGGAATTTGGAAAGGCTATTTTCCTGAAGAAAGTCATGTAGGTTATGTGACTAATGGCGTTCACTTCCCGACATGGAGTGCTACTGAATGGAAGAAACTATATGCTAAGCATTTTGCTCCTAACTTCCTGGAAGATCAATCTAATGAGAAAATTTGGGAAGCTATTTATAATGTAGCCGATGAAGAAATTTGGGAAACCCGTATGGCTTTGAAGCACAAATTGGTTGACCATATTCGTAAGCAGTTCAGTGAAAGCTGGTTGAAGAATCAAGGTGATCCTTCACGCATTGTTTCTCTGATGGAAAAGATTAATCCAAATGCCTTGTTGATTGGTTTTGCCCGTCGTTTTGCTACTTACAAACGTGCACATCTGCTGTTTACTGATTTGGAACGTTTGTCTAAGATTGTGAATAATCCTGATTATCCGGTACAGTTCTTATTTGCAGGTAAGGCTCATCCACATGATGGTGCAGGTCAAGGGTTGATCAAGAAGATTGTGGAAATTTCCCGTCGTCCGGAGTTCTTGGGCAAAATCATCTTCTTGGAAAATTATGATATGCAGTTGGCACGTCGTTTGGTTTCAGGTGTTGATATTTGGATGAATACTCCTACCCGTCCTTTGGAAGCTTCCGGAACATCAGGCGAGAAGGCTTTAATGAATGGTGTTGTTAATTTCTCTGTGCTTGACGGTTGGTGGCTGGAAGGTTACCGTGAAGGAGCAGGATGGGCGTTAACTGAAAAACGTACTTATCAGAATCAAGATCATCAAGATCAATTGGATGCTGCAACTATTTACAGTATTTTGGAAAATGAGATTCTTCCGTTGTATTATGCACGTAACCGTAAGGGATATTCTGAGGGTTGGGTGAAGACTATCAAGAACTCTATTGCTCAAGTGGCTCCTCATTATACAATGAAACGTCAGTTAGACGATTATTATGCTAAGTTCTATACTAAAGAAGCAAAACGTTTTAAAGAATTGGTAGCCAATGATTATGCAAAGGCTAAAGAACTGGCTGCTTGGAAAGAACGAGTTGCAGAACTTTGGGATTCCATTGAAATCGTTTCATGTGAAAAGACAGAAGAGCTAGCTAGCGGTAATATTGAAAGCGGAAAAGAATATATCATTACTTATGTTATAGATGAAAAGGGATTGGATGATGCAGTAGGTATTGAACTGGTTACCACTTTCACCAATGCGGAAGGTAAGGAGCATATCTATTCTGTAGAACCAATGGAAGTAATTAAGAAAGAAGGTAACTTGTATACATTCCAGGTTAAACACAGTTTGTCTAACTCAGGTAGCTTCAAGGTGGCATACCGTATGTTCCCGAAGAATGTTGATTTGCCTCATCGTCAGGACTTCTGTTATGTTCGTTGGTTTAATTAATCATTGAATTAAGATAATATTTCTATTTAAAGAACTGTTTCCTTGGAAAAGAGAGGAAGCAGTTCTTTTTATTAGTCTGTTCGCCCAAAGTTCTATTGATATTATCATTCTAGTTTTTGTCTAAGCCGAGATTGCTATGGAAAGTGCGTATTATTGGGAAGGGTGACAGGACGAGTATAAAAATACCGATGCCTTTCTAGACATCGGTATTTTACTTTGTGAACTATTTTTGCAGTTGTTTTATTTCAACAGTTCGTTCAGCTTGGACTTGATGGCATCGCCGCGGAGATTACGTGCTACAATGGTACCCTCCTGATCAACCAATACAGTAGCAGGAATTGAATTGACGCCATAAAGTTTTGCACCTGCATTGTTCCAACCTTGTAAGTCAGACATTTGTGGCCATGTAATATTTAGGGCAGTGATAGCCTCTTTCCACTTGTCTGCATTTTCGTCCAAAGAAACACCTACAATCCCGAAGCCTTTATCTTTGAAAGCCTTGTATGCTTCTACAACATTAGGCATTTCTTTACGGCAAGGTCCGCACCAGCTAGCCCAAAAGTCAATCAAAGTATATTTATTTTTGCTGACGAAATCAGACAGGCTTACAGTTTCACCTTCAGGATCTGCATAGAGAAATCAATGTATTTCTGACCTACAGCCGTTTTCTTTGAAGTTTCAATGTGCTTTCAACTTGTTGATACGTTCATTAACTAATGCGGCAGGAATTTTCTCTACCAACGCTTTTTGTTTGTCAAGTTCGAATGCGCCTGCATAGGAAGGAAGCAGATATACACCGACCGGATTGGTGATATTGGCTTCAATTGTTTGATAAACCATATCCATGCCTACACTGTCTTTCTTTTCAATCTCAGCCATGATAGCTTCTACCTGCTCTTCTGTCAAGCTAGTGTCGCTTTGAGCCTTTTGGTACATTTCATTCATTTCCTTGCTTAAAGCCATGAAACCATCTTTGAATTTTTGGTAAGCGTCATTATTAGGAGTACCTGAAACTTTGCTTTCCTTACCTAAGGTTACATTAATATTCCCATTTTCAAGAAAAAGATCAGTAAAGTAACGCTTGTTTCCTTTCATATAAGTGATGTAGCGGTTTACAGCCGTATCTTGTTTTCCGGTGAATACGAAAGTTCCGCTTTTGACAATAGCGGAATCGAGTTTTACAAGATCCCCTCCTGCGTATTCCTGTAAATAGATTGTGTCGCCATCAGTGATGTCTTCTACTGAACCTGTAACCTTATAGGAAGGCGAATTCTGACATGCAACGAAAGCCATGCTTCCTGCAGCCAATAAATAAACTAATTTTTCATTTTAATATGATTATAATTTGCACGCAAAGATAACTACTTAATTAATATGTTTGCGGAAAAAAGGTTTTTATTTTCAGAATGAAATTAGGAATCTATAGTTTAGCTTTGCTTTTTTTGAATTTTATGGGCATTTATTTAATTCCTTTGGTTTTTTTGCACAAATCTATGGAATAAAAAGTATAATCCTATTAGACCAATGTTATTAGTGACTATCATCCTGATAATATTACTCTCTCTTGCATTAATCAAAGTAATTGCAAAAGGAAAGTTTTTTGATTGTAAAATAAAGACAGTAGAACAATTTCATGACGCGATATGGAATAATGCACATGAGTTTATTTTTTTTGATAGACCAGACTTCTCATGTAGTGAAAACAAATTATTGTACTCTGTATAAGCAACCTGTCAATAAAGACAGAACTTGTTTTGGTGAGATTTTACAATGCTGATATGCCAGAGAGCAGGAAAATTGTAATAAGCATGAACGGTGTAGGGGCTGTCCTGTCCGGTATAAAATAAAGGAATTGTTCAATACCCATTCTTCTTTTAGTAATTTGGAGGTCGTGATGGATAATTGTTTCTCGGCCGTCGGGTGTTTATAATATGGTTATTTCCGGGCGCTATTTATTGCTGGAGAATAAATATTATGTTATTTTAACAGTGCATGATATCAGTAAGGAGCGTGTGTTGAAGTCATCTTTGCAACATAGTATGAGAAATTTCTTTGTTTTTTGATAATGTGACCGTTGGGTGTGCTATTTGCGACAAAGATGGCAAGTTGGTGGAAGTGAATGATACTTATGTGAGATATATGGGTACCACCTCTAAAAACGAGGCTGTGAATCAGCTTAATATTTACACCAATCCATGCATAAACCCAGAATTTAAAGAGATAATGAAAGCGGGTGTTCCCGTATCGGAGGAAGTGAAGTATGATTATGAAAAAATAAATAAGTATTATGTAAGGAGCTGTCATAAGGATGTGCACTATTTTCGTTTTATTGTGAATTACATGTGGAATGCCGGAGGAGAAGTGGAGAATATTTTAATTATTTGGGTAGAGAATACGCTTATTCATAAAGCACTCTGTCAGAATAATATGTTCCGTGAGATAATTACTTATGCTTCTTCTATTTCCAAGATAGGCTTTTGCTCTCTTAATTTGTCCAAGAGCGAGCAATTGGTGACACCGGAGTATTTAAAGAATTTGGGGATAAAGGAAGAAATAGACATGCCCCGGATTTTTTCTAATTTGGAACATGCCCATCCTGATGACCGGAAATTTCCTTGAATATATAGAAAAAGCCGGTTATGAGAGAATGGAGCCGTTATTCGTATTATGACAGATGGAGAATATCGTTGGGTGAAGCAATATTTAATTCAGCAAGTTTTTGATCTGGAGAACAGAAATATTGTTCTGGCAGGAGTGAATGTGGACATTGACGTACAAAAACGGACGGAAGAAGCTTTGCGCATCGCTAAAGAAAGTGCAGAAAGTTCGATCGGTTGAAGTCTGCTTTTCTTACGAACATGAGTCATGAGATACGTACTCCTTTGAATGCGATAGTCGGTTTCTCTAATTTGCTGATAAATGCTGACAATAAGGATGATTTTGATAGCTTTAAGTAGATTATAGAGCAGAATAGTACCTTTACTGTTACAATTGATCGGTGATATTCTGGATCTTTCGAAAATAGAATCGGGCACATTGAAGTTTGTATGGAGTGATGTGAATATTAATGCAATGATATACGATTTGGAGAAGGTATTTCAATTACGAAACAAAAATAATCCGGAGGTGGAGATCAGGTTTGTGCCCGGTATGGAAGAGTGCGTGATTCGTACCGAGCGACTTATGGGGGGGGGCGGATCGGTGTTGAATTCGAGCAGGGAGAAGGTTCCACTTTTTGGTTTACAATTCCTCAAAAGCCCATCATTCACTTTGCTGAAAGAAGAGAAATAGTACGCGCAATGGAAAATTATTAGTCGGATGAATAAATATTACTTTATTTATATCCTCCATTCTTGAAAAATACCGTATTTTTGCAACTCAATTACAAAATGAGTATGCAACAATCTAATTATATAATTGAGGTAAAAGGTGTTTCCAAGTTTTTTGGTGATAAAATGGTCTTGGATAACATTAATTTATATGTAAAAAAAGGTGAGTTTGTAACCGTGTTGGGTCCCTCCGGCTGCGGAAAGACTACTCTTTTACGTTTGATTGCCGGTTTCCAGACTGCTTCGGAAGGCGAGATAAAGATAGCTGGAAAAGAGATCACGCAGACACCTCCGCATAAGCGCCCGGTAAATACCGTGTTTCAGAAGTATGCTTTGTTTCCTCATTTGAATGTGTTCGATAATATTGCCTCGGATTGAAATTGAAAAAGATTCCCAAGCAGACTATCGAGAAGAAAGTAAAGGCAGCTCTTCGTATGGTAGGAATGACAGACTATGAGTATCGGGATGTGAATTCTTTGTCAGGCGGGCAGCAACAGCGTGTAGCCATAGCCCGTGCTATCGTCAATGAGCCGGAGGTGTTGTTGCTGGATGAGCCTTTGGCTGCTTTGGACTTGAAAATGCGTAAAGATATGCAGATGGAATTAAAAGAGATGCATAAGACATTGGGCATCACCTTTGTTTATGTGACGCATGACCAAGAGGAAGCTTTGACATTGAGCGACACAATTGTTGTAATGAGTGAAGGAAAAATACAGCAGATCGGAACACCGGTGGATATTTATAACGAACCCATCAATTCGTTTGTAGCCGATTTTATAGGTGAGAGCAATATTTTGAATGGAACAATGATACAGGACAAGCTTGTGCGTTTTGCAGGAGTGGAGTTTGAATGTGTGGATGAAGGTTTCGGTGAAAATATGCCGGTAGATGTTGTGGTACGTCCTGAAGATTGGTATATTTTTCCAGATTCGGATGCTTCACAGATTTCCGGTATCGTAACCTCATCCATCTTTAAAGGTGTGCATTATGAAATGGTGGTCGAGGCCAATGGTTATGAATTTATTGTACAGGATTATCATCATTTTGCTGTGGGTGAGCAGGTAGGTTTGTTGATAAAACCTTTTTGATATCCATATTATGAAAAAAGAACGTGTATGCAATACGTTTGAAGGAGAACTGGCAGACGGAACGCATGTGGAATTTCTGGGATGTACGTTTGAGTGTCTGCCAGTGGCTGACATTGAGCCGGGGGCCAAAGTGAAGTACAGGTAGATTTCAAGGATATCATTTTGCAGGATAATGAAGAGGATGGAACTTTAACCGGGGATGTACGTTTTATCCTATATAAGGGAGACCATTATCACCTCACCGTGTCATCGGACTGGGGGGAGGATATTTTTGTTGATACCAATGATGTATGGGATAATGGTGATCATGTAGGTATCAGCATCCTTCCCGAAGTATAAAAGTAACTCAGGTTGTAGAATCATAATAAAGAAAAGAGGTGCTCAGAACGATACGATTTTTCTTGTCTTCACGTAAAAGCTGGACTATTCCTTACGTGATATTTTCGGCGGTATTTGTTATTCTTCCGCTACTTTTAATAGTGGTTTATGCATTTATGGATGATGCGGGTTATTTCACTTTGGGAAATTTTGCCAAATTCTTCGCTCATCCCGAGGCAATCAACACATTTGTTTATTCTATTGGCGTGGCCATTATCACAACAGTGGTATGTATCTTATTGGGATATCCTGCTGCCTATATTCTGACACAGACGCGGATGAAATATGCATCGACGGTGGTGGTATTGTTTATTCTGCCCATGTGGGTGAATATTTTAATACGTACACTGGCTACGGTAGCATTATTCGACTTTATGAACGTACCTTTAGGAGAGGGGGCTTTGATATTCGGTATGGTATATAATTTTCTGCCTTTTATGATTTATCCTATTTACAACACTTTGCAGAAATTGGATAAAAGTTATGTGGAAGCGGCACAAGATTTGGGCGCCAATCCTATGCAAGTGTTTTTCAAGGCTGTGCTACCCCTGTCCATGCCGGGTATTGTGAGTGGTATATTAATGGTGTTCATGCTACTATCTCCACATTTGCCATTGCCGAATTATTGACAATGAATAATATTAAACTGTTTGGTACTACTATCCAGGAAAATATTAATAATAGTATGTGGAATTATGGGGCGGCCTTGTCGTTGATTATGCTGTTCCTTATTGGTGCGACAACCTTGCTCGCTTCAGATGATAAGGATCATAACGAAGGAGGTGGGCTATGGTAAAGAAAATTTTGTGTCAGGGATATTTGTGGCTGCTTCTGCTATTGCTTTATGCACCTATTTTTATCATTATGATCTATTCGTTTACCGAAGCAAAGGTGCTGGGCAACTGGACTGGGTTTTCCACCAAACTCTATTCATCCTGTTTGTTGCGGGTACACATCATTCATTGACAAATGCCTTGGTCAACACCCTGAGCATTGCCTTGATTGCAGCTACCGTATCTACTTTGCTGGGCAGTATTACGGCAATCGGTATATTCAATCTTCGTACCCGTGCTCGTAAAGCAATCAGTTTTGTCAATAACATTCCTATCTTGAATGGAGATATTATTATTGGTATATCTTTATTCTTGCTGTTCGTATCTTTGGGTATTCCACAAGGATATACCACTGTGGTTCTTGCACATATCACATTCTGTACTCCATATGTGGTGTTAAGTGTGTTGCCGCGTTTGAAACAGATGAATCCGAATATTTATGAGGCGGCGCTTGATTTGGGGGCTACCCCTATGCAGGCACTCCGCAAGGTGATTGTTCCTGAGATTCTTCCGGGAATGATTTCTGGTTTTATGCTGGCGGTGACTTTGTCCATTGACGATTTTGCCGTGACTGTATTTACTATTGGTAACGAAGGGCTTGAAACTCTTTCCACCTATATTTATGCGGATGCACGAAAAGGAGGGCTGACTCCTGAACTTCGTCCGCTTTCTACCATTATATTCGTATTGGTGCTGGTATTGTTGGTTATCATCAATCGCCATGCAAGCAAGAAAAAGGAGGTATAAAAAATGAGGAAAATAAATAAATGGCTGATGGTGTGTGTGTTGTGCGTTATTTTCTTTAACCGGATGTTATAACACAGAGCCTCGTGAAAATGTACTGAAAATATATAATTGGGCCGACTACATTGATGAGGATGTGTTGGCGGAATTTCCCCGGTGGTACAAAGAACAGACGGGGGAAGATATACGGATTGTCTATCAGACTTTTGACATCAATGAAATCATGTTGACCAAGATAGAACGCGGACATGAAGATTTTGATGTAGTTTGTCCTTCGGAGTATATCATAGAGCGTATGCTGAGGAAAGGTTTATTGCTTCCCATTGATACTGTTTTTGGAAAGACTCCCAATTATCTACATAATGAATCTCCTTATATCCGCGAACAATTGGATAAATTGAGTCGGTCGGGGCATCGTGCTTCAGATTATGCCATCGGTTATATGTGGGGAACAGCAGGTATCCTTTTTAATACCGATCATGTTCCGGCGGAAGATGCCAGGACTTGGGCCAGTCTTTGGAATCTGAAATATAAGAACAAGATTCTGATGAAGGAAGTTATCGTGATGCATATGGTACCGCATTGATTTATGCCAATGCTGGGGATTTGAAAAAAGTAAGGTTACGGTAGAGGAGTTGATGAACAACTATTCGCAAGCGTCCATCGATACTGTTGAGAAGTATCTGAAAGCAATGAAACCCTTGATAGCAGGTTGGGAAGCCGATTTTGGTAAGGAAATGATGACTAAAGGTAAAGCATGGCTGAACATGACCTGGAGCGGGGATGCGGTATGGGCGATAGAAGAGGCTGAAGGAGTGGGCATCCATCTGGACTATGAAGTGCCGGCAGAGGGAAGTAATGTGTGGTATGACGGATGGGTGATCCCTAAGTATGCTAGAAATAAAAAGGCTGCCAGTTATTTTATTAATTATTTATGCCGTCCTGATGTGGCTTTACGTAATATGGACGCCTGTGGTTATGTGAGTGCCGTCGCGACTCCCGAGATTTTGGAGGCAAAGATAGATACTACCTTATCTTACTTTGCAGATTTAAGTTATTTTTTCGGTCCTGCTGCCGATAGTATACAAATAGATAAAGTGCAGTATCCTGACCGTACAGTGGTGGAGCGTTGTGCCATGATTCGTGACTCCTGTGACAAGACCGAATTGGTCTTGGAGATGTGGTCGCGTGTAAAGGGGGATAATTTGGGGGTAGGCGTGGTTATTGTGATTCTGGTATTTGCCGGGATTATGGTGGTATTCACCGTGTATAGAAAGCTTCAGCGTTATCAGCATGAAAAGGTGCAACGTCGTCGCAGGAATCACCGGAGAAAGAAATGACTTAATCTAAAGGAAAACATTTAGTCTTGCTGATAAAACGATTTAGGGAATCCAATCTTTAGGTAAAATTAAAATAAAAGTCCGAACTTGGGAAAGTCCGGACTTTTATTTCTATAATCATATAAAGATTAAATGATGTATTGTGAAGAGATAGACTCATTATTCATCACGCGGCGGATTGTTTCAGCAAACATATCGGCAATGGTCAGTTGCTTCACTTTAGAACAACGGTTAGCATAAGGAATACTATCGGTAAATACCATTTCTTCTAGGCCGGAGTTCTGAACGCGTTCAGATGCAGGACCTGACATTACACAGTGAGAAGCGATTGCGCGGACGGAAATGCTCCCGCTTCTTTCATAATATCGGCAGCTTTGGTAATAGTACCTGCTGTATCTACCATATCGTCAATTAAGATGACATTTTTATTTTTTACATCACCGATAATTTGCATGGTGGCCACTTCATTGGCTTTCAGGCGCGTCTTGTTGCAAAGCACCAAGGTACACCCAAATATTTGGAATAAGTGCTGGCGCGTTTTGAACCACCCACGTCCGGAGTTGCGATTACCAAGTCTTCCAGTTGCAATGATTCAATGTAAGGTAGGAATACGCCAGAAGCGTAGAGATGGTCTACCGGTACATCAAAAAATCCTTGAATCTGATCGGCATGTAAATCCATTGTGATCAAACGATCAATGCCTGCCACGCTCAGAAGATCGGCTACCAGTTAGCACCGATGGAAACACGAGGTTTGTCTTTTCTGTCCTGACGTGCCCATCCAAAGTAGGGGATAACGGCTACAATACTCTTTGCGGAGGCTCTTTTAGCTGCATCAATCATTAGCAGCAGTTCCATTAAGTTGTCAGAGTTAGGAAAGGTAGATTGAACCAGAAAAACATGTGCGCCTCTAATTGATTCTTCATAAGAAACAGCGAATTCACCATCAGCAAAATGCATGATGTTCATGTTTCCTAATTCGCAACCGAGGCTGTTGCAAATCTTTTCTGCAAGGTATCTCGAATTTGTTCCTGAGAATACCATAAAAGGTGATGTTTTGCTCATTTTTGTAATAGATATTACCTATTTGTTAATTTGCGTGCAAAGGTACGTATTATAATTAGAAATTAAAAATAGAAATTTAAAAATAACTTCTCATTATTGTAACATGTTTGGTGTGAAGCATATTCTTCGTTTTTTAGACTTCTATTCTAAATTTTTTGATAAATCAGTCTGCTAAATCTCTTAATTTCCGGAAATGTTCTATCACGCATCGGTAATCGCGGTCAGTACATGCATCGAATTTATTCCAAAGGGCGCCCAATATGGCGGCTCCTCCGAAACCAAAGTCCTTTACCTCCAGCAAGTTTTCTTCGTCAATGCCTCCCAAAGCTATGACTTTCTTGTCGATAATGCTCGCTTTGGCGGCGGCACGGAGTTCTTCGGCGGTGTATGCCGAGTTATAATTCAACTTGGATATACTATTGAATACCGGACTCAGAAATACATAATCGCAACCAGATTTGTGCTCTTTAACTTCGTCTAGCGAATGGCAGGAACAACTGACATGTCCTTTGTATCCTTCCGGCAGATTCGGATTACGGCCGTTCAGGTGAATTCCTTTCAGTTTGTATTCCTCTTTCAGATAAAAATGTCCGTGAACCACGATGCGTTTGTGATATTGTTCGGGGATAAGGGTTAGCAGACGTTCTGCAAACATAGGTGCGTACCGGGCTTTCGCAGATGGAGTGTATCTAGCCCCTCCTCGAAAAGAGCTGTAATTATTTTATCTTCCTCCACAAAATAAGTGGGGGGTGTTATTAGAATTAACTTCATACCTTATGACTAATTGCTAAGCAAAGATAGCAACCTATTTGTAATAATCCTAGTGGATTTATAGATTTATTTTTGATAAGCCTGTAAATCAATAGGATACTTTCCCTGAAAATGTAATTCATGCGATGGAAAAGTTTTAAATAATGTGTGCGTACCTGCATGAAATAGGCGTTTTTTTATTTACTTTTGCGCTAATAAACAAGACGAATAGATAGAATTATGAATAAAAAACAATTTCTTGCAGCTGCATTTTGCTTGATGGCGCTTGCCGGATGTACGCAAAAAACGGAATTGCCTGAGAATCCTAAAGATCAAGAAGAGTACCGTGATCATCAGGGAAACAGTTGGATTTACAACGCTATGCTGATGCGTTGGGCATTAATGCGTCTATGGCCAACGGACTTTCTACCACACATTATTATTATCCCAAATCTGATTCGTGGACAGATGCTAACGGAACGAAAGTGGATGCTCCTTCAAAAGTGAATGTGGGGTCAAAATCGTCTGCAAAATCAAAATCGAGCGGAAGTGTTTTTGGGAAAACACGCCGTTCATCCGGTGTTCATAGTTAACAGGAAGCGGATATGAAAAGAATACCAGTTACGCCACGTCTGGATTACCGTGAGAAAATAGAAGCGCTGGGGTTTGATTTTCATGGTGATTATTGGCGCGAGGAAGCATATTATCATTTTACGGCTGAAGAAACAGCTTGTTTGGAGGAAGCGACCAATGAGGCGTACCACCTGTATTGTGAGGCTGCCCAATTCATTATTGAGGATAACCCGGAATTTATGGAGCGTGCGTTGAATATTCCGAAGGAGATTGGTGAGCGTATTCGTGCTTCTTGGGATGCGGATGAGTTAAGTCTGTATGGTCGTTTTGATTTTATATTAGCCAAGGATGGTACTCCGAAAATATTGGAGTTCAATGCTGATACACCGACTTCTTTGCTTGAGGCATCTGTTATCCAATGGCAATGGAAAGAAGATGTTTTTCCGGAATGCGACCAGTTTAATGGCATTCATGAAGGATTGGTGCAGTCATGGAAAGATATTTTCCCCAAAAAAGGAGAGATTTATTTTGCCGGTGCATTAGAGAATAATGAAGATACAGGAACGTTGCAATATCTGGCAAGTACGGCGATGGAGGCTGGGTTTTCTACCCGAGTATTAGATATGCAGGCGCTGGATTTGCAGAATGGACGATTTTTTGATCCGGCAGGTGAACTAGTGAACCGGTGCTTTAAACTTTATCCGTGGGAGTGGATGGTGGACGAAAGTCCTGACGGATGTCTGGCGGAAATGGAATGGTTGGAGCGATATGGAAATTGGTGATGTCCAATAAAGCGATCCTTGCCACATTGTACGAGTTGTTTCCGGATTCTCCTTATGTGCTTCCTTGTTATTTGTCGCGCCCTCGGTCGGGTTTGTTTTGTAAAAAACCGGTCTTCTCTCGTGAAGGTCATAATGTAAGCGTTGTTGATATCCGGAATTGGGAGGAACATGTACGTATAGCTGAAACGGAGGGTGATTATAACACTGGAGCTTATGTATATCAGGAGTATGTGGAACCGACAGTGTACAGTGGCAGATATCCAGTTATTGGCTCTTGGATTATAGGAGGAGAGGCTGTGGGCATCGGTATTCGCGAAAATCGTATGGAGGTTACGGATAACTTGTCCGAGTTTGTACCACATATTATAGGATAAAGTCAAACTATTTATGTGCCAGTCGGAGCCGGGCGACGGATGTCGTCATGCCTCGGCTGTTGGCACATAATTGAGGAATTAAATGTCTTTTGAATAGGGCCGGTTCGATTCCTCTAAAAAGAAATGAGATGGGTTTCCATCGTTTTCACGTTAATCGTCCATAATTTGCCGCTTAGCACTTCGCCATATTCACCTATAATCTTCAACACTTCAGCGGCTTCGGCGCAACCTATCATGCCAGGGGTTACACCCAATACTCCTTTGGGTGGATGAGGCATGGACAGCATTTCTGCTTCATCGGGGAAAAAGTGGCGGTAATCGGGACCTCCCCGGTAATTGAAGACGGATACTTGACCTTCGAAGCGCGGATGGCGCCATATACATAGACTTTTCCCCATTTCACACAGATGTCATTAATGAGGTAGCGGGTAGCGAAATTATCACATCCGTCTATAATGATATCGTAGGTGCGGATGATTTCATCCGCATTCTCTTTAGTCAGTCTTGTGGGATAGGCATTGATTTGCACATCATGGTTCAGGGCTTCGAGACGTTTCTTGGCTTGGATGGCTTTGGGCATACCTACCTCGGCTTCACTATAAAGTACTTGACGTTGCAAGTTGCTGACACTTACCATATCATCGTCTACTAATCCAATGGTACCTACTCCGGCTCCTGTCAAGTACAAGGCAACAGGAGATCCCAGACCGCCTACACCGACTATAAGTACTTTGGCTTGTTGAAGCCGTTGTTGTCCTTTTTCTCCCAATTCAGGGAGAATGATTTGACGGTTATATCTTTCCACTTTCTTTGTTGTTAAGTTGAAAAAGGGGCTTTGTATCATTGATACAGCCCCATTCCTTTAAAAATATGGGTAATATCTATCGCATTGGTGTGAACTTGTCAAAAGAAACATCCCAGTCTTTCCATACCGGTTCCCTTCCTAATGATTTCAGTGCGTTTTCCACTTCCATAGCTGTACGTTCATCGCTTACATGGAATTGTTCCAAAGCTTGCGGATAGGTATAGTATCCTCCCGGTTCGGTTTTGCTTTCAGCGCTCATGGTAGTCACTCCGAGTCTTGCCATGTTGTCGCGGATTTGTGCCGGCTCACGGGTGGAGTAGGAGATGTCCACATCGTGGTCGAAGATGCGCATGGCAAAAGTGAGCTGCGCCAATTCACGGTCATTCATGATGACATTCGGCTGGAAACCACCGTTTTCTGCCGGACGCATACGAGGGAAGTTTACACTGTATTTGGTTTTCCAATACTTTTTCTGAAGATAACGCAAGTGATAAGCCATCATGGTCACATCGGTGCGCCATTCTTCCAATCCGATGAGTACCCCCATGCCTATGGAGTGGACTCCTGCCTGTCCCATACGGTCGAAGCTGTTTACCCGCCACTCGAATTTGGATTTCATTCCGCGTGGGTGGTATATATTATAACGGGCTTTGTTGTAAGTTTCCTGAAAGCAAATGACTCCATTTAGTCCGTGTTCTTTCAGTTCGGCATATTCTTCGGCTTTGAGGGGCATTACCTCTATTTTCAAATTGCTGAAATATTTTTTGGCGATGTCCAACTTTGGCCAGATAAGGGACTCCGGCTTTTGCCGGATTTTCTCCGGTCACTAGTAATAGGTTTTCAAAAGGACCAAGTCTTTTGATGGCTTTGTATTCATCTTCAATCTGTTCGGGGGTGAGGATGGTACGAGCCATCGGGTTGCTGATATGAAAACCACAATACACGCAAGAATTGGTGCAGGAGTTTGTTATATACAGCGGTATAAACATGGAAATGGTTTTGCCGAAACGTTCTTCGGTATATCTTTTGCTTAGTTGCGCCATCGGCTCTAGGTATTTTGCTGCTGCGGGGGAGATGAGTGCCATAAAGTCGTCCACATCGCAATGTTCCTTACCAAGGGCGCGGAGCACGTCATGTTCGGTTTTGGAGTAGATGGCTTTGGTTGATCTTTTCCCAATCTATTTTTTCAAGTTCTTCTGAAAACATGATTGTTATTTTTTCTTGTTATTGTTCATAAGATGATTTTGCTTTTATAAAAGTCTGTTTAAGCCTTTCCGGCATTTTATCAGGCTTCAAGCTATAATTTCCTTATTATTTTTCTACATTTCTTTTTGTCGTTTTCCGTCAGTTCGGGATGTTGTTTTGTTCCTCCTTCTGGATAACGCCTTTGATAGAGAATCCGCTCCACTTCAGAATTTCGCGCAACGCTTTTACTACGCCGCGTGTCTGGTTAAACCAGATATTGAATGGCCATGGGGTGGAGCAGGTGCTTACGATGACTGCTTTCTTGCCTTTATGCAACGCTTGAGGGAGCCCTTTCGGACTTTCTCCCATCATGCCGTACACGATGCGGTCGAACACTACTTCATATGTCCGTTCATATTTCCCCAATAGCAAGGTGAGCCAACGATCAGCACGTCTGCCCATTGTATCTTTTGAAGCGTGTGCTGCGCGTCGTCTTCGGGTAGGACACAGGTCTGTCGGCTGCGGCAAGCCATGCATCCTGTACAGGGGTGCACCTGCAATTTACGGATGGGTATTACTTCCACTTCGGCGCCACGTATGCGGGCTTCTTCGGTCATGATGTCCAGCATTTGGCTGATAAGTCCTTGGTTACGTGGGCTTCCGTTGAGTATCAATATCTTCATTTCCTTATTTTTTTTAGGATGTTGTTGCGGGCACATTGCACGGCGACCGTATAGTATTCCGGTTCCATATTTTCCAAGTATGCTTTCAGTTCTCCTGTCAGTTCCGGTTCTTCCAGGCAGATGTCGTAGGCAAGTTTCATGCAGACAGCTTGTCCGGATGCGCTTTCGGCAGAAGACAGCATGCTTGAAGGCAGAAATCAAAGAAAGCTGCGTTGACAGGCTTTGGGACAGGAAGATGATGAAGGATATTCAGTAGCAGACGTCTTGTTCCGTCATGGGGGCATTGCATGACCCGCAGCATCAGTTCCTCCTTTTATCCATCAATAGGGAAGGGAGGAGGATGCTCAGTTTTTCACAAGCCCAAGTGGCATGCCAAGCTATCTTTGTTTCTTCATGCTGTGTCAGAGTATAAAGAGCATCAAAGCGGTCGGGGGAGCCGGCTACTTGATCCACTATGTTGTCTATGTGTTTTCTTCCTAAAGTTCCTTCAAGTGCTTTCTTGAAATCTTCCATAGTTTTCACAAAATCAGCTGTTTAATTACCCACGTTCTTCAAGTCGCGGCTCAGTTTCATGGCGCAGAAGTTGGGGCCGCACATGGTACAGTACTCACCGTCCGTATGGCGGCCTTCATTGAAGTATTCCAAAGCGCGGTCGGGATCCAGACTCAGATGGAACTGGTCGCGCCAACGGAATTCGTAACGTGCCTTGCTTAAAGCATTGTCACGGATCTGTGCGCCCGGATGCCCTTTCGCCAGATCGGCTGCATGGGCGGCAATCTTGTAAGTGATGACACCAACGCGTACATCTTCTTTGTTGGGCAATCCCAAATGTTCTTTCGGGGTGACATAGCATAGCATAGCAGTGCCCAGCCAGCCGATTTGTGCGGCACCGATGGCCGAAGTGATATGGTCATATCCCGGAGCGATGTCCGTTACCAGCGGACCGAGGGTGTAGAACGGTGCATTGTGGCAGTGAGAGATCTGGCGTTCCATGTTTTCTTTGATTTTATGCAAAGGTACATGTCCCGGTCCCTCAATGAATGCCTGTACGTTTTTGTCCCATGCGCGGAGTACAAGTTCACCCATGGTATCTAGTTCGGCAAACTGTGCCTCGTCATTGGCATCAGCGATACAGCCCGGACGAAGTCCGTCACCCAAGGATACGGCTACATCGTATTGTGCCAGAATATCACAGATGTCGTCAAAATGCTCATATAAGAAACTTTCCTTGTCATGTACCAGACACCACTTGCTCATGATGCTGCCTCCGCGGCTTACGATGCCGCACAAACGTTTGTCAGCCAGATGTACATTTTGGCGGCGTATTCCGGCATGGATGGTAAAGTAATCCACTCCTTGTTCGCATTGTTCGATTAATGTATCTTTATAAATCTCCCAATTCAGATCCTCTACTTTACCGTTTACTTTCTCTAATGCCTGATAGATAGGTACGGTACCTACGGGGACAGGACAGTTGCGGACAATCCATTCGCGTGTTTCGTGAATGTTATCGCCGGTCGAGAGATCCATCAGGGTGTCACCTCCCCATTTGCAGCTCCACACGGCTTTTTCCACCTCTTCGTCAATGGAGGAAGTGGTGGCGGAGTTTCCGATGTTCGTGTTGATCTTCACTAAAAAGTTCCTGCCGATAATCATAGGCTCGCTTTCGGGGTGGTTGATATTGGCGGGAAGTACGGCACGCCCTGCGGCTATTTCATCACGTACGAATTCAGGGGTGATAAAGGTGTCGATGCCCAGTTCCCGGCAATTCATGTTTTCACGGATGGCTACATATTCCATTTCCGGTGTAACGATGCCGGCTTTGGCGTATGCCATTTGTGTGATGGCCTTTCCAGCTTTGGCACGATAGGGCAGGGCGATGTGTTCAAAGCGCAGGTGGTCCAGACTTTTATCGTCGCGGCGCATCTTTCCGTATTCTGAAGTGATGGAGGGCAGTTGTTCTACGTCTCCCCGTCCGGTAATCCAGCTTTCGCGCATACGGGGAAGTCCTTTTTTCAGATCGATTTCCATATTGGGGTCACTGAATGGGCCGCTGGTGTCATAAATATAAACGGGAGCATTGGGCGTTGTTACTTTTTCACCGTTCACTATATTCACAGTAGGAGTCAGGTTTACTTTCTGCATTCCTACTTTGATGTATGAAAACAGGGTTCCTTGCATATATGCCTTTTCGGCATGAGCGTATGCTTTTTGATCTTGCTTTTTGTCCATCATATTTCTGTTTAATCTAAGAATGAAGTTAAAGGGGATGAGCAGATGCGATCAAGTTCTGTCCTACTGCTCCTAAGCCTGCTTCATAAGCGCGGCGTCCGGCAATGACAGCTTCCTTGAAGGCTGTTGCCATGACTACCGGCTGACCGGCTACTGCGATGGCTGTATTGACCAGACAGGCGTCCGCGCCATTTCCATCGCTTCGGCAGCATGGCTGGGGGCACCTATTCCGGCGTCCACTACCACAGGAACGGAAGCTTGTTCGATAATGATGCGCAGGAAGTCACGTGTCTGCAAGCCTTTGTTTGTCCCGATGGGGGCGGCAAGCGGCATGACAGTTGCTGCTCCTACCTCTTCCAGCCGTTTGCACAATGTAGGATCTGCCTGACAATAGGGCAATACGACGAAACCTAGTTTGACTAGTTCCTCGGTTGCTTTCAATGTTTCGGTAGATCCGGCAACAAGTAGCGCGGATCGGGATGGATTTCCAGTTTCAGCCAGTTGGTGCCAAAAGCCTCGCGGGCCATTTGTGCGGCAAAGACGGCTTCTTCGGCTGTGCGCACACCGGAGGTATTGGGCAATAGCTGTATGTGAGGGTGAATGATATGTTTCAGCATATCATCTTCCTTATCGTCCAATTCAATGCGTTTCATGGCTACGGTTACCATTTCACATCCTGATGCCAGAATGGCTTCTTCCATTACGGTGTTTGAATTGAATTTACCGGTTCCCAGAAATAAACGGGAATTAAATTCTTTTTCAGCTATAATCAGTTTCTTCATTGTATTTTGTGATTTTATTATAAATTCATGATTCGTTTAGTTTCCGCTACCGGGTCTTTCGCCCGGAGTATGGTTCCGCTCAAAGCAATGCCGGTGATTCCCGTTTCCATGATGGAAGGGATATCTTCCAAAGTAATTCCCCCGATGGCGACGATGGGCAGATGGATATCTGCCTCGTTCATTTGCTGAATAATGGAACGGTAACCTTCTAGTCCCAGCACTGGAGAGAGAGCCTTTTTTGTGGTAGTAAAACGGAACGGGCCACAGCCGATGTAGTCAGCTCCAGCTTCGTAATGCATCTTTACATCGTCAAATGTATTGGCGGTGCCTCCGATGATGAATTCTTTTCCTAATATTTTCCGTGCTTCGGCTACGGGCATATCCTTTTTTCCCAAATGCACTCCGTCGGCATGAATTTTATTGACCAACTCCACGTGGTCGTCTATGATAAATGTTGCTCCGTAGTCTTTGCATAAGCCTTGCAGACGTATGGCTTCCCGTTCCACTTCGTCAACGGAAGTGTCTTTCATACGTAGCTGGATCCAGCGGCAACCGCCTTCCAAGGCCATGCGTGCGGAATCATAATAGGAATATGTGTCGGTGAAGTGAGTGATGAATTGAAGTTCCACGGTCTTATCCTCCACATGCAGCTTTAATGACTACCAGACTGTCATTGGGGTGTAACACACATTTCTCCCACTCTATACGGGGGACCATCCGGTTGTTTACCGCTATGGCGATACCTTTCTCAGGAAGTGTCAGAAAGGTGGAAGTTCGGCTACGGTGCATCCGTCCTTTACTTCGGTTTCTTTGCTGTTTACTGTCAGTTTCATACTATAATATCAGTTTATGAATTTACTTGTAAATACAAAGAGTTGCTTTTTGACCGGATGGTATGAGGTAAGAAGTAACAATCCCTTCGGCGGTACTAACCGCATCAGGTTCACAGGGTATAATCTCAGCCCGTCCGCTGTTTACGTGGGGCACCCCTTTGTTTTACGATGGCAAAGATATGGGAAAGAAATGAATAATGCTACAACAGACTGCTTTATTTTTTGTGGAAGAATGTTTTTTTATGATTATCTTGCATTGTGCTTGTTTATTCTTGTAAAAGGATGAATGTATATCTGCTGTATCTTTGCATCTTAAAGCAGATTGCCCCGCTCCCTGAATGAATAGGGGCGAGGCAGCCTTATTATGATGTATAGTTAAGGGTCCTTTTATAGACGTTTTTCTACTACATCCCAGTCAATGATTTCCCATAACTTGTTCACATGATCTGCACGGCGGTTCTGGTAATCCAGATAGTAAGCATGTTCCCATACATCGAAACCCAGCAATGGTTTCAGTCCTGCACGCCACGGGTTGCTTCCGTTAGGTTCTTTGGTGATATGTAGTTTTCCCTGCTTGTCTACAGAAAGCCAAGCCCAGCCCGAACCGAACAGTCCTGTGGAAGCGGTGTTGAATTCTTTCTTGAAGTTTTCAAAGCTTCCGAAGTCTCGGTTGATGGCTTCTGCTAGTTTTCCGGACGGTTCATGCTTGCTGGGTTTGGGGGTGAACTGAAGGAAATATAATGTATGGTTTAATACTTGTCCGGCGTTATTGAATATCGCTCCGTCGGGAGCTGATGTAACAATTTCCTCTACGGACTTTCCTTCAAATTCCGTACCTGGAACTAAAGAGTTCAAATTGTTTACATATGTTTGTAAGTGCTTGCCATAATGGTAGTCTATAGTAGCCTGACTGATTACAGGTTCGAGTCCGTTATTTGCATACGGGAGTTTTGGCATTTCGTAAGTCATAACTAATGAAATTAAAGTGGTTAATAATATATTCATTTTTAGTCGAGGTTTTAATTAAACTTCTATCATAATAACATTATTGGGCATGGAATTGTTCTGATAAACTCAAACTTTCTCTATCTTTGCAGGCGAAAGGTGAAATTTATGACGAATTATTTAGAAGAATTGAATGAAAGCCAGCGCGATGCAGTGCTTTACAACGAGGGTCCCTCTTTGGTGATAGCTGGAGCAGGTTCGGGGAAAACACGCGTGCTGACTTATAAGATAGCTTATTTACTGGAGCAGGGATATACTCCTTGGTCTATTTTGGCATTGACTTTTACCAATAAGGCTGCTCGCGAAATGAAAGAGCGTATAGCCCGTCAGGTGGGCGATCAGGCACGCTATTTATGGATGGGGACGTTCCATTCCATTTTTTCGCGTATCCTGCGGTGTGAGGCACAGGTTATCGGCTTTAGCTCCAATTTTACCATCTATGATTCTTCAGATTCGAAGAGTTTGATCAAGTCTATTGTAAAAGAAATGCAATTGGATGATAAAACCTATAAATCAGGTTGATACAGGCGCGTATCAGCAATGCGAAAATCATTTGGTTTTTCTGATGCATATGTTTCGAACGCAGAGCTTTATCAGTATGATTTGAATGCCAAAGTACCCGCCACCCGTGATATTTACCGGCAATATTGGGAACGTTGCCGTCAAAGCGATGCGATGGATTTTGATGATTTGCTGCTTTATACTTATATGTTATTCCGCGATCATCCTGAAATTTGCCGTAAGTATGCGGAGCAGTTTCGTTATGTGCTGGTGGATGAGTATCAGGACACCAATTTTGCGCAACACAGCATTGTGCTTCAGCTTACCCAGGAGCATCAGCGTGTATGCGTGGTGGGGGATGATGCGCAGAGTATTTATTCCTTCCGAGGGGCTAATATTGACAATATATTGAAATTTACTCAACTGTATAAGGGGGCCAAGCTTTTTAAACTGGAGCAGAACTATCGTTCTACCAGACCATTGTGTGTGCGGCAAACAGCCTGATAGAGAAAAATAGCGAGCAGATAAAGAAGGAGGTATTTTCAGAAAAAGCGAAGGGGGAGCCTATCGGAGTTTTCAATGCCTACAGTGATGTGGAGGAAGGGGAGATTGTTGCCAACCAGATTGTGAAACTGCGTTCACGGGAACATTATTCTTATAATGATTTTGCTATTTTATACCGTACAAATGCTCAAAGCCGTATTTTCGAGGAGGCTTTGCGGAAGCGTAGCCTACCTTATAAAATTTATGGAGGACTTTCTTTTTATCAACGCAAGGAGATTAAAGACGTTATTTCTTACTTTCGTCTGGCGGTAAATCCGAATGATGAGGAGGCTTTTAAGCGGGTATTGAATTATCCGGCGCGAGGAATCGGGGATACTACGTTGAACAAAGTTATTGATGCGGCTGCACAGCATCATGTTAGTCTTTGGATGGTTTTGGAAGAGCCGTTGGCATACGGCTTGAATATTAACAAGGGGATGCATACCAAGTTACAGGGGTTTCGTGAACTGGTAAAAAGTTTTATAGTGGAGATCCCGAAAAAGAATGCATATGAATTGGGGGCAATGATTGTTCGTCAGTCCGGCATTATGAATGAGATTTATCAGAGCAATGATCCGGAAAACCTGAGCCGTCAGGAGAATATTGAAGAACTGATAAACGGTATGCATGATTTTTGTGCAATCCGTGAAGAAGAAGGGAATGAGAACATCCTGTTGACGGATTTCCTGTCGGAGGTTTCTCTGCTGACAGACCAGGATAACGAGAAAGAAGAGGATGCTGAGAAGATAACCTTGATGACCATTCACTCTGCTAAAGGCTTGGAGTTTAAAAACGTTTTTGTAGTTGGGTTGGAAGAGAACTTGTTTCCCAGTGCTTTGTCACTCAATTCGTATAAGGAATTGGAAGAGGAGCGCCGCTTGTTTTATGTGGCGATTACACGTGCCGAGGAGCATTGCTATTTGTCTTTTGCCAAGAGCCGGTTTAAATATGGAAAGATGGAGTTCAGTAGCCCGAGCCGTTTCTTGAAAGATATTGATGTACATTTCCTGAAGCTGCCTCAGGAGGAACAGATGGCCCGGAGAATAGACGAGAGAGCCAGCCGTTTCTGTCGTGAGCAAAATGAACGTGCGTCTCGTTTCTTGTTTGACGAATCTGCTTCGCAGCCTTCTTATGGGCGTTCTTCATCAAATTTGTCTGGTGGTCAGAAATCATTTTTTGTTGGAGAAAGACCGAAAGCTGAGATTATCCGTCCCAGTGTGCCGCGCAATTTGACTAAGGTAGGTCTTGCTACGGTCTCAAAGCCGTCCGCGGCGGGAACCTTGCCGGTGAATGTGCTGGCAGGCAGGTGATAGAGCATGAACGCTTTGGAATAGGCGATGTGATAAAAGTGGAAGGAACCGGTGAGAACAGCAAGGCGACTGTCCGTTTCCGGAATGCCGGAGAGAAACAATTATTGCTGAAATTCGCCCGGTTCAAAGTTGTGGAATAAATATTCTAATAGAATTCTGATACAAAAATGATAGATATCCATAAAGTACCTTCTCCATGCTATGTGATGGATGAAGCATTGCTCAGAAAGAATCTGAGTTTGATAAAGAGTGTGGCAGACCGGGCCGGAGTTGAGATCATCTTGGCTTTCAAATCTTTTGCCATGTGGAAATCATTTCCCGTTTTTAGGGAATACATCCGTTATACTACAGCTAGCTCTGTATATGAAGCCCGTTTGGCATATGAAGAATTTGGCAGTAAGGCCCATACTTATTCTCCGGCGTATACGGATACTGATTTTCCGGTTATCATGCAATGCAGCAGTCATATAACCTTTAACTCCTTCAGTCAGTTCCGGCGTTTTTATTCTATGGTTAAGGCCTCTGGAGAAAAGATATCCTGTGGTATCCGTATTAATCCTGAATATTCGGAAGTAGAGGTGGAACTTTATAATCCTTGTGCTCCCGGTACACGTTTTGGGGTGACGGCCGATTTGCTTCCCGAGACTTTACCGGAGGGTATCGAAGGCTTCCATTGTCATTGTCATTGTGAATCCAGTTCTTATGAATTGGAACATACTTTGCAGCACATAGAAGAGACGTTTGCCCGTTGGTTCCCACAAATAAAATGGTTGAATTTGGGAGGGGGGCACCTGATGACACGTAAAGATTATGATACGGAGCATCTTATTTCTTTATTAAAAGGATTGAAAGCCCGTTATCCTCATTTGGAGATTATTTTAGAACCGGGTTCGGCTTTTACTTGGCAGACCGGACCTTTGGTCGCTTCTGTTGTCGATATAGTGGAAAACCGGGGGATAAAAACTGCGATTCTGGATGTTAGTTTTACTTGTCACATGCCCGATTGTCTTGAAATGCCCTATCAGCCGGCAGTGCGTGGTGCCGAAGCTTTACCTGTCGATGCGATAAAAACAGCTTTAACGGAAGAGAATATCTACCGTTTGGGTGGAAACAGTTGTTTAAGTGGCGACTATATGGGTAGCTGGCGTTTTGACCATCCGTTACAGGTAGGAGAACGCATTGTTCTGGAAGATATGATTCATTACACTATGGTAAAAACAAATATGTTTAATGGAATCCATCACCCTTCTATCGCTATTTGGCATACAGATAATACATTGGAAGTATATAAAGACTTCCGGTATGAGGACTATCGTGATCGCATGTCCTGATGGTAATTAAAAAAACTTTGGTTTGTATTGATTATGAGGAAATTGATGAAATAATGTAATAAAAGTGCTATAAAAAGTATAGAAAACTTTTGGAAGTTTAGAAAAAAAGCACTACCTTTGCATCCGCAATCGGGAAACAGCTGAGAAATAGTTAAAGACCGAAGGCGGATATTTGCGGAAATAGCTCAGTTGGTAGAGCATAACCTTGCCAAGGTTAGGGTCGCGAGTTCGAGTCTCGTTTTCCGCTCACATAAATAAAATTTTGTGCGTTGTGACAAGAGTGTTACACAGAATGCCCAGGTGGCGGAATGGTAGACGCGCACGTTTCAGGTGCGTGTGTCGAGAGGCATGCAGGTTCGAGTCCTGTTCTGGGCACTATGTTAGAGGTTTGCGGAAATAGCTCAGTTGGTAGAGCATAACCTTGCCAAGGTTAGGGTCGCGAGTTCGAGTCTCGTTTTCCGCTCAAAAGAAAAGACCAGTGTAGAAATACATTGATCTTTTTTATTTATCATGGCGTGAATGTAGAAAACGGAAGAAGGTCAAATCAATAAATATTGATATACCCTCCTCCCGCTGTTTTAGTCAAATCATCCGCAATGGAAATATTTATTGACCAACGCTAACATTCCTTCCGGATTATCTTTCAAGTCGTTACGTAAAGTCAGATCGTTATAGCCAGTTAATTTGCTGATGATTCCATCAATCATAGTAGGGCTGAACACATTATGTTTTTGGAATATTTCGCGCTGTTGCTGCAAACAGGCTGCGGAAGCCGTACAGCTATCGGGAAGCTGGGTCAATGCCTTCAGTTTGTCTGCATTTTCTTTCTGATGAATATTGACGTTTACGTAAGTTTTTTCTGCAATGTCTAGTGCATTTTCTATTTCAAAACCATGGCGGCAGGCTACAGCTAGTCCTGCTATCAGTTGGTAGAGATCGGCCGATCCGTCCGGTGATCGCATTTCCACCGTTTGTTTTTGTGTGGTATCATAATGGCTTTCCGTTTCCAGTGGATTGGCAGTCATGCACATATCTGTTTTAGCTGCCCATCCTAGAGGTACGCGTACCAATACTGAACGGTTGCGGTCACCCCAGCAAATATTAGTTGGCGCTTCCTGATGGGGAACCAGGCGGAAATAAGAAGTAGGATTGGTGTTACCGAATGCAGTGATGGATGGAGCAAGTTCCATTATGCCGGCAATAGCTTTGCGTGCTGTTTCTGATAAAACACCTTCTTTCAACATTTGGTTTTGTCCATCTTTCATGATACGCATGTGGATATGCAATCCGGAACCAGCTTTTCCTGTAGTTATTTTAGGCGCGAAAGTAATGTTATAACCATGTTTATAGGCCAGATTACGTATAATCCATTTGGCAATCATCAATTGGTCTGCCGCATCTTCGGCATTGACAGGCAGGAATTCTATTTCATTCTGTTCATATATCATGCCATTCAAGGTAAAATTACCTACTTCGGAGTGTCCATACTTTATTTGTCCGCCTGCTTGTGCAATATAGACCATGCACTGGTACGGAAATCATTGAACTTGGCGTATGGTGCTGATTCATGATAACCTTTCTGGTCTGTTGCCTCGAACATATTTGTATCCGGAGCAATTACATAGTACTCCAATTCTCCCATAGCCTGAAATTCCATGCCGGTTATTTTATTGAATGCCTTGCATGCTTTGTGTAAGGTATGTTCGGGTGAACTTTCCAACGGCTTTCCATCCTTGTTAAAGAAAGAGCAAAGCATGGAAAGTGTGGGGATCTCGGCAAAAGGATCTAAAAAAGCCGTCCGGAATCGGGGAATTACATATAGATCACTGCTGCCCGCCTCAATGAATGGAAATAGGCTGGAACCGTCCACTCGCTCCCCGCAAGTCAGGATAGCATCTAGATATGCTTGGTTGTTGATAACGAAATTCAATGTCTTCAGTCGTCCGTCTCCGGCAGGATACATAAAGTTGACCATACGGATGCCATTCTGCTGAATGTATCGTTTTATGTCTTCTTTGGTAAACTCTGCACAAGGTTTTCTAGAAATGCCACCAATTGGTTAGGGTTCATTATTAATTCTTTATTCATAGCCAAAATTGGTTGTTTTTTTCGTT
>ENA-OQER01000269-OQER01000269.1-human-gut-metagenome-genome-assembly--contig:-NODE-269-length-29516-cov-7.081425_pt1 | contig 29516 bp, 32 predicted proteins | sample MGYA00242797_ERZ504639 | MGnify/ENA primary metagenome ERZ504639 (study PRJEB26092, sample SAMD00036306) | human gut metagenome | host: Homo sapiens | study: EMG produced TPA metagenomics assembly of...
ATGGCCAGCGCGCCCCATGAACAGATAATCCAGCGCAATGTTGCTTGCACAGGCCACCGCAATAAGTACATCGGGCTTCTGGAATCGCCCAGCCCGCGGAAGATTGATGCCATGATATTATACGCCGTGATGCATGGAACGCCGATAAAGCAGATGATCAGGTAGGTACGAGTGCCCGCCACGGCCTGCTCCGGTGTGGAGACAATGCGTACGATCGGGTCCACAAGCCCTACCAGCACAGCTGCCAGTACCACAGATCCTGCCATAAACAGCGTGACTGTGTTGCCAATGAGCCGCGCCGCACGAGGTTTGTTCTCTGCGCCCACGGCCCGGCCAATAGTGACCGTTGCTCCCATGGCAAGGCCCACGATCATCACAGTGATCATATGCATCACCTGACTGCCAATGGACACCGCCGTTGTGCTGGCCACACCTTCAAACTGCCCGATGATGAACAGATCCGCCATGCCGTACAGCGTCTGCAAAAAGTACGAAAACAGATAGGGCAGTGAAAAAAACAAAATGCTTTTCAACACACTGCCTCTGGTCAGATTTTTTTCCATAATGTTTTCTGCCCGGCTTCCCTCTTCTCTGCCGAATGTACAGAGCTTACACTGCCAGACCGGGCAGCTCCTTTCCATTATAGATAGTAAACCCTACAACGACTGAAGAGTCAAGGTTTTATTACAATAAAGCGGCCCGGTCGTGCCAAAAGGTCAGCACAGCCGAGCCACCATGAATTTAGTTAAGGTTTTTGTTTGTTCAATAGATAAGGCACAAACACATCATAAAATTTTTCGCTTCACTCTGCATGAAATTGTGCCCTTCTCTTCCAGTCTGTTTCATCTTCAATGCTCACATCATTTTCAAAGCATACCTGCCTTTCTGTTTTCTCCTAAAACAGTTTCAAGACAAAAGAAAACGCCTCAGAATTTCTTCTGAAGCGTTTTTTTTGTTCAAGTCGGCGACTACCTATTTTCACGCGCCGTTTCCAGCGAACTATCTTCGGCACAAGTGAGCTTAACTTCTGTGTTCGGAATGGGAACAGGTGGAACCTCACCGTCATCGACACCGACCGATCTGACTGAACCAGTATAACATGTTTGTTGTACTTTGTCCAGTATTTCTTAGAAGGACGTGCCTTCAAAACTGAATAATCACTGCTTACATTTTTTCGTTGACTCTCAGAGTCTCAAGCGAATTGTGGTCAAGCCCTCGACCTATTAGTACACGCTTGCTGAATGGATCGCTCCACTTACACATCGTGCCTATCAACCTTGTAGTCTTCAAGGGGTCTTACTTGTTTGAAACAATGGGATATCTTATCTTTGGGTCGGCTTCACGCTTAGATGCTTTCAGCGTTTATCCGATCCGTACATAGTTGCCCAGCTATGCTCTTGGCAGAACAACTGGTGCGCCAGAGGTACGTCCGCTCCGGTCCTCTCGTACTAGGAACAGCTCCCATCAAATATCCTGCGCCCACGACAGATAGGGACCGAACTGTCTCACGACGTTCTGAACCCAGCTCGCGTACCGCTTTAATTGGCGAACAGCCAAACCCTTGGGACCGAATACAGCCCCAGGATGCGATGAGCCGACATCGAGGTGCCAAACCTCCCCGTCGATGTGGACTCTTGGGGGAGATCAGCCTGTTATCCCCAGGGTAACTTTTATCCGTTGAGCGATGGCATTTCCACTCACATACCACCGGATCACTAACTCCAACTTTCGTTACTGCTCGACCCGTCAGTCTCGCAGTTAGGCTCGCTTCTGCGTTTGCACTCTTTTGCTTGATTTCCGTTCAAGCTGAGCGAACCTTTGAACGCCTCCGTTACTCTTTAGGAGCGACCGCCCCAGTCAAACTGCCCACCTAACAATGTCCCCCGCCTTGATTCAAAGGCGCAGGTTAGAATTCCAATATCGCAAGGATGGTATCCCAACGGCCACTCCACAAGCGCCAAAGCACCTGCTTCCCAGTGTCCCATCTATCCTGTGCATGCAACATCGAAACCCAATATTAGGCTACAGTAAAGCTCCATGGGGTCTTTCCGTCTTGTCGCGGGTAACCGGCATCTTCACCGGTACTACAATTTCGCCGGGCGGGCTGTTGAGACAGTGCCCAAATCATTACGCCTTTCATGCGGGTCAGAACTTACCTGACAAGGAATTTCGCTACCTTAGGACCGTTATAGTTACGGCCGCCGTTCACTGGGGCTTCGATTCAATGCTTGCACATCTCCTCTTAACCTTCCAGCACCGGGCAGGCGTCAGCTCGTATACGTCATCTTTCGATTTAGCACAAACCTGTGTTTTTGGTAAACAGTTGCTTGGGCCGATTCTCTGCGGCTGCATTGCTGCAGCACCCCTTCTCCCGAAGTTACGGGGTCAATTTGCCGAGTTCCTTAACAACCCTTCTCCCGTTGGCCTTAGAATCTTCTTCCTACCTACCTGTGTCGGTTTGCGGTACGGGCACCGCAGAAATACACACAGCTTTTCTCGCCATCTTCCATCCCGGACTTCGGTACTAACTTCCCTCGATCGCTACCGGAACCAACACCCGGCTCCGAGACTTCATATGTGTCCCTGTGTTTAACTCTTTTGGTGGTGACGGAATCTCTACCGTCTGTGCATCGCTACGCCGTTAGGCCTCACCTTAGCTCCCGACTGACCTGGAGCGGACGAACCTTCCTCCAGAAACCTGAGGCTTTCGGCCATGCAGATTCTCACTGCATTCGCGCTACTCATTCCGGCATTCTCACTTCTATACACTCCACAGCCGCTTGCGCTACTGTTTCACCGCGTATACAACGCTCCCCTACCCAGCATGTAAACATGCTGCCTAAGCTTCGGTGTCAGGTTTAGCCCCGTTAAATTCTCCGCGCAAAGACGCTCGACCAGTGAGCTATTACGCACTCTTTGAATGAGTGGCTGCTTCTGAGCCAACATCCTGGTTGTCTACGTATCTTCACATCGTTTTCCACTTAACCTGACTTTGGGACCTTAGCTGTAGATCTGGGCTGTTTCCCTTTTGACAATGACATTTATCTGACACTGTCTGACTCCCAAGCATCAATACTCTGGCATTCTGAGTTTGATAAGCTTCGCTAACCTCTCGGCCGCTAGGTATTCAGTGCTTTACCTCCAGGTATCTAACTTGAGGCTAGTCCTAAAACTATTTCGGGGAGAACCAGCTATCTCCGGGTTCGATTGGAATTTCTCCGCTACCCACAGTTCATCCGCCGCCTTTTCAACGGAGGTCGGTTCGGTCCTCCATGGAATTTTACTTCCACTTCAACCTGACCATGGGTAGGTCACCCGGTTTCGGCCCATTATATTGCAACTTAACGCCCTTTTCAAACTTCGCTTTCGCTTCGGCTCCAGTACTAGTCTTAACCTTGCTGCATACAATCGCTCGCCGGACCGTTCTACAAAAAGTACCCTATCACGCATTGACGCGCTCTAGGTGCTTGTAGGCACAGGGTTTCAGGTTCTTTTTCACTCCCCTCCCGGGGTGCTTTTCACCTTTCCTTCACAGTACTATACGCTATCGGTCACTGGGTAGTATTTAGGGTTGGAGGGTGGTCCCCCCGTATTCCGACCAGGTTTCACGTGTCTGGCCGTACTCTGGATCCTGCGCAGCTCTCTCCGTTTTCACCTACGTGGTTCTCACACTCTCTGACCGGCCTTCCCATGCCGTTCGGTTAACAGATTAAGTCCTAAAAGCAGTCCGTACCCCGAAAGTATTTCTACTCTCGGTTTGCCCTCTTCCGCGTTCGCTCGCCACTACTTACGGAATCTCGTTTGATGTCTCTTCCTCGCCCTACTTAGATGTTTCAGTTCAGGCGGTTCCCTCGATATACCTATTTTGAAGTTCAGTATAACGTACCTGAGTATGAACCAGGTGAGTTTCCTCATTCAGAGATCTCCGGATCAATGCTTATTTGCAGCTCCCCGAAGCTTATCGCAGCTTATCACGTCTTTCATCGGCTCCCAGTGCCAAGCATTCGCCCTGCGCCCTTGTTCGCTTGACCTTTCAAACGTTCTCTTAAGAACATTTGGTATCCTCTTGATTCTCTCTTGCCAACGAAGATTATTGTTACCCTTCCTTTTGAAATTGCAATATTTCTTAAAAAGAACTTACTATAATCTTTGTTTCGCAGTTATTATTCAGTTTTCAAGGTACGTCTTTGAAGGTTCTTTCGAGCTTTCGCTCTTCAGGGCCCTCAAAATCGAACAATATCTACTCTGCTTGTTTGTTACCTGTCCGAAAGATCTCCATCTTCGATGTCGCTCTTTCGCCTGACTCCTTAGAAAGGAGGTGATCCAGCCGCAGGTTCTCCTACGGCTACCTTGTTACGACTTCACCCCAATCACCAGTTTTACCTTCGGCGGCGTCTCCTTGCGGTTAGACTACCGACTTCGGGTCCCCCCGGCTCTCATGGTGTGACGGGCGGTGTGTACAAGGCCCGGGAACGTATTCACCGTGGCATGCTGATCCACGATTACTAGCAATTCCGACTTCGTGCAGGCGAGTTGCAGCCTGCAGTCCGAACTGGGACGTTGTTTCTGAGTTTTGCTCCACCTCGCGGTCTTGCTTCTCTTTGTTTAACGCCATTGTAGTACGTGTGTAGCCCAAGTCATAAAGGGCATGATGATTTGACGTCATCCCCACCTTCCTCCGTTTTGTCAACGGCAGTCTGGCCAGAGTCCTCTTGCGTAGTAACTGACCATAAGGGTTGCGCTCGTTGCGGGACTTAACCCAACATCTCACGACACGAGCTGACGACAACCATGCACCACCTGTCTCCTTGCTCCGAAGAGATTACATATTTCTATGCCTGTCAAGGGATGTCAAGACTTGGTAAGGTTCTTCGCGTTGCGTCGAATTAAACCACATACTCCACTGCTTGTGCGGGCCCCCGTCAATTCCTTTGAGTTTCAACCTTGCGGTCGTACTCCCCAGGTGGATTACTTATTGTGTTAACTGCGGCACTGAAGGGGTCAATCCTCCAACACCTAGTAATCATCGTTTACGGTGTGGACTACCAGGGTATCTAATCCTGTTTGCTACCCACACTTTCGAGCCTCAGCGTCAGTTGGTGCCCAGTAGGCCGCCTTCGCCACTGGTGTTCCTCCCGATATCTACGCATTCCACCGCTACACCGGGAATTCCGCCTACCTCTGCACTACTCAAGAAAAACAGTTTTGAAAGCAGTTTATGGGTTGAGCCCATAGATTTCACTTCCAACTTGTCTTCCCGCCTGCGCTCCCTTTACACCCAGTAATTCCGGACAACGCTTGTGACCTACGTTTTACCGCGGCTGCTGGCACGTAGTTAGCCGTCACTTCCTTGTTGGGTACCGTCATTATCTTCCCCAACAACAGGAGTTTACAATCCGAAGACCTTCTTCCTCCACGCGGCGTCGCTGCATCAGGGTTTCCCCCATTGTGCAATATTCCCCACTGCTGCCTCCCGTAGGAGTCTGGGCCGTGTCTCAGTCCCAATGTGGCCGTTCAACCTCTCAGTCCGGCTACCGATCGTCGCTTGGTGGGCCATTACCTCACCAACTAGCTAATCGGACGCGAGGCCATCTCAAAGCGGATTACTCCTTTTCCCCCTGTGCCATGCGGCACCGTGCTTATGCGGTATTAGCAGTCGTTTCCAACTGTTGTCCCCCTCTTTGAGGCAGGTTCCTCACGCGTTACTCACCCGTTCGCCACTCGCTCGAGAAAGCAAGCTCTCTCTCGCTCGTTCGACTTGCATGTGTTAGGCGCGCCGCCAGCGTTCGTCCTGAGCCAGGATCAAACTCTTTATAAATGATATTTATCACTTAAAAGTGTTAAATCTTGTTCGCTCAGCACGCAATCGCTTGCGTCCTGTGTGAATTACTTTTGGAATTGTTTTTAGTGTTTTTCCAAACACTTAAAAGGTTCCTTACAAGTTTTTCGATATTGTTCAATTTTCAAGGTCCTGTAGCGCCTCAGCCTTGCGGCTGACGACCTGTTTATTTTACCACCGAAGTGGCTTTTTGTCAAGCCTTATTTTTTAGAAGCTTTTGAACTTTCTGAACTTGGAGCACTTCAAACATCTCAGTGTCAACTGGTGTTTTCAGCTTCTATTGGTTCTTTTCAAGGGCTTCCTGCTGAGGTTTTGGAAGTCATTCTTTTGCCTCAGCGCTTGGCGCTCAAGTATAATACCACACCCCCCGCCTCCTTGTCAACACTTTTTGACAGATTTTTTCATCTTTTTCTTGCGCTGCTGAAAAACGTTCATTTTCTTGTATTCAACGTTCTCTTTTTACGCAAAAAAGCCGCCTGCACATTCCTGCACAGACGGCCTTATATTACTTCTATAATAGAGTTAGCGGATCTCGATGCCCAGCTTGAACTTCAGGTTGCCGAGGATCTTCTTGACCACGCGCTCCACTTCCTCAGCGGAAACTTCCTTTTTCGGATCGGACAGAGACAGGGTGAACGCCATGCTCTTTTTGCCCTCGCCGAGATTTGCGCCGCGGTAGATATCGAACAGCTTGATCTCACCCACCAGAGGGCTGGCCTTTTGATGGTCTCCTCGATCTCGCCGCAGGTGGTCTTTTCGTCGCAGACCAATGCCAGATCACGCTTGACAGCAGCGTAGGGACTGAGCGGCTGATAGCGCAGCTCACCGTCCACGCAGGACATCAGAGCCTCGTAGTCCAGCTCACCCAGATAGATATTCTGGTTGTCCTTCTGATCCTTTGCAATTTCCAGCTCGCCGTTGATCTCGTTGGACAGCTTGCCGAACACGCCCAGACGCTTGTCACCACAGTAAACAGCGGCGCTGATGCCGGGGTGCAGCCACGGGGTTGTCTCACGCTTATAATCAAAGCTCAGGCCAAAGCCGGCTGCCAGTGCTTCCAGTGCACCCTTGACCGTGAAGAAATCTTCTTCGGGGCCGAATGCACCGATGCACAGGGTCTGGCGCTCGTGCGGATGCTCGTTGATGGGCAGTTCCTTGGCAAGATACACCGGTGCCATCTCGAACAGACGGCCTTCCGTGTTGCCCTTCTTGAGATTGTCCACAATGACGTTCAGCATGGAGGGAGCCAGCAGGGTACGCATGATGGACAGATTCTCACTGATGGGGTTCAGGATGCGGATGGCCTTGCGGGCTTCATCATCCGCCGGGATGTGCAGCATATCCAGTTCTGCGTTGGAGTAGAAGGCCAGCGTGGAGGCTCATAGAAGCCCTGTGCAGCCAGCAAACGCTTGGTCTTGAGCTGCTGCTTCTGGTCATAGTTCAGACCGCCGTTTGTAACGGAGGCAGTGTTCAGGAAGGTGGGCACAATGTGTCGTAGCCGTACTCACGGATGACCTCCTCGGCCAGATCCGGGAAGCTCTCCACGTCCTCGCGGTACAGGGGTGCGGACACGTCCCAGCTGCCATCGGCCTGTACATCCACCGTGAACTCCAGACGCTGCAGAATGTCGATCATGGTCTGATCCGGCACGGTGATACCCAGCACGCCGCAGATCTTAGCCGGAGTGGTAACGATGTGCTTGCGCTCCATCGGGCGGCCATCGGTCAGGTCATATTCCAGTGTGGTGATGTCGCCGCAGTCCAGCTCCTGGATCAGGTGCAGGGCACGGGCAAGGCCCAGTTCAGGAGAGTGACGGTCCACGCCCTTCTCGTAGCGGCAGAAGAGTCGCTGTTCTGGCCCAATGCGCGGCTGGTCTTACGCACGCAGTCGCGGGCGAAGGTGGCACACTCAAACAGCAGGCTGGTGGTGTTCTCATCCATGCCGGAGTTTGCGCCGCCCATGATGCCGGCAAGTGCCACCGGCTTTTCGGCATCGCAGATGACAGATTGTTGGGATTCAGAGTGAACTCCTTCTCATCCAGCGTGACGATCTTTTCGCCCGCATGGCGCGGCGCACATCGATGGTGCGGCCGGCGACCTTGTTCAGGTCAAAGGCGTGCATGGGCTGACCCATTTCCAGCAGGGTGTGGTTGGTGATATCCACCACATTGCTGATGGAACGCAGGCCGCACAGAGCCAGATGGCGCTTCATCCAGCGGGGAGACTCGCCCATGCGGATGTTGCGCACATAGTGTGCCATATAGCGGGGGCACAGGTCCGGAGCCTCCACCTTGACGGTGATGGGCGCATCCGGCTCGCAGACAGTCTTGTAGTCCATGGCGGGCATGTGCAGGGGCTTGCCCAGAACGGCAGCCACCTCACGGGCGATGCCCAGAACGGACTGGCAGTCCGGGCGGTTCGCGGTGATGGAGATATCAAAGATATAGTCGTCCAGACCCACCACGGGAGCAATGTCGGTGCCGGGGACAGAATCCTCGGGCAGGATGAGCAGGCCGTAGACCTCAGAGCCCGGGAACAGGTCGTCGTTCAGACCCAGCTCTTCGCCGGAGCACAGCATACCGTTGGACTCCACGCCCTGCATCTTGCGGGCCTTGATCTTGATGCCGCCGGGCAGGGTGGAGCCATCCAGAGCAGCGGGCACGCAGTCGCCCAGCTTCATGTTGGCGGCACCGGTGCTGATGCGGATGTCGTGGCCGTAGTCGCCGCAGTCCACCACACACTTGGTCAGGTGGGTGCCCTCCTGCTTTTCCATCTCCACGATCTTGCCGACGACCACCTTGCTGATGCCGGCATCCAGCGGGATCAGCTCTTCGACCTCAAAGCCGCAGGAGAAGAGCTTTTCCTCCAGTTCCTGCGCAGTAACGTCGATATCTACAAATTCTTTTAACCAGCTGAAAGGTACTTTCATTGTCTCTTCTCTCCCCTCTTATTCGTGGAACTGCTTGAGGAACTGCAGGTTGTTCTCGAACATCAGGCCGATGTTGTTGATGCCATACTTCAGCATGGCGATACGCTCGATGCCGATGCCGAAGGCGAAGCCGGAATACTCGTCCGGGTCGATATTGCAGTTCTCCAGCACCTTGCGGTTGACGACGCCGCCGCCCAGCACCTCGATCCAGCCGGTGTGCTTGCACAGCGGGCATCCCTTACCGTGGCACTCGAAGCAGCTCACGTCCACCTCCACGCTGGGCTCGGTGAACGGGAAGTAGGAGGGACGCAGGCGGGTGCGGGTGTCAGCGCCGAACAGCTTCTGCACGAAGGTATTCAGTGCGCCCTGCAGGTCGCCCAGCGTGATGCCCTTATCCACGACCAGACCTTCCATCTGGTGGAACATGGGGCTGTGGGTGGCATCGGAGTCGGAGCGGAACACACGGCCGGGCATCAGGATCTTGATGGGCGGCTTCTGAACGTCCATGGTGCGGATCTGGCCGCCGGAAGTCTGGGTACGCAGCAGGAACTCCTCCGACAGGTAGAAGGTGTCCTGCATGTCGCGTGCCGGGTGATCCTTGGGCACGTTCAGGCGGGTAAAGTTGTGGTCATCGTCCTCGATCTCCGGGAAGGTACCCACCGAAAAGCCCATGCCGGAGAACACGTCGATGATCTGGTTGGTGATCAGGGTCAGCGGGTGCAGACCGCCCACAGAGCGGGTCTTGGCGGGCAGGGTGATATCCACCGTCTCCGCAGCATTGCGGGCAGCAAGCTCTGCCTGCTTCACCTGTTCTGCAGCAGCGTCGTAATCTGCCTGAACCTTTGCCTTGAGTTCATTGATGATCTTGCCCATAGCGGGGCGCTCTTCCGGCGCAACGGTGCGCAGGTTCTTCATCAGGGCAGGGATCTTGCCGTTTTTGCTGAGGTACTCCTGCCAGAAGGAGGCCAGCGTTTCCTTGCCGGACACCTGACCAAGCTTTCAGCGGCCTGTTTTGCCAGCTCGTCGATCATTGCTTGCATGGATGTTCTCTCCTTTATTCTTCGTGTTGATGAGCGGAGTGCAACAAAAAAGCTCCGTCCCCTGCCCGATTTCTCAGGCAAAAGGACGAAGCTGTTGATTCTTAGCTCCGCGGTACCACCCGGTTTCCACCCGTGCACAGATGCCGGGCGGCTCTCAGAACGCCGTAACGGGGCGTGGCCGTTCTGTACTACTGCTGTTTCGCACAGACCGCTCAGGAGCGAACTTCAGCACAGATACACCCGGAAGCCTCTCAGCCGGTGAAGCTTCTCTCTTTGCCGTGTACGCCATGCCTACTCTCTCCATCGCTGCGTTTGGGAGTATTCAGGTTTTATAACCAAGAGCTATGTTACCACATTTCGGGACAGTTTGCAAGGGCTGTGCAGTCACTTTCCGCAAAGTCGCGTTCGTTGGAGGTTTTTTCACAAAGCCGCAGCCATTATGAATCGTTTATGTCATCCATTATGAGCTGAAACAATTCTCTCAGGTCGATTAGTGGCGCAAACTCTTTATCAACTTTGTAATCATCTGAAATTTTTACCACGACCACACCGTCGATCTGCTGGATATATCCTTCCTGCGGATAGACTGGCATCTGTTCCAGCTCTGTTCTGCTGTACAGTTCCCCATACTGTTCCACCGAGCAATGCTTGAGTTTTGCCGGAGTAATATCCCTGAAAACCGCTTTCCAAGACGCTCTGGCCGAGTAATCGTTCAGCCAGAAGCGGCCCATCTGCGCATACGGATTTGCATAGAGGTAATACTCCCTCTTCATAAAACTGGAGTTCGAGCTGGGTCTGCCCACAAATAGTACCGGCAGCTGCTCGTTATCGTCAAAATATCCGCTGCTCATCAGGTCGTCCGCGATGTGATCCGACATGCTCTTGAGTGTTTTCCTTCCCTCATACATAGCTTCCTGATCGATCACGGCAGAGCAGACATTTCCATAGACGACCAAAACCGCAAGTACTACAGCCCCTGTCCGGGCAGCACGTACATACTTTTTTACCATAGGCTGATTTGTGCGCGTCCCTTCAAGCAGCAGCAGACATACCGGCACGAACAGATTCAATCCTTCGCCCATCTGCAAAAGCCAGACCGCCTCGCTTGTGATCAGCATGATGGCATTGCACATGATGGGCAAAACGATCAGCGTTGCCACTCCCAGAAGGATATATTCCCAATTTTTCCGGTGAAGCATTTTTCTGAAGCGGTTCAGCAGTCCGATGCTCAGCGCCAGAAATACCAAAACGAAAAAGCCCACCGGCTGCAGAATGTTATGCCGATAGTAATTCTGAAAAAAGTAAGCTCCAAACAGTTGGTAGGTCTCTGCAATGGCATTGGGCAGATTTTTCAGTATAGAAAGTACCGAAACATCCGCTCCTCCATTATAACTTGCCATCTGCCATCCACATGCCCATACGATCAGCTTTGTGAGCAGGAAATACAAAACCATTCCTGCAGCTGCGCTGCAAAGACTTCTTCCAATGTGGGCATGGACCTTTTCTCTGTCCACATTGCGGAACAGAAGCAGCAGAAGATATGTCAGCAGGAGCAGACAAAAGTTATCAAGGCTCGTCTGATAGCACGCAAGCTCATGACCAGAAGCAGTGCTCCCTGTACGACCGCTTTTCTAAAATCTGCAGCACGAACCACACGCTCTGCCGCCAGAACAGAAAACAAAAATGAGCAGCCAAACACCGGCGACTGAAACCGATATGACAGCTGTATTCCAGTGACCGTGCTGGCCAGAACAGCCATACCCGCCAGATAGGTCACGACAGAATCCTTCTCTGTAAAAAACTTCCGAAGCAGGGTAACAGCCAGCGCCGACATGGAAAGCGTCAGCATGAATTGAAAGGTTCCGTCTGGATGCCAAACCGCAGCACATCGATCACCGGCCAGAGCCATCGGCCCGTGACTACCTGCCAATAGCCGCCGAAGAACCATGTATTGTTCCACAATCCGTCAAATGTATTGGTCAGCCGCTGGCTGATCAGCAGGAAAAACACTACCGCCGAAAACAGCAGCATCACCAGAAAATATCTTAGATCCGATATATCCAGCCCAAGGTCGTCTGGTTTCTGTACATCGATTTTTTCTTTCATCGTTATTTTCTCCATCTGTCCTGTTTTATGTTCTCAGGCTCATTTGTTATTCATCGATCAGATAATCCTCTGATACCTTCACGATCACAATATCACCCACCTGCTGGATATATCCCTCCTGCGGATAAACCGGCATTTCTGCTACCAGTTCGGTCTGTCTCAGTTTCTGATAATCTTCATCTTCGCACAGCGTGATCTCCACCGGAGTGATCTTTTCAAACACGCCGCGCCAGGAAAGTCTTGCGCATTCCGGTGACAGCCAGAAACAGCCCATCTGTGCATACCTGTTGGCCGAAGGGTACAGGTCGCCTTTTTTAAAAGTCGGGTTCGAGCTGGGCCTGCCTGCGATCATGACCGACCAGTGATTTCCTTCGTCAAAGCAGCCTTCCTCCGTCAGGTCGTTCACGATTCGGTCCGACATTACCCGCAGTGAATCCCGGCCCTGCCGCATCGCCTCCTGATCGACAGCCATCATGTAAACATTTCCGTATACGACCAGAAATGCAAGCACCAGTACCAACCATCGGGCTTTGTTGCCCTGTTCCGGACGGGTGCCCTCCAACAACAGCAGACACAACGGCACAAATAACGCAAGGCCTCCGCCCATTTGCATTCGCCACACAGCTTCACTGCTGATCAGCATCATGGCATTGCAGGCAAGCGACAGTGCCAGCAGAGCGGCAGTGCCCAAAAGCAGGCCCCCTGTTTTTCCACTGCGCGCCATCCGCACAAAACGGCAAAGGAACCATACCGCAAGCATAGCCAGCACTGCTGCGAACAAGCCGAACGGCTGCAGTGTATTATGCCGGTAGGCATTACGGAAAAAGTAAATTCCGAATATCCGATACGCCTGCAGAATACCATTCGGCAAACCAAACAGAATGCTTTTTACTGAGATCTCTGCGGCACCATTATAGCTGGTCAGGTCGATACGGCAAAGTGCAAGTACTAGCTTCAGCACCAGCCAGTAGAGCACCATGCCCGCTGCTGCACTGCCAAGGCTTTTTGCAATGTGCACACCTGTTTTCTGTGGTTCTGCATTCTGAAACAGCAGCCGCAGCAGATATGCCAGCAATATCATGCAGAACACCGCCAGATTGGCCTGATACAAACCCAAGCTCAATGCCAAAATAACCGCACCGCAGCCGACAGCCGCACCTGCATGGGTGGTGGTGATCACCCAGTATGCTGCAAGCACGGCAAACAGAAAGGACAAGCCAAAGATCGGTGACATATAGCGGTAAGAAAGCTGCACGCCAACTGCTGCGCCGGAAATGGCAGCCATTCCCGCAAAGTAGGTCAGTGCGTTGTCACGCTCCACAAAAAGCCTGCGCAGAAGCGTGATGCCCAGCACCATCATGGAAAGAGTCAACAGGGCATTGAGCGGTTCCGTCTGTACACCGAAACGTACAGCATCTGCCACACACCACAGCCATCTGCCGATCGACAGTTCCCAGAAGCCGCCTATAAACCACGACCCATTCCACAGGCCGTCAAACGTATTGACAGCCGCTGACTGATCAGCGGAAAATAGACCATCACCGCAAAGCCCAGCATCACAAAGAAATATTTCTTATCCACTCCCGCAGCCAGTGTCTGATATCCGCTTTTATTTCTACAGACATGATATTCCTCCATCCATAAACTTCTGCTTTTCAGTATATCAAACTCTTCCACATGGTTCAATAAAAAATCCCCTGCCGGGCAGTCGGCAGAGGATCTTGCGTATTTTTCCAGAGTGCTTTATTTTGCCACGATTTCTGCAGCCAGTGCATCCATCTGCGCTTCGGCAGCAGCATTGGCAGCACTGCGGATGGTGACCACATTCTCACAGACCGTGATGTTCTTCATGCCTTCCAGCTCGGCGCGCATGAGCTTTGCGGCCATGGGTGCCCATGTGCCATTCTCCATCAGACCCACCGTGCGGTTCTGGAAGCTCTTGGTCTTGAGGTGGGTCAGCAGATTTTCCATCGGCGGGAAGAGGAAGCCGTCGTAGGTGGCGCAGGCCAGCACGATCTTTCCGCAGCGGAAGCTTCGGTGACGGCATAGGACACATCCGTGCGGGTCAGGTCCACCTCCACGACCTTTGCGCCTTTGCTCGCAGCTTTTCGGCCATGAGGTGCGCTGCTGCACGGGTGTGGCCGTGGATGGAAGCACTTGCCACAAGGATCTTTTCCGGCTCCTCGGGCTTGTAGCTGGACCAGATGTCGTAGTAGTTCAGATACTTGCCAGATCTCCGGTCAGCACCGGGCCGTGCAGCGGGCAAATGGTCTGGATGTCCAGAGCCGCAGCCTTTTTCAGCAGCGCCTGCACCTGCGGGCCGTATTTCCCCACGATGTTCAGGTAGTAGCGGCGGGCTTCGCTGGCCCAGTCGGCCTTTTCGTCAAACTTTGCCACAGCGCCAAAGCGACCGAAGCCATCAGCGGAGAACAGCACCTTCTCGCTGCTCTCATAGCTGACCATGACCTCCGGCCAGTGCACCATGGGGGCAAACACAAAGGTCAGGGTATGTGCACCGAGAGAAAGGCTCTCGCCGTCCTTCACCACCACACGGTGCTCCTTTGCCACAGCATCAGCACCAAAGAACTGATCCATATACAGGAAAGTCTTGGCGTTGCCACCACCTGCATCTCAGGATAGAGTGCCGCCAGCTTTGCAATGTTGGCACCGTGGTCCGGCTCCATGTGGGAGACCACCAGATAATCCGGCTTACGGCCTGCCAGAGCTTCGGTCAGGTTTTCCAGCCACGGCTCGGTAGCGCGGGCATCCACCGTGTCCAGAACGGCGGTCTTTTCGTCCAGAATGACATAGGAATTATAGCTCACGCCGGTGGGCACCGGATACTGGCTCTCGAACAGGTCGATGGTGGTATCATCCACGCCAACGCCCAAAATGGCTTCACTGATCTTGTTTACGCTCATAATGCTCGGTCTCCTTATTTATATTTTTATGCAGTGCCGCGTTTCTGCGGCGATTGTTTCTGAGAACAGTTCCTATCATACCACATCGTCAGAAAAATCGCAAGGGATAACGTGGGAATATTCTGCACATCAGAGCTCTTCCCCATTCTCCGGCAGACGTGCCGCCACCGGTTTGCCCGGCTCAGCATCCAGTTCCAGCAGAGCGGCAGCAGCGCTTTCGTCCATGGTCTGCACCGCGCGCAGCTTGCGGCTGATGGCACGGCTGCGCACGCCAATGAGATTATCCAGCTCTTCGTCGGTCTGGCGCAGGCGCTGCTGCATCTTGGAAAGTCCCTGCCCGAACTTGTCAAATTCGGTCTTCACCGCACCCAGCAGCTGCCATACCTCACCGGAGCGCTTCTGGATGGCAAGGGTCTTGAAGCCCATCTGCAGGCTGTTGAGCAGCGCTGCCATGGTGCTGGGGCCTGCAATGTTCACCTGATAGTCCCGCTGCAGCACTTCCAGCAGGCCCGCGTTCACCACCTCGGCATACAAACCTCGAAGGGCAGGAACAGGATGCCGAACGCCGTGGTGTAGGGCGGCTCCACATATTTTTCCCGGATGTCCTTGGCCTCGGCCCGCAGCACCAGCTCCAGTGCGTGGCGGGCGTTCTCCACGGCCTGTGCGTCGCCGGATGCCTGCGCATCCTGTAAATGGGCATAGGTGTCGCCGGGGAACTTGGAGTCGATGGGCAGCCACACCGTGCCGCCGTCCGCGCCGGCATCCGGATGGCGTACTCCACCCGCTGGGTGCTGCCCGGAATGGTGGCCACGTTGGTGTCGTACTGTTCCGGGGCAAGGATCTCTTCCAGAATGCTCCCAGCTGGATCTCACCCAGAATACCGCGGGTCTTCACACCGGAAAGCACCTGTTTCAGCCCGCCCACATCAGCGGCAAGGTTCTGCATTTCGCCAAGACCCTTGTACACCTGTTCCAGCTGGTCGTTCACCGCCTTGAAGCTTTCGGTCACCCGCTTCTGCAATGCATCCTGCAGCTGTTCGTCCACCGTATGGCGGATCTCGTCCAGCTTCTGGGCGTTCTGGGCCTGCAGGGCAGTCATGCCCTCGGCAAGGGTGCGGCGCATCTCTTCCAGCTTGCGGGCGTTGGAGGCTTCCAGCCCCTGCAGGCGCTGCTCCATGGTCTGCTGCTGAGTGCCCTGCCCTGCGGCAAGGGCGGTGCTCATGCTCTGCACCGAGGCCTGCAGCGTTTCACTGATGTGGCCCATAGCGGCAAGGTTCTGCTGCGCCATCTCTGCCAGCTTCGCGTCCATCTGGCGGTTCTGCGCTTCCAGCTGCTGACGCAGCCATTCCTTCCGTTCTGCATCGTCCCGGTTTGCGGCAGGCTTTGCCGAGCGGTACAGCAGCAGGGCCATCATCAGGCAGATGGCCACCAGAAGCACCGTGTAAAGAAACGCTAAAAATTCCATAATGTCTCCTATTGCAAAATCCGGGCTGTGCAGCTGCAAAGCCCGGATCTGCGTACTTTATATTATTTTGTCTGTTCTTCCCAGAAGGCAGCGGCTTCGTCCAGCCAGCCATCCGCAGCCGTGCCGCGGCCAAGGCCGATGCCATGGGCTGCGTGGTCATATACCACTTCTTTGTAAGGTACGCCATGCGCGGCCAGTGCCTTGCTGAGGGCCGGCCCTGCAGCGGCCAGCACAGCAGGTTCAAGGTCAGGTCATCCCTGCCATACCAGAAGTACACCGGCGGATAGTCCTCTGTGATCAGGTCGGCAAGGCTGTATTCATAGTAGAACCGGCCGCACACAAAGGGGTCGATGCCCACACGGTAGATCGGTGTGATCTCGGAAAACTGCACGATGGGATACGCCAGGATCACTGCGCCGGGCTTGGGCAGGCCATAGTTTTTATAGCCCAGAGCGTCCGATGCAAACAGGCCCGCCAGATGTCCGCCGGAAGAATAGCCGATCAGGGCGTAGCTTTCCGTCTGCACACCGAACTGCTGTGCGTGGCCGGTGATGTACTTCACCGCCCGTGCAATGTCCTCCATGGGGCCGTTGTTGTCGTTATCCGGGTAGGCGCGGTAGCGCATCACGAACACCGCATAGCCTTTCTGGTGCAGCTGGTAAGCTGTGGAGATGCACTCCTTTAACTCTGCCGTGCGGTTGAAGATGTTGCCGGAGAGCACCAGCGCATACTTGCATCCGGCGTGCTGGCCGGGTAGTAATAGAATTCCACATTGTTGCGGGAGCTGTCCTCGGCGATCTCCTGCTCCGAGTAGAGCTTATAGGTGATCTGCACGCCCGCATTGTAATTGCGGATGAGCAGGTTCAGACCATCGGCACAATCCTGTGCCACATGGCTGCTCACATATTTTTCCAGCGTCTGGTCATTGCACCAGTCCTCGGTGCCGGGCAGGTTCTGCTCCTTGGAATAGGTCCAACGCCTGCGCCAAGGATGCTGGGGTTTGAGCGGATCTCGCCCATGGTGGTCTGCGGCGTGATATCCGGCTCGCCATACTCTGCTGCAAATGCGGGCAGCGCCATCATCAGCAGCAGACAGATACAGGCTGCTGCGGTGCATATCCTGTGTTTCAACTCAACATCTCCTTTCAGCCGACCTGTTCCTCCCAGAAGGCAACTGCTTCATTCAGCCAGCCCTCTGCATCGGTGTCCTTGCCTGCGGCCACTGCATGGGGAGCATCATCATACACATGGTAGATATGCGTCACATGGTTGCGGGCCAGTGCCTTTTCCAGAACAGGCCCCTGCGCCGACCAGCACATGGTCATAAGGGTCATGTCGTTTTTTGCCGTACCAGTGATAGGTAGGCGGGTAATCCGGTGTGATGTAATCAGACAATGTCATTTTATAATACCGCTGCTTGCACACGCCGGGGTCCAGCAGGATATTATAGACCGGTTTGAACTCCAGAAAGGTGTTTACCGGGTAGCCCAGCAGCATGGCACCGGGCTTTGGCAGGCCGTAATTTTTGTAGCCCACCGCGTCGGTGCCGAACAGTCCGGCGATCTGCCCGCCTGAGGAATAGCTTACAATGGCATAATCCTCCGCCTGCACGCCAAACTGTCCTGCATGTTCCGTGATGTATTGCACCGCGCGGACCACATCCTGCAGCGGCGCATTGTTGGAAGCCTTCATGCCGATGCGGTAGCGCAGCACGAACACCGGATAGCCCATTTCGTGCAGGTTCCATGCAGTGGAAATGCCCTCGCGGATCTCCGCACTGACCACGATCGCATTACCGCCGATCACCAGCGCATATTTCTGGTTCGCCTGCGCCCCTTCTGCCGGCAGATAATACAGTTCCACACCGTCCCGGCTGGTATCCTGCGCGATCTCCTCCGCCGTATAAAGCGGGAAGGTCACCCGCTGCCCAGCGTTATAGGTGCGGATCAGATAGTTCAGTCCATCCGCCGCATCCTGTGCCGTCCAGTGATTGGAAAGGCGGCTCAGCGGCTGCGCGTCCCAGTACATCCGGTCCAGCACACGGTCCTGATCCAGCGAGTAGGTGTAGATGCCCGCACCCACAATGCTGGGGTTGGAGCGGATCTCTTCCATTTTGGTGCGCGGTGTGATGTTGGCCTGACCAAGCTCCTCCGCAAACGCCGACTGTGCCAGCAAGATCATCAGGCCAATACCAAACATCACCGTGCGCAATCGTTTTCTCACAGCAATCCCCCGTTTATCTCTTTATTTGCACTGTTTTTCCCAGAATGCCGTTGCCTGCCGGATCCAGCCGTCCGCATCGGTGTGGCGGCCCGGGCCAATGGCGTGGGGTGCGTTCTCGTACACATGGCACTCATAAATAGCCCCGCTCTCCCGGAGCTTGCGCTCCAGCAGCGGCCCCTGCTGGGAGTAGCACATGCGCTGCATATAAAGATCATTTTTGCCGTAGAAGAAATAGGTAGGGGTAAAGTTTTCGTTCACCACATCCGAAATATCAGTCCAGTAGTAACGCCAGCCAAGCACCAGCGGTCAATGGCCAGCTGATACAGCGGCTTCACCTCAAAGAAATCGTTGATGGGGTAGCCCAGCAGCAGCGCCGCAGGCTGTGGGAGGCCAAATGCCTTATAGCCGAACTTTTCGTTGTCCGAGCCGATCAGGCCCACGATGTGTCCGCCGGAAGAAAAGCCCATCAGCGCATAGTTTTCGCGCTGAACGCCAAACTGATCTGCATTTTCGGTCAGGTACTTTACGGCGTTGGCAATATCGTACAGTGGCGCATTGTCGGATGCATTCAGGAAAGAGCGGTACCGCAGCACAAAGGCCGCATAGCCCAGCTCGTGCAGCTGGTTGGCAATGGATGCACCCTCGTTCAGCTCTGCGGTGGTGTTGCCGCCGTTGCCGGGCACCACGATGGCGTACTTTGCGTTGGCTGTTTTAGCCGGGAAATAATACAGCTGCACCATGCCCAGAGAAGGATTTTCCGCAATTTCTTCCGGGGTATACACCTGCCATGTGATCTGTACGCCCCTGTTGTAGTTTTCGATCATAAGGTTCATGCCTTCGGCGGCATCCTCGGCAGCCGCGTAGCTACATAGCCCTCAATGGGCGTATCATCGTACTGCGTGCTGCCCTCGATCCATTCGTTGCAGTAGGTATAGTAGCCGGAGCCTTTGATGCTGGGTTCTCCCGCAGCTCTTTCATGGTCGTCTCTGTTGTGATGTTCGGCTCGCCGTACTCTGCAGCAAATGCCGAAAGCGATACGCACGCCAGCATTCCCAGCGCACACACCATCGTTCTGATCCACTTCATTTTGGGACATCCTCCATTCTGCAGCGGCGTATCCTGCCGTGCTTTTCTTTGTTATGATTTATTGTATCACAAACCTTCCGCTTGTCAAAGAAATTTCTGTGCAGTACGGCGCTTGTACCGCACCGCAAATTCTGCTATACTGGAGCCGGATATTTTTGAGAGTTGAGGGCGCGGAAAGCTATGCACTTTCCGCCGGGATCGAAATATGAGCAAAATCGAGATCCGGCCCATGGAGCCGGAAGACTGGAGCGCTGTTTCCAGAATTTATTTGGAGGCATTGCTACAGAACATGCCACTTTTCAGACCACCTGTCCGCCGTATTCTGCGTGGGATGCTTCCCACGCAAAAGAATGCCGACTGGTACTGCTGGCCGACGGCGTGATCGCCGGGTGGACGGCGTTGCGCCGGGTGGACCCGCGCTGGTGCTACCGCGGCGTTGCGAGGTGAGTATTTACGTGGGTGAGCAGTTCCGGGGCCATGGCCTTGGCTATCACCTGCTGACCGAGCTGTGCCATCAGGCAGAAAAGGCCGGCTACTGGACACTGCAGTCCACCGTGCTGCAGGACAACGCTGCCAGCCGCGCCCTGCACACAAAATGCGGCTTTCGCTTAGTGGGCCGCCGGGAACGCATTGCCCGCGACTGTCACGGCCGCTGGCTGGACACATTCTTAATGGAATACCGCGCTGCCGCCAATGAACCGGAAGGCTATAAAAAGCTGTAAGATGCAAAAGAACTCCGCGCCCTGAGGCTGCGGAGTTCTTTTTGTCCATTGATAAAATGATAAAGGTAAAAACAGGCTTACCACTCTTCGCCGTCGATGTCCACGCTGCCGTCCACCACGCACCGGCGCGGGAACGCTGGAACATGCTTTCCACCACGGCGCAGTACTTATCGGCCAGACAGACGATGACTGCTTCGCGGCAGGTGGGCACATGACGGAAGGTCAGCGGCCACATGTGGCTTGCAATGATGCTCTGTTCCTTTCTGGTAATGCTGAACACCCGCTTTGCATTGACGCAGGCATAACCCGGATGGGAGAAGCCGTGCATCTCAAACAGGCGGCGCAGGCCGTGAAAGGTACCGGTGGTGTGCCAGTCATACAGATAAAAATCATGCAGCAGGGCACCCACTGCCAGCGAGGTCTCGTCAGCGTGCAGATGCAGACGGCGGTTGAGCCAGAAGCTCACCAGCGCCACATTCTTGCAATGCTGGTAGGTGGTGACAGAGCCGTGCTGGATGTACTCCCGCATCCGCTGCACATCCGGGTGATGATCGTATTTTTCAACGATGGCATAAAGCTGTTCGCGCTCGATCTCAGAAAGCTGCATGCTGCAAAATTTCCTTTCGCTTTAAGGTGATGTTTTCAGGAGCGGAGCTGGACCGGATTGGAATTGCCGAAGTTCTCTGCACTGGAAGGGTTCTCCACTTGAGGGAAAAATCTACCAGATACTGCTTGCCGTCGCCAGTTCTTCCAGCTGGGCCAGTTTTGCCTTTGCGGCAGCTTCGTCCGGGTACCACTGGATCAGGAAGAAATTTTCTTCCTCTACACCGTAGTACAGCCACTGGCCGTCGGCACGCAGCCAGTCGTCCAGATGATCCACTTCTTCGCCGTCCGGCAGGCCAAGGCCTTCTTCGGCATAAAGGTTTTCCGGTTCCACCTGCAGCATTTCGATCACCTGAATGGAGCTTTGCAGGTATTCGTCCTGCGAGACCGTCTTGTCCGAAAGCTCCCATCCGGTGAGAAAAGCCTGCATCATCAGGTCGCGCACAGAGATGCGCGGCAGGGTCGGGTCCATAACCATAGGTATTTCCTTCTTCCTTTAGTTTGTCCCTGCTGACCAGTATACGTCAAAGGCTTATGCAAGTCAACAGTTTAATTGTGAATTTTTTGTAGGTTCGTTCAAATATATCCAGACTTAACAGACGGAAAAGGCAAAAGTGTCTTCCAGCCATTCCACTGCCAGTTCCACCCAGTGATGCCGGTGGCGGCTGGGCTGGTCCACCTCTGCCGTGCTGATGCTGGTACCGTGCACCCCCTTTTCAAACAGATGTGCCTCGCATGGCACACCCGCCCGGTGCAGAGCGTTCACCAGCATCAGGGTGTTCTCCACCGGAACGGTGGCATCCTCCATGGTGGTCCATACGAACACCGGCGGCGTCTGCGGCGTGATCTTATCCTCCAGCCCGAACACCTGCTGTGCCGCCGGGTCAGTGCTGCCGCCAGCTGCACAAAGCTGCCGCAGTGGGCATACTGCCCTGCCGTGACCACCGGATAGCCCAGAATGACCGCATTGGGTCGGGGCTGGGCCGCTCCGCCGGGAATGTCCAGCACAGCACCGGAAAGGGCCAGGTGGCCGCCCGCTGAAAAGCCGCACACGGCAATTTTTTCCGGCAGGATATGCCACTGGGCCGCGTGCTGTCGCACAAGACCGATACTCGGCCAGCTGGCGCAGCGGCATGTAGTCCTTTGCCTTTTCGCAGATGGCGTAGTCCAGCACAGCGGTGTGGTACCCCGCCGCCGCAAACTGCAGCGCCACCGGGTCGCTCGCGGGCACTCACATGGGTATAGCCGCCGCCGGGCACCACCAGCACCAATGGCCGGTCAAGCACATTCGGCATCCGCTCACAGCAATCACGCAGATAAACGGTCAGTGTCCCACCGCCGGCCAGTTCCAGCTGTTTCAGCTGCATGATATTTCCTCCTTTTACAGCATCCTTTGCGGTTCATTATAGCACAAAACGAACCATTTTTTAAACTTTTTATGAAAGCCCTTGATTTTTGCTTTTCGTCGGTGTATATTAGCACTCGAAAGTTACGAGTGCTAAGTATTCAAAAGCAATATCCTATTCCGAGTGCTTGGTGCCGAATACAGATAAAAAGAGGTTTTGCATTATGGCTAAGAAAGAATTTCAGGCTGAAAGCAAAAAGCTGATGGATATGATGATCAACTCCATCTACACCAATAAGGAAATTTTCCTGCGCGAGCTGATCTCCAACGCATCGGATGCCATCGATAAGCTCTATTATAAGAGCCTGACCGATCCTTCTGTGGGCATGAACAAGGGCGATTTCCGCATCCTCATCACCCGCGATAAGGAGAACCGCATCCTGACCATTGAGGATAACGGCATCGGCATGACCAAAGAGGAACTTGAGCAGAATCTGGGCACCATTGCTCACTCCGGTTCTCTGGATTTCAAGAAGGACAACAAGGACGAGAACATCGATATCATCGGTCAGTTTGGTGTCGGCTTCTACTCTTCCTTCATGGTAGCCGATAAAGTCACCGTCATTTCCAAGGCTTATGGCTCGGATGAAGCATGGCAGTGGGAGTCCTCCGGTGTGGACGGCTACGAAATGACCCCCGCCCAGAAGGACACCGCAGGCACCCAGATCATCCTGCACATCAAGCCGGATACTGAGACGGACCACTACGACAACTTCCTCGATGAGTACGGCATCGTGGCCATCGTGAAGAAGTACAGCGACTATGTGCGCTATCCCATCCAGATGGAGCGCCAGCACGAGCGCCAGAAGCCGGAACCCGATCCCAAGCCGGAGGATTATAAGCCCGAATGGGAGACTTACACCGAGCTGGAAACTCTGAACAGCATGGTGCCCATCTGGAAAAAGCAGAAGAGCGAAGTGACCGACGAGGAGTACGCGAATTTCTATAAGGAAAAGTTTGGTGATTATACCGACCCCGCCCGCGTCATCGTCAGCCGCACCGAGGGCACTGCAAATTATAATGCCCTGCTGTTCGTGCCCAGCCACCGTCCCTACGACTTCTACACCAAGGATTATGAAAAGGGTCTGGCCCTGTACGCATCCGGCGTGCTCATCATGGAGAAGTGCGCCGACCTGCTGCCCGATTACTTCAGCTTCGTCAAGGGCATTGTGGACAGTCAGGATCTGAGCCTGAACATCAGCCGCGAGATGCTGCAGAAGGACAACCAGCTCAAGCTGATCCACAACGCTCTGGAAAAAAAGATCAAGAACGAGCTGCACGCCATGCTGGCCAATGACCGCGAGAAGTACGAGGAATTCTGGAAAGAGTTCGGCCGTCAGATCAAGTTCGGTGCTTACTCCGACTACGGCATGCACGCCGAGCTGCTGCGCGACCTGCTGCTGTTCTGGTCTGCCAAGGAGCAGAAGATGGTCACTCTGCAGGAGTATGTAGACAAGATGCCCGCTGAGCAGAAGTATATCTACTTCGCTGCCGGTGATTCTACCGACCGTCTGGCAAAGCTGCCCGCCGCTGAACTGGTCATGGATAAGGCTATGACGTCCTGCTGCTGACCGAGGATGTGGATGAGTTCTGCCTGCAGATCCTGCGCACCTATCCCCGCAAGGATGCCGAAGGCAAGGACGGCACCGTGGAGTTCAAGAATGTCAACAGCGGTGATCTGGCCTTGAGACCGAGGAAGAGAAGAAGGCCGCCGAGGACGCTACCGCTGAGAACAAGAACCTGTTCGATGCCATGAAGGACGCACTGGACGCAAGGTGAAAGAGGTCAAGGTCTCTACCCGCCTGAAGGATCACCCTGTGTGCCTGAGTGCTGACGGCCCGCTGTCCATTGAGATGGAAAAAGTGCTGTCCAAGCAGCCCGGCAGCGAAGGCGTAAAGAGCGATAAGGTTCTGGAACTGAATGTCAACCACCCCGTGTTTGCCGTGCTCAAGGCCGCACAGGAGGCCGGTGACACCGACAAGCTCAAGAAGTACAGTGCTCTGCTGTACGCACAGGCTCAGCTGATCGAAGGCCTGCCGGTGGATGATCCCGCCGCCTACGCCGAGGCCGTCTGCAGTCTGATGAAGTAACTTTTTCCGGTAGGCAGCAGACTTACTCCCCTGCCGCTTCCACGCACATCAATATTTCCCCCTTAACAAAAAGGCCGTGCTCCGCTATAATAGAGTGGAACGCGGTCTTTTTCTGTTCTTTTGCCGGACAGTCAGGATAAATTGAGAGGTTTTTGCTCATGCAGCCCAAAAAACATTATTTTGCCCACATTCCCACCATTGCCATCTTTATTGTGTTTGCCATGTCGGCACCGCTGGGCGTGCTGCTGTTCATCTTAAAAAGCATCGATAAAAACGCCGAAAAAGAGGAAACGGCTGCTGCGCAGGCGCAGGCAGACTATCGTTCCGACCTCGGCCCCGCCCTTGCGCAGACGGCACCCCGGCAGGAAACCGAGCCAACTTACGGCCACGATGTTCCCACCAAAGAGCAGAAGGACGCTAAGGAGCGTCACAAACTCCTTACCACCTGTGCACCATCGGCGGTGCTGTCTTTCTGTTCGCGGGCTTCAGCACTCTGTTCATGGATGGCGCTGACAGCATGATGGAGCGTTTACCGCCATTGCCCAGATGCTGGGCGGCGGTGCTGCTCTGCTAACCGGCCTGCGCATGGATCGTACCCGCAAGCTGGAACGCCTGTTGGACAAGATCGCAGCGACCGCGACAATATTCCGCTGGACGAGCTGTTTGCTGCCGCGGGCATCGATGCCGCAAAGGGCCGCACCGTGTGGAAAGTGCTATTTCCCACGGTTACTTCGGTGCAGATGCTTACATTGATAACCGCACCAATACTCTGGTAGTGCGCGGCGCGGCTCCCCAGCCGCCCCGGAAACCGAAGCCTGCGCCCGCCCCAGAACCTGCACCAGCGGACCAATATACCGCAATTCTGCAGCAGCTGCGGCAGGTCAACGATGCATCCCGGACCCCGTGATGACCACCAAGATCAGCCGTCTGGAAGCGGTCAGTGCCCGCATTTTGAGCTGGCAAAGCAAGACCCCGGCAAAAAAGGCTCAGCTGCAGAAATCATGGACTACTATCTGCCCACCGCCCTCAAGCTGCTGAACACCTACGCCAGCCTTCCTGCGCAGGATGTGCAGGGGGAAAACATCGCCGATGTCAAAAAGAACATCGAGCGCAGCATGGACCTGCTGGTGACCGCCTTTGAAAATCAGCTGGACAAGCTGTTCCAGTCCGACGCACTGGACGTTTCGGCAGATGTGGCCGCACTGGAAGGGATGCTGAACATGGACGGCCTGACCGGAAACGAGTTTACAAAATAATATTTTGGGAAACAGGGAAAAGGCCCATGAGCTTTTTCCCTGTTTTTTCAAAGCGCAAATCTCCATGTTGTGCAGGCCTCGTCCGTCCCACGCAAAGCCGTGGATTTGCAGGCATTTTTGCCAATGGTTTTTCCGTTTTATATCTAATTTTATTTCAACCGTCAAATTCCACTCTGTGCGCCAATTTCAGTCTTTTTGCAACTTTTCATCCAGATGCAACAATAACACATGGTTTTTTCTGTCCGGATTTTATATGATAAGGACAGAAGTGTGCAGAGCATCCTGTATGCGGCCCTGCACTGCAGTTCCAACCCGCTCAAAAGGAGGATTATCCTATGATGAAATCTGTTTCCGCATGGAAGCAGGAGCTTTCCAGCGGCGCTCACGCTGCCCGGCTGGCAGCACTTTACTGCTGTGCGCCCGAAGAAACTCCTGCACAGGCTGCCCGCTACGAAGCTGTTCTGAATGGTCTGGATGCCACCTTTGGCCCCCATGCTGAAGCTGGTCTTACAGTGCCCCCGGCCGCACCGAGATCGGCGGCAACCACACCGACCACCAGCATGGCCGCGTGCTGGCCGGCAGCGTGAATATTGATATGATCGCTGCGCCGCGCCCAACACCCTGAACCAGCTGCGCGTGCAGAGCGAAGGCTACGACCTGTGTGTGATCGTCCTTGATGACCTTGCTGCCCGCAAGGAAGAGGAAAACACTACCCTCTCTCTGCTGCGCGGCGAATGCGAAGCCTTCCGTCAGCGCGGCGCAAAGCTGGCCGGTCTGGATGTGTACATTTCCTCCAACGTACCCAAGGGCAGCGGCGTTTCTTCCTCCGCCGCCTTTGAAGTGCTGATCGGCGTGATCCTGAATGACTGCTTCATGACCGATAAAGTCTCCCCCATCGAGATCGCGCAGATCGGCCAGTGGGCAGAGAACGTCTACTTTGGCAAGCCCTGCGGCCTGATGGATCAGATGGCTTCCAGCGTTGGCAACATTATTACCATTGATTTTGCGGACCCTGCCCACCCGGATGTGGAGCCGGTGGCCGTGGATTTCTCCAAGGCAGGCCTTGCCCTGTGCATTCTGGATTCCTGCGCAGATCATGCCGACCTGACCGACGAATATGCCGCTGTGCCCGCCGAGTGCCGCGCCGTGGCTGCTGTGTGCGGCGGCGAAGTGCTGCGGGATGTGCCGTTCGAGACCTTCCTTGCAAAGCTTCCGGAGTGCCGCAAGCAGTGCGGCGACCGTGCCGTACTGCGCGCCTTCCATATCTATGCCGATAACGACCGCGTGGCAAAACAGGTAGCTGCCCTGCGCGAGGGCGATTTTGACACTTTCCTGCGTCTGGTCAACGAGTCCGGCCACAGCAGCTGGGAATACCTGCAGAACGTGATCCCCGCCGGTTACAAGGAGCATCAGGAGATGGGCGTGACCATTGCAGCTGCCAAGCATTATCTGAACGGCAAGGGCGCTGTGCGCGTGCACGGCGGCGGCTTTGCCGGTACGGCTCAGGCCTTTGTGCCGGTGGAAATGCTGGCCGACTTCAAGGCCCACATGGAAGCCATCCTTGGTGAGGGCCGCTGCCATGTGCTGAGCATCCGCCCGGAAGGAGGCGCAGTGCTGTGATCTCTACCGCCATTCAGCAGCTCGTGAATTACGGGCTTGACACCGGCCTTATCCTGCCCGATGATGAAATTTACATCCGCAACCAGCTGCTTATGACCATGCAGCTGGACGACTTTACCGCGCCGGAGGGCGAGGTGTGCTATACCGATCTGGAAAGCATCCTCAAAACGCTGGTAGATGATGCCGTTGCCCGCGGTGTGTGCGAGGACAACTCCACCGCCCGCGACCTGTTCGACACAAAGCTCATGGGCGTATTGACCCCGCGGCCCAGCATCGTGCGCGCCAATTTCGAGGAACGCTACGAAAGCGAAGGCCCGCAGGCCGCGACCGACTGGTTCTATAAATTCAGTCAGGACACCGATTATATCCGCCGCTACCGCATCAAACGCGACCTGAAATGGGTCACCAAGACCCCCTACGGCGATCTGGATATCACCATCAACCTCTCGAAGCCCGAAAAAGACCCCAAGGCCATTGCCGCCGCCAAACTAGCTCCCCAGACGCCTACCCCAAGTGCCAGCTTTGCGCCGAGAACGAAGGCTATGCAGGCGCATGAACCACCCCGCCCGCGAGAATCACCGCATCATCCCTCTCACCATCAACGACAGCGCTTGGAACCTGCAGTACAGCCCCTACGTCTACTACAACGAGCACTGCATCGTGTTCAACAACCAGCACACTCCCATGAAGATCGAGCGCGCTACCTTCCGTAAGCTGCTGGATTTCGTGGGCCTGTTCCCCCACTATTTCGTGGGCAGCAACGCCGACCTGCCCATCGTGGGCGGCAGCATTCTCAGCCACGACCATTTCCAGGGCGGCCACTATGAATTCGCTATGGCAAAGGCTCCCGTCGAGAAGAAGTGGGTCTTCCCCGGTTTTGAGGATGTGGATGCCGGTATCGTGCACTGGCCCATGAGCTGCATCCGCCTGACCAGCGAGGATGATGCCCGTCTTGTGGAGCTGGCCGATAAAATTCTGACCGCATGGCGCGGCTACTCGGACGAAAAATGCTTCATCTTTGCCGAGACCGACGGCGAGCCACATAACACCATCACCCCCATTGCCCGGATGCGGGACGGCAAGTATCAGCTGGATCTGGTGCTGCGCAACAACATCACCACCCCGGAGCATCCGCTGGGCGTGTTCCATCCCCATGCAAAGCTGCATCACATCAAAAAGGAAAACATCGGCCTGATCGAGGTCATGGGCCTTGCCGTGCTGCCCAGCCGCCTGAAAAAGGAGCTGTTTGAGCTGGCCGATGCACTGGTGGCCCGCACCCCGGTGAGCCAGTACCCGGAAGAACTGCAGAAGCACGCCGAGTGGGCCGAGGATATTCTTGCCCGCCACCCGGAACTGAACGGCGACACCGTGCACCTCATCCTGCAGAACGAGGTGGGCCATGTGTTCGCTCAGGTATTGGCCGATGCCGGTGTCTATAAAATGGACGAGGCTGGCCGCGCAGGCTTTGTGCGGTTCCTTGCAAGCGTGCAATAATCTATTAAAAAACGCTCTCCCCCTTTCCCCCGCCGGTATGCCTTGCCGACGGGGGATTTTTATTGTTCAGCGGAGGTCCCAAGACGTTTTCCGTCCCGTAACACAGCACAAAAAAGCCGCCTTTCGTGCCAATTAGCACAAAAAGCGGCTTTTTATCGTCTTATTTCAGGAGCAAAGAGCCTTGCGGAAGGTTATTCCGGCAGATCCTCTTCGTTCTCCAGGCTGTGCCAGACGTTCTGGACATCATCATTGTCTTCCAGCGCATCCAGCAGCTTGCCCATCAGCTTCAGCTGGTCGGGGTCGGTCAGGCGGGTGGTGGTCATGGGCACCATGGCCAGATCGTCGGAGAGGATCTCGTAGCCCTTCTCCTCCATGGCCTTGACCACAGCAGAATAGTTCTCGGGATCGGTGGTGATCTCGGCTGCATCCTCGCTGGCATCGAAGTCCTCGGCACCAGCATCCAGAGCATCCATCATAGCCTCGTCGGCATCCTTATCTTCCAGAGAGATGTCAATGACACCCTTCTGGCTGAACAGGAAGCCACGCAGCCCATAGCACCCAGATTGCCGCCGTTCTTGTCGAAGTAGTGGCGCAGGTCGGCAGCGGTACGGTTGCGGTTGTCGGTCAGGGTCTCCACCATGACAGCAACGCCGCCGGGGCCGTAGCCTCGTAGGTGATTGCTTCGTACTCGGTCTTATCGCCGCCCTCGGCCTTCTTGAT
>ENA-OQER01000270-OQER01000270.1-human-gut-metagenome-genome-assembly--contig:-NODE-270-length-29436-cov-7.409396_pt1 | contig 29436 bp, 37 predicted proteins | sample MGYA00242797_ERZ504639 | MGnify/ENA primary metagenome ERZ504639 (study PRJEB26092, sample SAMD00036306) | human gut metagenome | host: Homo sapiens | study: EMG produced TPA metagenomics assembly of...
AACAGCCTGGTGAGGTCCTCGGGGCGCTACGGCGAGTACTACCGGGCCTGCAGCGCGGGGCATGGGGCACGGGCGGGCGCTCAAGGCCGTCGCGAGGAAGCGGCTCAGGGCGATATACGCGTGATGCGCGACCGGGTGCCTACCGGGAGTAGCCCCGACGGTTGACAAAACTATAGGAACACCCAACGACTACAAGCTCTCCAACCGCGAGGCCGAGGTTTTGCGTCTGGTTGTGCTGGGCAAATCAAACCAAGAGATTGCTGACGAACTGTTCCTTGCCGTGGACACCGTCAAGACCCACATCCACAACATCTTGGTCAAAACCGAGCAGCAAAACCGCACCACGCTCATCCTCCACTTTTGGAAGCGATAACCTGCTAAAAAGGGACAGGTTTATTTTGGCAGGTTTTATCTGGGCAAACGCCAACCGCCGCAAGGGAGCCGCTTTCCCTCGCGGCGGTTTTCTGGCTCACGCTTTCTTTCGTCTCAATCTGTAACATATGGAGACCAAATCGTCGTCTTACTGTTACAGATCGAGACGAGTTACAGAACGCGCGTCGAATAATCTCAATCTGTAACAGGTAGAAGCGTTTTTGCCAGTCAGATGTTACAGATTGAGATAAACGAAGGAGCGGTAGCGTTAAACAAGTCCGCCACAAAGTTATTCGGAGAGATCCGATCCTAGAGTTGTCTACCAGGTACGATATGTGCACTGATATTTTGTCTCAAACCCGGGCATCCCGTTGCCGCGTGGGCTTAACGCTGCACCCGTATAGAGAATCGTTTGCCCCGTACGAGAATACGAAGTTTTGAAAGACAGCCTCTTGTATGTCTGGTCGAAACAATCAACATTCTCGCTCGGGTGGTTCGCAGTGGAGAACGACTTGTAAGTGTCCAAGACGTCCGCTGTCACAAGACGACAAGGCGCGACAGAACCTGCATCTGGTTTCGCCGTCGCACAAACGGGAATTGTGACCATCGACAGGGTAAGCATAAAACATGCGAACATTGCCTTCACAAAGTTCTTCGTTACATGGCGTTTCATGGTTATCTTCCTTTCCTAGTTTTACTGTCGTTCGTCTTGAAAAGCTGCGCGTATACATTACCGATCCACTTCGAATCACCTCCCATTTCTCTGGTAACGACACGCGAGTCATCCCCTGTGAGCAATACGGAGGCATCGCAGAGCGATTCGAGGTTTCCGATAAGATGAGAAGAGATAATGACATGTGCTCCTCTACCCGCTTCATCTCTAAGAGCATTCGAAACAATCGCAACGTGTCTCACATCAAGTGCATTCATGGGCTCATCCAAAAGGACGACTTCGCAATAGGACATATACGCCATCGCGACATTAAGTAATTGTCTATTTCCATCAGACAGCCTAGATACGGGCGTATTCTTCAACCCAGTCAAGTCAAAGCGATCAAGCACTTGGTCCAAAGTGCGAGGTGAATGCCAAATTCTCCTGCATCGGTCGAGATGAAAAGCGACGGTCATGTATGGAATCAATAGCGACGGCCTATTCGGAACCAAAAAGAATACCTTTCTCATTTCCTCACGGTCGACGCATACTTTTGCATGAAAACAGAGAGAACCTGACACGCGCACTGATGGCCCAGCATCTCCCCAAAGAGTATTCAGTAGCGTAGTCTTGCCATGTCCATTTGGCGCGACAAGACCCCATATCTGGCCAGCGGGCATATCAAACTGCAATCCCTTTACCAGCTGGTTTTTTCCAACCGTCAACGCATCCAGCGACAGAGAGAGCAAGCTTTTCTCGCCCAAACTATCCGGGCGAATATGGTTCCAGGCCCAGCGATTCTTGCTTTTTAGACACGAAAACGAAATGACCCCCAACGCGCAAACAGCAAACGCGCCCATCACGGCAAAGAGGCAGTGCGATGCACTGGCTTCAGGAACGAGAGATACCTCCGCTCCATTGGCGTAAGATGCGCCGCCGAGCGCAAACGAAGAGGCAGAATAGCTCGACACCATATACGGCAGCAACGCATGCATGGAGCATCTTTGCTCGCATAAAACGGAAGCTGGCTTATGCCCCCACAAGAGCGATCACCATGGACGAAATGGCCCTGTTTCTGCTTCCGGCGTACACGCACACGCCCAAGCAAGCAAACATCATCGACAGCACAGCTTCAAAGACGGCAAATAGCCCTAGCTGAACTAACACAGTTCTTTCGACTACGTCACCATACTGAATGAATACGACTGGGTACTCTGTCTGACCTACACCGTTAAACACCGTTGCCAATACAAAACAGGGAGCCAACGCCAGAACCAAAACCAGCATCGATGCAATACCAGAGACGAGAACGCGGCATGCATTCATCTCTAACTTTGACAACAACGCTCGATCGTAGAACCGCTTTCCATCCCCCTCAAGCGACATATAGAGGACGAGGACCGGGACCAAAAGCCACGCTATTGCAGGAACAGCGCCGCAATAATATGCGAGAAGAATCATCCCGGGCATTTTTGTTGTTGAGTCGTACGATTCCGGATGGGCCAGCATCGATATGGCTCGGGGAAGACGTTCTTGGGCTTCAAGCGATAACTCCGAATCAACACCATTCAAATAACCGAGTCGGTATTCCTTGAGCAATAGATTGTCGTAATCGGCAATCGCATCGTAATACTCTCTGGAGTCCGCCTTGCTTTCAAGCGCCCGATCAAGGCACGCCCTTTCGTCGGCAATGATGCTGTTGAGCTCCTGTGGGGCAGTGTCATAAACGCCGTCAGAGACTTGAGAGACCAAAAGGGCTCTCTGGTCTTCGATGGAAGCTCTACCATATAGATAATCTGCTCCCGTTGGAACGGATAGAAATACCGGGATGCAGAATACGAGCGCGAGCAGCGCCGTCAGCAACATAATTCCCCGGTTGCGCGCAAGAACTTCTAAATTAAGCCGTACATATGTGAGGCAATCACAGGTCTTCACAGCAAGCACCTCCGGTTCGCAACACACGAGTCGTCGGACCCGTTGTCCGGAAGTATCGCCTTCATCGTCAGAACTGTCTGTAGACGTGTAGGATGGATTTACAATCTTATTTGTCTACAGGCTTCTACCTGCTATTTTCTATAACATCTGCCATAAGACTAAAAACCCTATCTCTAAGTTCACGCTCCGAGTGAACTCCAAGCAAGGCATAGCTCTTGCTCTTGGCCTCTTTGACGGTTCCCCGAGCAACGTTAAGATGCGCGCAAATCTCGGTGGTTCTATTGCCATCAAAAACGCATGTCATGATATCGGCATAAAGCGGCGTGAAACCAAGCCTCAAGAAGGCCTCACGCACGGTATCGCGTCGATCACCCACCCGAACCGTATCTTTCGAACGCAAGAATAGCAGCGAATTAGCCATAAGGATAAGTACGACAAGGAACGCAGTCACGCGTAAGGCAGGCATAAGGCCGCCAACGGCCTCACCGCTCCCAACGGACTCAAAGAAAATGTACAGTCGACTTACCACATCGTGAACCCAGAACGCTGCTCCAGCACCCACAGACACCGAAGAAAGGGTGAGTTCAGGCGAAAGGCACAAGTGCATTTCAGACATCCACCGTATAGCCGCACGGCAACACAGGGCCACAAGCACTATAGCTATCGATAGGATTATCGCATCATGCTCAAAGCCGAAGCATACGAGGATTTCCTCGATGCCCATTCCAGACGCATACATAAACAGGAAGCAGACGAAGACTATCCTGCAGTTCTGATTGAACGATGAGGACCCCAGCGATTCTGAACGGTGATCATGGCCTTTTGTTGCGTCAAGATGCCACGCATCCTTTGACAAGAGAAGTCCAGCCGTCGCCTCTGAAATGCTTTTATATCCGGTTTTAGTCAAGGCCCGCGACAAATAGGTACGGGCAGTAGACGGGGAAATGTCCAAGGCAGAAGCAATCTCCTCGTACGTTTTTCCCTCTATCCTCATAGAGAAAACCGCGGACTCCCTTTGAGAAAAACCCGAAGCCGTAGGGATATCGGCAACTGCAGAGTGTTTCCTCCTAATTTGGCGGCCGCAGAAAAAGCGCTCGTTAAGTCAGGGAAAAATCGCGTTATGGCCCTGGCAAGGATACTGCCCAAAACGGTAACCAGAAGCAATACGATCTCTTGATGCCCACCAAAGCTCAGGAGCACAGCTCCGATGTTTATATTGCGCGAAAACAAACAATCCGTATCGAGAATAACGGCGGCATTACCAAACGCAAGAGGTTCGACGAGCAAGGCAGCAACCCCCATCTCGGCGTTAACGGAAAGGAAAGAACCGATGGAGTCCATCAACGGGACGAGAAGAAACTGAAGGCCAACAAGCAAAGCAATCAAGAGCACAACGGGGCTGTAAAGTGCGAGCTCAGGATACCCGTGGAGAGCAGAGCCATCGGCCACATGTTTCCCCTTTAATCCCGCACGTATGTTTGCGAATTCACCGCCAAGCGCCCAAGAACAGCAAGCGACAAGCAAGGGGCTAGTAACAACAAAATGAACGCGAACGCCGAAACCACAACATGAAATTGATGAAAGACATTAAGAGATATCGTGTACATCACAAGAAGTGCAATGTCTACGAGCATAAGTCCAAAAAGCCTTTTGGAAATACCCTGTCTCACAGGGCGAGAGATGAGGCCCACACAGAAGCCCGAAAGCAGATGCAGACCGATAAGAACGGTGCCAGAAAGGCCCGTATAAATACTTGGCGCCACACAATACAGACCAGCCGCCCCTATAAACAACATAATTGAATGCCAGAGGAACGAGCGCGTCACGCTTTGCAGGGTAGCTGCCTCGGTTGCCATAAAATCAAAGCTCCTAGATAGCATTTTGGTTATTTTAACATCGTTCCCGGCGTTAAAAAAACTGGTACCCGAATTAATCAATATCCCCCCTCCACCAAAAGGCACCACGCTGATCCTCCACTTTTGGAAGCGATAACCTGCTAAAAAGGGACAGGTTTATTTTGGCAGGTTTTATCTGGGCAAACGCCAACCGCCGCAAGGGAGCTGCTTTCCCTCGCGGCGGTTTTCTAGCAGAAAAAACCAAGTGAGTAGGCTTTTTGCAGGAGGCCAAGCACGCCCCAAAACGCCACAGCCCTGACCTGCTGTTTTATTGGGCGCCACCCGCGATGTGCTCGACAGATCCAAAAAAGTCTACTCACTTGGTCTTGAGACTCATCAGTCAGGCAAAAAACGGCCGCGAAGGGGGGCTGGACTCCCTTCGCAGCGGTTGTTCGCACTGGTTTTGCAACGGTTTTGCTCGCTTGCTACTCGCTGTAACGGGTGGCGATGGCGACTTGTACCATGCCGGTGCTCATGAGGTAGGTCACCAGGAAGTAGCCTCCGTAGCTGCCAGGAAGATTGCACAGGTGAGGCCCACGGTGCCGCCGATGCTCATATTTCCGAAAATGCTCACCAGCTCGATAATCACCTTGAGCGCCACAAAGGAGTGCGCCAGGCCCACTGCCAGCGGGAACAGGAAGAATACCGCTTGCTGCGCCATCACCGAATGCCGGATCTGGCGGTCGTCACAGCCGATCTGTGCCAGCACACGATAGCTGCGGCTGCGTCGGCACATTGGAGAGCTGCTGGATCGATAGGATTGCCGCGCACGCAACGACCAGCACAAAGCCAATGTAGATGGCAGATAGCTAATCATGCCGTTCATCTGCGCTGCTTGCGTGTACATCTCGGAACGCGCGATGAAGACTCCCCACGACCCCGGCTCCTTGCCGTCAACGAGCAGATTGTCGAGCAAGGTGTATTTAATGCTCTCGTTTGCCTCGGTCGTATCCATACCCTGTTTGTAATTAACGAGCAGATTACTGGAATACGGTTGCAGATTAAGCTGGGACAGCAGCTCATCGGCTACGACCACGGTACCGGGATTGCTGCCCATCGCCGAGTTGGCGATGCCGCCGTGTCCTCGTCCGACTTATCGGTTGCGGGCTTGAGCGTATGCCCGCCCAAGGTTAGGGCATGGCCGCCAGCCATATACTTGGTGTACAGATCGCCCAGCTCGCCGCCCATATCACACGTAAGCACGTACTGGTCGCGGCCAATGCTCACCGGATTCTCGCCCATCATCTGGCGCAGTTTGTTGTACTGGCTCGCCGGCGTCACAAACAGGCCCATATCATCGGCATTGCTGCCCTCGAGCGCTTGGGAAGCTTTTCGCCCATGGTCTTGCACATCTCGCCTGCCACCACCGAGGGGCCGAGCCGCCAAGCGGGTAACTCAGATACGAATCGATCTGCACATGCTCACCGGCAACATCGGCGATATTGACCTTCTTGCCGGTCTCGTCGTTGTTGTCCGCCGACTTGCACTCGCCATGCCATGCAGCGTACAAATCGACCGTTGCATCTGCCAGCACCATACGATCGGCCTCAGACGGATTGACATACTCCTTGTAGTAGTCGAGCCTATCGGGCGTGTTATAGACATACGTCTGAGATACGTCAACAGGGTTATAGCGCTCCAGATTCTCGTTCATCACGTTGGCAATCGACATACCACAGGTCACCGAGGTAATGGCCAAAAACAGAATCATCGCGATGACGCCCATCGAAAAGCACACCGTGTTGACCTTGGCCGCAAGCTGGCGCACGGTAAACATGTTAAGTCCGCGCCAATACACGCCGCGCAAGCTCTGCAGCAGCTTGATAAGCATGCCCGAGAGTCCCCAGAACAGGGCAAAGGTGCCCACGGTAACCATAGCGGTCGTAATGCCAAACTGGTTCATGGCATCTTGCAGCTTGCTGTCCGTCGCGGTTAGCGGGAACCCATCACGTAGCAGACGGTAATAGGCCACGCCCACAAGCACCGCGCCCACGGCAAAGATGGCAATCGCGATCCAGGGGTTGCGTGTCTTGATGCTCTCGTTGCGACGCTCGGCACCCATAAGCTCGATGAGTTTGGTACGACGCACGGCGCGAAGGTTCAGCAGTAGCGTGAGCACAAACATTACGAGCATGCAGACAAGGGTCAGATTGAACGCATGCATCGAAAAAAAGAAGTGGAAATTGGCGATCTGTGTCTTAAAGAGCGAGGCCGTAAAGAACGTCATGAGCTGGGAGAGTCCCACACCCAGCACAATGCCGGCGACAAAGGCCACGACCGACACTATCACGGTCTCGAGCGCCATGATCGTGGCGACGCGCCCGCGCCCCATGCCGAGCACCTGGTACAGGCCAAACTCCTTCTTGCGGCGTTTCATGATGAAGTTATTGGCATACACCATCAAAAAGGCCATGACACCGGCCAAAAAGTACGTCAGGTCGCCGAGCATGCTGCCCATAACCTGCGCCAAGCCCTCTTCATCGATTCCGGCGATATCGACCTGCATTGAGATGGTGTTAAAAGCATAGAAGACCGTGACGCCCAGGGTGAGCGTCAAAAGGTAGACGAGGTAGTCGCGGCCGGCGCGGCGGACGTTGCCCCAAGCGAGTTTACAGAGCATCGGAGCCCTCACCGCCCATCATGGCAACGACCTCCATAATGCGGTCGAAGAACTCTCGCGGTCGGTGTCGCCGCGGCGCAGCTCGGTGAAGATCTTGCCGTCGCGAATGAACAGCACACGGCTCGTGTAGCTGGCGGCAAAGCTGTCGTGCGTGACCATGAGCACGGTGGCGCGTAGGCGGCGGTTAAGGGCCTCCAGGCTCTCGAGCAGCAGGCGAGCGCTCTTGGAATCGAGGGCGCCGGTGGGCTCGTCGGCATGATCATGGTGGGGTCGGTAACGAGCGCGCGAGCCGCGGCAACGCGCTGCTGCTGACCGCCGGACATCTGGTAGGGATACTTGTCGAGCACCTGGCTGATGGACAGGCGCGCTGCCACATCCTGCACGCGAGTCGAGATCTCTGCCGAGTTTGTGCGGGCGATGGTGAGCGGCAGGGCGATGTTCTCGCGTGCCGTGAGCGTATCGAGCAGGTTGGAGTCCTGGAAGATAAAGCCGAGCTCCTCGCGGCGGAACTGCGAAAGCTTAGCCTGTTTCATGCGCGTCACGTCCTGCCCATTGATGCGGATCGTGCCACTTGTGGCGCTATCGATGGTCGAGACGCAGTTGAGCAACGTCGACTTACCCGAGCCCGAAGCGCCCATGATGCCAACAAATTCGCCGCGGTTGACGGTAAAGCTGACGTCGTTGAGCGCGCGGGTCACGTTGCCCAGCGATCCATATACCTTTTCGAGATGCGCGACCTCCAGTACCGGGGTCGCCATGTGCGTGGTTTGCATACCGAGTCCTTTCTTGCAATTAGTCTACGGCATCTATAGTCGCAAGAAGACGAGTCAGCTACCATCGATATGGCTTACGCTTGCCTTACCGTTGTGTAAGGTACGGGTAGCTACCCTGTCACGTGTTGATGTTGAGAGAGGACTCCTGTTGAAGACTGTTCATGTTGCCGCTGATCATTCGCAAGGATGGATCTGACGAGCTGCTTGCCGTGCAGCGCGGCTACGGCGACATGCAGGGACTTTGGGAGTTCCCCGGCGGCAAGCTCATGCGCGGCGAGACGCCCGAAGACGCCGTGCGCCGCGAGCTCATGGAAGAGCTGCAGGTAAAAGTCACCAACCTGCGCGATTTCTACACCGTTGAGTACGACTACCCCGATTTTCATCTCTCCATGGAGTGCTACTACTGCTCGCTTGCCGATGAATCCGATGAACCCCAGAAGCATGACCGCCAGCTCGATATCCGCTGGATTCCGCGCACCTCGCTTGCCACCGTTGAGTGGATGCCCGCCGACAAAGGCTCATTGATGCCTGATTGAGTTGAAGGAAGATCGGCTTGAGGCTAACGGCGCCAACGACACCGAGTCCACCACAGCCGACGAGCCCGTTACCAAGCCCAAGCGCAAAGCCAAGCGCCGCAGCAAAAAGCGCCCCAAGCCCGGCCTGCTGGACGGCATCGACACCTCGGACCTTTCCGCTGACGAGCGTGAGCTCGTGCGCCGTCGCGCCGCCATCAAAAAGTCCATGAAGGGCAACAAGCGTGCGAACACCAAGCCCGAGCTGCTCGTTCGCCAGCGCTGCGCGCCGCAGGCCTTACGGGATACCGTCTGGAATGGAAGGTGCCCGGAAAACCCGACATCGCCTTCCCCGGGCGCAAGATCGCCATCTTCGTCAACGGCTGCTTTTGGCATCGCTGCCCCAAGTGCAACCCTAGCCAGCCCAGGCGCAACGTTGAGTTTTGGGAGGCAAAGTTTCGTCGCAACGTCGAGCGCGACCGAGCCGCCATCAACGCACTTACCCAAATGGCTGGACGCCCATCACCGTCTGGGAATGCGAGCTCAAGAAAGACCGCATCGACGCCACCATGGAAAAGGTCATCGAGCAGGTACGGGCTGCAGAGCCGCAGCGCTAACAGCGAGCATTCACACGCTCCGCACGTCCGCGCCACGTCTACGCCACAAACCTTAGAAAGCCCTTAAGCTCAAAACCTTTCAAGAGTGTTACTCGATAGCTTTGACCTGCGGTTTCATCGTAACACCAAACCAGGTTAAGCCTTTCTTTAGCGCTTCTTTGCAGCAGCCGCGGCATAATACTGCCAACGCACGGGACCTAGCAGCATACCCCGTGCGCAACCTTTTGGTGGACATCGAGGAGGCCGCATAAGCATGCATTCTTCCAATGACGCAGCACAGCAGCCATCCCTAAAACATGCAGACCTTTTCTCCTTCCCCCCGACACAGAGAAACGGCCTCCTCGACTCCCCCACCACAAAAGCCAAACGCTCAACCGACCAGAATCTCAACTTGCGAGCATCGCTCGAAAAGCTACAAGCATCCCTAGACAAGGCGTTCCCCGAACAGGCAAGAGCAATCTAAGCCCATCGCGCTTTATACTGATGCCATGCGAAACATGGATCACATAGAATTGCACCGCGGAGGACGCGAGGAAGCGTTTCCCGAGACCGCCGAAGACTGGCCCTATATTGCCGAACGCGCAGAATTCGCTCGCTATCCGGGCAATTCCGTCCCCTGGCACTGGCATTCCGAAGTTGAGCTTTTCTACATGGAGCAGGGAGCGATTGACTATCGAACGCGCGCGACTCATGAGCACGTACGCTTTGAGGAAGGGTCCGCCGGCTTTATCAACGGCGCGTTTTGCACAGCACGCTGCAATCACCCAATTCGGCGCCAGCATTCAAATGTTGCATATCTTTCAGCCGTCGATGCTCGGCGATCCCGCGGGACGCCTTCAAAAGCGCTATATCAATCCTTTGCTGCAATGTCGAGGCGTCGATGTGCTCAAATGGTCGCCCACCAACCCCGACGATATGCCCTTTATCGATTTGCTAAAGAGTTCCTTTAACCACGACCTTCAACGGCCGCAGAACGAGATGGCGCTTCGGAATAGCTTGTCAGAGCTCTGGATTCAGATTTACGCCAAGGCCGAACCGCTCTTTTCCTCCGACAACGCCTCTTGGATGACCAACCGCGACGTACAGTTCAAGGCAATCCTGGACTATATCCGCGCAAACTATGCAGCCGCTATAGATGTGCCCCAGATGGCATCTGCAGCCGGCGTAAGCGAAAGAGAGTGTTACCGCATTATCGAAGCTTGCGCAGGAACGACCCCGGCGGCATATCTGCGCGCATACCGCGTAAACCGTGCTTGCGAACTTTTGGCACACACCACGCGAACGGTCCAGACAGTCGCGCGCCAATGCGGCTTTGCGACAGCAAGCATCTTGGCCAGGTATTTAAAGAACAAATGGGATGCACTCCTTCGAGCTATCGAGCAGCGAGGCAGAATCTCGATAGCACCAGGCAGAAATCCCACTAGCCCTTCTTCTGTCACTGCATCAAACTTGCAGGCAAACAACAGAGAGGAGCAACCATATGAAGCACTTTGACCATATCGTATTTGACGTTGATGGGACATTGGCAGATACAGAAGAAAGCGTTCTATCATCGCTTGTCCAGATTGTCCAAGAAGAGACCGGCAAAACGCTCCCCCGACACGAGCTTGAATTTGCCCTCGGCATACCTGGCAAGGATGCCCTTGAGAAACTTGGGATCTACTCGCAGGCAACGTTGGATCGCTGGTGCCAAGTTGCCGCCAGCTTTAAAAGCACCATCAGCGTGTTTCCAGGTTTGCTTGAAGTCATCGCAACACTCGCCGATAGCGGCTGCAAACTTGGCATCGTCTCCTCACGTGCGCGCGACGAATACGCAGAAGTAATTGCACCCCTTGGCTTCGATAAGTATTTTGAGCACATCATCCTTGTCGAAGACACAACCGAACATAAACCCGCACCCGCTCCCATGCTCGAATATCTCCGGCGTACGGGCGCGAATCCTGGCAACGTCGTCTACGTTGGCGACACCGTCTACGACGAACAATGCGCAACTTCGGCAGGGGTCAGTTTTGCCAGAGCGGCATGGGGATCACACCAAGATATCCCAAACGCCACCTACAACCTCAAAACCCCCAACGACCTGCTAACCCTAACAACCAAGTAACCCCCGCGCCCCACCCTTTCAGCCCCAACGCCACAAGGGCGACGACCTCGAGTAGGTCAACCTGGGAGGACGAGGCTTAGTTCCCCAATCTTTCCGCAGGGGGGGGCAAAAAGCAACGTCTTATTTTTCCGACACTAACGCCACAAGGGCGATTGAGCAGGACGGTTTGGGCGGGTCCCGTACCTAGTTTCCAAAATCATTCCGCAGCGCGAAGCCCCCGTTGTCAACGCTTCGAAGAAGCGAGACAACGGGGGCCTTCATGCGCGAGGACGTTTTGGAAACTAGGTACGGGACCCGCCCAAACCGTCCGGTGGAATCAGAGTACCCTTGCTGTTACTCTGCTTTGCCCACAGAGTTGAGGTTGGTCATGCGAATCTTAACCAGCTCGGTGATCTCACGCATGCCCTCCTTGGCCGGCTTCTTGGGATCGAAGCAGGCGGGGTTCTCGGCCATGTAAGCCATGAAGCCCTTGGTGTAGGCCTGACGCAGCTCGGTGGCGTAGTTAACCTTGCAGATGCCGTTCTTCACGGCCTCGGCAACCTGCTCATCGGGCACACCGGAGGTGCCGTGCAGAACCAGCGGCACGTCGACGGCGTCGCGGATGGCCTTGACCACGGACTGCTCGATGTGCGGATCGCTCGTGTACACGCCGTGGCTGGTGCCAACGCCAATGGCCAGCGAGGTGCAGCCGGTGCGCTCGACGAACTCCTTGGCCTCGGCAGGATCGGTGTAGGGGCTCTCGCCCTCAACCGCGGGACCGTCGTCCTCCTTGCCGCCAACCTTGCCGAGCTCAGCCTCGACGGGCACGCCCATGGCGCGGCCAGCATCGGCGACGGACTTGGTCAGGGCGATGTTGTCCTCGAAAGACTCGTGCGAACCGTCGATCATAACGGAGGTGTAGCCAGTGCGGAAAGCCTGCATGCAGCGGTCATAGCCATCGCCGTGATCGAGGTGCAGAGCGACGGGCACGGAAGCGCGCTCGGCGGCAGCCTTGACCATGCCGTAGAAGTAGTCCAGACCAGCGGTCTTAATGGTGCCCGGGGTGGTCTGCATGATGACGGGGGACTTGGTCTCCTCGGCAGCGGCCAGAACGGCCATAACAAACTCGAGGTTCTCGACGTTGAACGCGCCGACGGCGTAGTGGCCGGCCTGAGCGTCCTTGAGCATCTTTTCGGTGGTAACAAGTGCCATGAGCGTTTGCTCCTCTCCCTCGCCCGCATCTGGACATCGGGCGTAGTTGTTCACAAGGCGTTTTACCTTGCGTTTTACTGCGCCCATTGTATGAAATTCGACGGCTTCGCACGTACGAGATATCACCGGTACGCAGGTCAAGATGCTCGTTTTTGAAAAGCAAACGGAAGAGATTCGCGCCGGATTCCTCTATACGACATTGAAGTTTTCAAGCGGATCATCTTTCTTTTATAGAAAAGATAAGTAATCGAAAGGTGTTTTCTTACTCAAAAAGAAAATGAACGAAAATAGAGTCAACACAATTCCTGCAAATTTCGGTTGGGGATGGAGCAGCAGTGACCCACACAACAACCCGCGCTTTTGCCGATGAGCGTCGTGCCGCCATCATGGAGATGCTCGAGCATAATGCCTCGGTGCAGGTAGCAGAAATCGCCCAGACCTTTGGCGTGTCCTCCGTCACCGCCCGCGCCGACCTGGACGCGCTCGCCGAGTCCGGCAAGCTGCGCCGCACGCATGGTGGCGCCGTGTCGCTCCAGAAGCGGCTGACCGTATCGACCCAGGATCGCCGTATTAACGTCAATGTCGCCGCCAAACAAGCCATCGCGCAAAGCGCCATCGAGCTCGTCAATGACGGCGACACGCTGCTCGTCGACTCGGGCACCACGGCGCTCGAGTTCGTCCGGCTCCTCGATCAGCGCGACGGTATCACCGTCATCACGGCAGACATTACCATTGCCGATTACATCGACGAGAGTATGCCCTCAGTCGATGTCGTCATGCTAGGCGGGGCACTGCGCAAAGGCCATCGTTATTTGTACGGACCGCTCACTATGCAGGCGCTCCAAATGGTCCACGCCGATCTGGCCGTCATGTGCCCCGGCGCCTTTGTCCCCAGCTGCGGCTTTACGACCGACTTTCCCCAGATGGCCGAGACCAAAACGGCTATGATCGCCGCGGCCCATCAAAGCGTCGCCCTCATGGACGCCAGCAAGGTTAACGGACGCGGCATGTACCGCTTTGCCGAGCTTGCCGATGTCGACTCCATCGTGATGGACCGTGACCCCGACCATGCCGTCTCCACCTCAATCACCGAGGTCACCGACATCGACGCCCCAACCCTCATCATCGCCGGCGCTTAAACAAAAACCACCACAAAGGTCTCCTTGTGGTGGTTGAGCATCAGAAGTGAAAGTGTCGCTACTTGGACAGCTCGTCGGCGAGAACCTCGATCTGAGCGCGCGAGGCGTCGTTGAGCGAACCCAGCACGGTCACCTTGTTCTGCGCCATGGTGATGTCCTTCATGCCCCCGAGCTCCTTGGTCATAACCTTGGCAGCGGTGGGCGCCCAGGAGCCGGCCTCAACGAGCGCCACCGTACGGTTCTGATAGGCGTGCTCGGCAAGCGTGTGGATAAAGGTGCTCATGAACGGGAAGATCTCGCCCTGATAGGTGATGGAGGCGAGTACCAGACGGTCATAGCGGAACGCATCCTCAACGGCCTCGGCCATGTCGTCGCGAGCCAGGTCAAAGACGGAAACCTTCTGGCCGCGGGCCTCGAGCGCAGATGCAAGCTCCTCAACGGCGGCCTTCAGATGGCCGTACACGCTCGCATAGGCAATCGTGATGCCTCGTCCTCGGCTGATAGCTCGACCAGGTGTTGTAGGTGTCGAGGTAATAGCCAGATTCTCGGTAAGAACAGGACCATGGAGCGGACAGATGATCTGGATATCCAGATCGGCGGCCTTCTTGAGCACGGTCTGCACGAATTTGCCGAACTTACCGACGATGCCAAAGTAGTAGCGGCGCGCTTCGCAAGCCCAGCCTTCCGGGTCCTCGATGTCGTTGGCGCGAACTTGCCAAAGCCGTCGGCACTAAAGAGCACCTTGTCGGTGGACTCGTAGGAGAAGATCACCTCGGGCCAGTGCACGTTGGGGGCGCCGATAAACGTTAGGCTGTGGCCACCCAGGTCGAGCACGTCGCCCTCTTTGACGACCATCTTACGCTCGGGGTAGTCGGTGCCAAAGTAGTTGACCATCATGCGGAAGGCGCCCATGCTGGCCACTATCTGTGCCTGGGGGTAGCGCTCCATAAAGGCGGCGATACCGGCGGAGTGATCGGGCTCCATGTGATGGACGACCAGGTAGTCGGGCGTACGTCCATCGAGCACGGCCTCGAGGTTGCCGAGCCACTCGTCAACAAAACCTCCATCGACCGAATCGGCGACAGCGATCTTTTCGCCCAAGATAACGTAGCTGTTGTATGCCATACCGTTCTCGAACACATCGTACTGGCCCTCGAACAGGTCAATGTCGTGATCGTCGACGCCAACGTAGCGGATATCCTTGGTGATCTCCATCAGGCAAAGCCTCCTAGATAGACAAAATAACCCGTCTATCATAGCACTCGGCAGCATTCCAACTGTTATCTGCCGGCATCCTTACCGATTGTTATTGAAATACGATAAATCGCCGTTTACCTGCGTAAACTATGAGCGTGGTATCGCCGTGCTATGTCGAATAATGAGCTGGCCGGGAATACGAATGGCAACGGTTCTGCCCGCCGTACCCGCCTCGGGAACCGCGTGCTCGAACACCTCGCGTCCACGCTGATGCAAATCGAATCGAACGGTCGTGAGCTCGTTGTGTGCCACAAAATCATCGAGCGAATCGTCGACGCCCACCACGCTCACGTCCTCGGGCACGCGCAGACCGCTATCGCGCAGCGCTGCAATCGCGCCATTTGCCATCTGGTCGTTTGCCGCGTAAATCGCCGTCATGGTGCGATCGTGCTCGGCCAGGTACCTGCCGGCCTCGTAGCCGCTGTTGGCAGACCAGTCGCCCTCGAGCGGCTCTGCCGGCTCGATGTGTTTACGCTCGAGTGCATCCTGCCAACCGGCGCGACGAAATTGCTCGTCGACCGAGAATGACGGGCCGCCAATATAGCGAATCTGCTCGTGCCCTAGCTCAAACAGGTGATCCATAAGCAATAGCGAGCAGCCGTAATGGTCGGAATCGACCGTGGTCACCCGCGGGTGCGCGTACATGGTAACGATGACCGTGCCAATGCCCGGCAGTGGATCAAACGTCTCAAAATCGGGCGCCATGCGACTCATACCGATGATGATGCCGTCCACCGGCAATGCGGCCATACGACGCGTGGCCTCGGCAAGCGAAAACTCCTCGGTCTTGGACATCTCGACCAGCGTGATGGCGCAATTATGCTCGCGAGCAGCGCTGGCGATGCCGTCGATCATTGAGAGGTTGCCAAACTTGGTGACATCGTTGACGCACAGGCCGACCGAATGATAACGGCCGTCGCGCAGCGAGCGACCGGCATAACTCGGACGAAAGCCGAGCTTTTGCATAGCGGCCTGCACGCGCTGGCGCGTCTGCTCGTTAACGTTAGGCAAGCCGTTGGCGACGCGCGAAACCGTCTGCTGCGAAACGCCGGCAGCGCGGGCGACGTCGGCCATGGAGACCGGACGCGAACTGGTATCGTTGGACGGGCGCCTTGCCACAGGATCACCTTCACCCTTGCGAGATCTGAATAGCGTGAATGCCGGCCCGGGCAGAAATACATCCCGCGCCGAGGCCCGCTATCGTCGGACGCATGTTAACGTACTCTACTTTTTCTATCTGCATCTCTTCTGCTTTATAAGTCCATACGGCAGTACCGTTCACGGCTGAATTTCTACCGATTACCAGATTCTCAAAAAGTGACAAGCGATGTGTTATGAGTACGTTAACATAGCCCGTAACGTGCGGTATCGTGAACACTTGGTTCATGCCGCTTTAAGTTGTTAACGTACTCATAACGACGCAAAACCCACCCGGGCGCGCCAAGGAAAGGACTCCCATGACCACCCCCGACGAAAAGACATTCGCCACGCTCACCAAGCTGTTCGAGGAGGAGTTTGGCCCCATCGGCGACCGCCAGGTGCTCTACGTGCACGCGCCCGGCCGCTCCGAGATCAGCGGCAACCACACTGACCACGAGGGTGGCCACGTTATCGCCGGCTCGCTCGATGTCGCCGTCGACGGCATCGCCGTGGCAACCGATTCCAACAAGGTTCGCGTAGCCGACGAGGGCTATCCCACGTTTGAGATCGCGCTCGACACGCTAGACGTTCAGGAGTCCGAGAAGGGCACGTCCGCGAGCCTCGTCCGCGGCATGGCCCACGAAATCGCAGCCCTTGGCGTTGAGCCCAAAGGCTTCGACTTTGCCTTTACCTGCTCCGTCCCCTCGGGCGGCGGCCTTTCCAGCTCTGCCGCCGTCGAAGCCGCGTACGGTCGTGCCATGGAGACGCTCTGGGGCGCGCCCGCCATTGAGCCCGTCACGCTCGCCCAGATGAGCCAGCGCACCGAGAACAACTATTACGGCAAGCCCTGCGGTCTGATGGACCAGGCCGCCGTTTGCTTGGGCGGCCTCGCCTACATGGACTTGAGGATCAGGCTCAGCCTAAAACCCAGAAGCTCGAGCTCAACTTGAGGATCACGGTTATGCTCTCGTGCTCGTTAAGGTCGTGCCGACCACGTGGCCGCCACCGAAGACTACGCCGCCGTTCCGCGCGAGATGCAGGACGTCGCCGCCGAGTTTGGCAAGGCACGCCTGTGCGAGGTAAACGTGGCGGACTTTGACGCCAAGCTCCCCGAGCTGCGCGCCAAGCTGGCGACCGCGCCTGCCTGCGCGCCGTTCACTACTGGTACGAAAACGGCCTGGTCGATAAGCGCTGGGCTGCCCTGACGCCGGCGACATCGATCAGTTCCTGGTCCTGACGCGCGAGTCCGGCGCCAGCTCTGCCATGTACCTACAGAATGTCGTTGCCAAGCTGGGCTCCGAGCAGCCCTCGATGTATGCCTGGCACTGGCCGAGCACGTGCTCGACGGCCGTGGCGCCGTCCGTATCCACGGTGGCGGCTTTGGTGGCACCATCCAGGCCTTCGTGCCGCTCGACCTGGTCGACACCTTTATCACCAAGATGAACGGCTGGCTGGGCGAGGGCTCTGCCCGCCACTACGCAATTTCTGACAAGGGGGCTTACGCGGCATGGCTGTAATGACTGACGTGCGCGAGGCCGCGCAGAACCTGATCGAGTACGCTATCCACCGATCGATGATCGGCCAGGACGATCGCATCTGGGCGTATAACACCATTCTCGAGTGCATCGGTGCTACGGGCCCGGCGCTCGACATGGCCTGGGCGCTCCAGGCCGAAAAACTCTCGCTCTTGCACCCCGACACCCTGCCCAACTTTGACCTTGAAGGCACACTTGCCGCGCTTGCCGAGGCGGCTGTTGCCAACGGCGCCGCCGAGACACGGCATCGCCGCGACCGCATCGCCATGCGCATCATGGGCGCGCTCATGCCAAGGCTTCGGTTGTAAACGAGGAGTTCAACGGACGCATGGGCATCAACGAGCCCCGCGCCGCGACCGACTGGTTCTACGGCCTGTGCTGCGACGCCGGCTACGTGCGCCGTGCCGCCATCGCGCGCAACATCAAATGGAGCACCCCCACCAACTGGGGCGACCTCGAGATTACCATCAACCTGTCAAAGCCCGAAAAGGACCCGCGCGATATTGCCGCGGCCGGCGCCGCCAAAAACACGGGCGAGAAGTATCCCGCCTGCCAGCTCTGCATCGAAAACGAAGGCTATCCCGGACGCTCCGCTGCAGCCGACGGCGGCGCCCATCCCGCCCGCCAGAATCTGCGCGTTATCCCCATTAAGCTCGACGGCGAGCGCTGGGGCTTCCAATACAGCCCGTACGCGTACTTTAACGAGCACTGCATTGCCATGAGCTCCGAGCATCGTCCGATGCACGTCGACCGCAAGGGGCTGACCTGCCTGCTCGACTTTGTCGACCTGTTCCCGCACTACTTCATTGGCTCCAACGCCGACCTGCCCATCGTGGGCGGCTCGATTCTGTCGCACGACCACTTCCAGGGCGGCGCGCACGAGTTCCCCATGATGCACGCCGCCGAGGTCTCGCAGTTTAGCGTGCCGGGCTTTGACCAGGTCATCGGTACCGTGTTACAGTGGCCGCTTTCGGTGCTGCGACTACGATCGCACGACCGCGCCCAGCTGCTCGACGCCGCCGAGAAGATTATCCTTGCCTGGCGCGAGTGGACCGATGAGTCGGTTGGCGTCATCGCACACACGGCCGACGGCGTGGCCCACAACACCGTGACGCCCGTCATCCGCCGCGTCGACTCCCGCGGCAACGCCGGCGGCGAAATCTACGAGGCCTACCTGGCGCTTCGCTGCAACATCACGACCGACGAGCATCCGCTGGGCGTATTCCATCCGCATGCTGAGTACCACCACATCAAAAAGGAGAACATCGGCCTGATCGAGGTCATGGGCCTGGCCATTTTGCCGCCGCGCTTGGTTCCCGAGCTCGGCGCTGTCCGCGAGCACCTGCTGGCGGCCAAGGCAGATGCCAGCTACGACCTTGCCGGCGCGCTCGAGGGCGACGACCTTTGCCGCAGCCACGCCGCATGGGCTGAGGACGTCTTTGCCCGCCGCGCCGACGAGCTTACGGCCGACAACGCCATCGACATCCTGCACGAAGAGGTCGGCGTGGTGTTTGGCCACGTGCTCGACAACGCCGGCGTCTTTAAGTGGGACGAGGCAGGACGCGCCGCCCAACAGCGCTTTATCGACTCGCTATAGCATGCGAGCTCGAACGCACGCACTCAACAAATAGCGTCTACACGACAACGGCGCGCCGGCAACATCACCGACGGGCGCCGTTTTTGAGTGTAGTCATTGGGGTCATTCTTAAGGGGCGTTCTTAAACGACTAGTCATTAAAGAGCGTCCCCAATGACTATTTGCGACCAAGCAACGCCGGTGTCTTGGCAACGACAGCGAAAACGCCCTAAGCGAGCAAGGTGACGTGAAAGAGGAGGCATTGACCTTTTGGTCATGCCCGACGATTGAACGTCAGATTGCCGCTTAGGGGCGTTTGCAGCGTCGCGCCGTTACGCGGTTTGGTAAAACCGCGTAACCCTACAGTTCAGTCACGACAACGCTGTTGTAGACCTCGTCCCAGCGGTCCATGACCAGGTGGCCGGTCTTGGGATCCATGGCGTTGAGCTTCCCGCAGGTATTGGCGGTCTTGAGCACCGTGACGTCGTCGGCACCAGCAGCAATGGCATGCGCAAAACCGGCAATGGTCGAGTCACCGGAACCCGTCGCGTTCACAGCCGCAATCGCGGGCGTCTTGGCGCGGAACGCGCGGCCCTCATGGAAGCCCACCGAACCGGCAGCGCCCATCGAAACGACAACCCAGGGGATACCGGCAAAACGGTCATCGGCGGCAAGCGCCTCGCGCAGGGCATCGACATCATCGGTCGTAAAGGACGTACCAGCAGGCCGTTAATCTCGGTCAGGTTGGGCTTTACGAGCTCAGGCTTAGCGTCGGACTCCAGCGCGGCCTCCAGCGATGCACCCGAGGTGTCGAGCAGCACCTTGGCGCCCGCCTCCTCGGCAATCTTGACGAGCTCGGCATAGTAGCCGGCATCGACACCACGCGGCAGCGAGCCCGAAAGCGTCACAACGTCCGCCTTTGCTGCAAGCTCGGCGAATTTGCCGTAAAGCCTCGAGCTCGGCCGGGGCGATCTGCGGGCCGCTCTCCAAAAGCTCGGTCTGATTACCCTCGTGCAGAATATTCAGGCAAATGCGCGTCTCACCGGCGATGGGCACAAAGTCGTTCTTGACGCCGTCGGCATCCATAAGCTCGGCCATATAGGCACCCATGTGGCCGCCGAGCAGACCGGTCGCGAGCACATCGTCGCCCAACTGCAGCAGCACACGGCTCACGTTAAGGCCCTTGCCGCCAGCGGTCTTTTCGGGCGTCACGCGGTTTACATCGTCGATGATCAGCTTGTCGAGCTGATAGCGCGTATCAATCGACGGGTTCATGGTAACGGTCAGAATCATATTGAACTCCTGTTTCCGGGGCACGACACGCGCGGCCCCAAACATACGATAGCTCGTTAAAGGATCTCGATCTCAAAGCCGCGGGTAACGGTCTCCCCCGGCTTGGCCACCAGGCAGCCGCGCTTGTGCTCCAGGATATCGTCCTCGTCGGAGCAGGTGGACAGGCCGCCCCACGGTTCCACGGCCACAAAGTCACCCTCGGGCTTGCTCCACACAATCAGGTACGGCATATCGGGGAACGTCAGTCGCACGCCCTTGTCCTCGGTCTTCTTGGTCAGCGTAACCACGCGGCTCTCGAGCACGTCAAAGATGGTCTCCGCGAAGTCAAAGAGTTCGTGGGTCAGCGGCAGGTCATGGCCAACCATCGGGTTCTTGCTGCGATGCTCAACATCAATCAGGCCCGTCGAGGGAACGGCAGTACAGAGCTCGGCGGCCTCGCGCTGCTCAAAACGGAGCTCGTAGTCGTCATAGGACTCGCCCTCGTCAAGCGGGCACTTAAAGCCAGGGTGACCGCCCACAAAGAACGGCATGTCCTCGGTGCCCTCATTGGTCACCTCGTACGACACGGCCACCTTCTCCGCATCGATCGTGTAACGAGCAACGATCTTAAACGGATACGGGTACTGCTCGAGCAACTCGGCATGGTCGGCAGAGCTTAGACTCAGCGCAACCATGTTGTCGCTCTGCTCCTCGAGCTTCCACTCCTGTTTGCGCGCAAGCCGTGGCGGGCGAACTTTACCTCGCGGCCGCCCATGGTCATTGCGTGACCATCACGAAGGCCGCCGCAGATCGGGAAGCAAATGGGTGCCTGGCCCGACCAGACCGAAGGATCGCCCTGCCACAGGTACTCGCGACCGTTGGCTTTAATCGAAGTGAACGATCCGCCAGCCGTGCTCAGTACCACGCGAACAGAACCGTTATCAAGAACAAACTCCATAGGAGCCTTCCCTTTCTTACGACAGCCCGCCAAGTCAATAGCCGATAGAAAACCGGCTCGCGCCCCCTCACAGAAACGCGAGCGTCAACGGACTAGTTAATTACGCCGGATACCCGCTAATCGTGGTATTCGCCGCGGTCCCACTTCTCGAGGAACTCGTCAAAGAAGTGCGGGTCAGCCTGAGCCTCGGCATCGGCCTTATTGCAGGCATCGATCTTGGCGATCAGGCATCGTGCTCGGGGGTCTTCTCGTAGGGCTCCTCCAGGAAGGCAAGCATGATATCGGCCATCAGGAACTCGCCGGTGATCTTGCCGCCAAAGCCCACGATGTTGGCGTTGAGCTCGCGACGGGCATACAGGGCAGAGGTCATATCGCGGACCAGGGCGCAGCGGGCGCCGGGAACCTTGTTGACGGCGTTGGTGATGCCGATGCCGGTGCCGCACAGGGCCACGCCAAAATCGGCCTTGCCGCTGGCGACAGCCTCGCCCACGGCCTTACCGTAGATGGGATAGTGCGTACGGGTGTGGCTGTAGGTGCGCAGTCGAGCACCTTGTAGCCAGCCTGCTCCAGGCGGTCGGCCAGATAGATCTTCTCGTCCGTAACGATATGGTCGCAACCGATTGCGATGGTCTTCTTCATCAGAACGTCCTTTCGTCTGAATTCACAAGTTGAGGTAGAAGTTCGAGTTCTCGGTGGCTCTCGTTAGGCCATCTTGTTGAGCATGTCGACACGGATCTGGTGACGGCCGCCGGCGTACTGGGCACGCAGGAACTCGCGGGCGATCTTCTTGGCGACCTCGGTGCCCACAACGCCCGGGCCCATGGTGACCATGCGCGAGCCGTTGTGCTCGCGGGTCATGTAAGCGGAACGCTCGTCGGAAATGTTGGCGACGACCATGCCCTTGATCTTGACGGCGGCCATATAGGAGCCGACGCCGTACTTATCGAATGCGAAGCCCTGGGAATCCTTGTGCTCCAGCAGGTCCTTGGCAACGGCGGTCGCGGAATCGACAAAGTCCGCGGCAGGGGTCTCGGAATAGTCGACGACCTCGTGACCGTCGGCGATGAGCATCTCCTTGATGGACTCCTTCATCGACATACCGTCGGCATCGGAAGCGATTACAACCCTCATGACATCCTCCTTGAGAGATACGCAGGTGCGTAGTTTCTGTTTGGAAGTGTTGAATCGCGTTCAGGTCCGGGCATCTGAATGTGCGGTTCTTCACTGTTCATGTTTATTTGAACACATTCGAACATCAACTGCAAGAATTATTTGTTTGTCTTTGTTCTTTTTTGAACAAATACCGTTCGCGGATGATTGCTGACCGTTTGGAATCGGGGAAAGCCCACCCTGCCACGTATTCAACAAACAAAAGGGCGGCCGAGAACGTGTCTCGGCCGCCCTTCAGCGGTATTCCCCGGTATATACAGCTGTTTTAGCTACTCGGACTGCCCGCCCTTTTTGGCGTGCTTGGACGGAGCGCTCAGAAAGCGACCCGTCAAATAGTTCGCCGGGCCGGAAATATCAATCCCCAGCAGGGTGTGCCCCAGCCACAAAAACGCCGCGAGCACCAGCAATGGAATCACGCACGAGGTCACGATCATCACGATGACGCCTTCGATAAGGTCGGTCACCTGCTGCACGATCTCGTCGGTCATCTGCTTGGCACCACTGGTTACCGACGTGACCAGGCTTGAGGCACCGTCGGCAAGCTGCTCAAGCACGTTCTTGGACTCTGTGGACTCGGTCTTTTTCTTGCTTGCTTTGGAGCTATCACTATTTGCCGTACCCGCAGCGTCGGCCGCCTTTTGCTCGGCCGCTTCGATGCTCACTCGATACGTTTCGTCGACCTTTTGCGACACCCATACGCTTGCAGGCACCAACGCCATGCCGATCGTGGCGACCACCAGCACGCGAGTCGCCACGCGGCGCAGGACGGCGCTCGTGCTCCAGCGCCCGTGAATGCCGAGCGACACCGCAAGGAGCACCAGCGCAAACGGGATCAGGATGCCCAGGCCAACCGACCACAAAATGGTCAGCAGGTATTTCTCGAGGTAGAGCACGGCAAGCACGATGCCCAAGTTACCCGAAAGCTGCGCGAGCTGCTCGCAACCGGCGTTCCCGTATCGCCCGGCAGCGCAGTGATACCCGCAGATAGGGCGACGCACGAGGTCGTGAGCGCCAAAACATTGCCCTTCTTTTGATCGATGACCTCGATGGTGGAGTCCCAAGTCTTGGTATCGGCGAAATGCGGACGAGCTACAAAGCCCGACAGCAGCGCCAGTACCACGAGCGCAACGATAAAGCCAATCTGCAGCTTTTTGTTTGCGCACACGACATCGGACAGACTGGGCTGCAGCTCGGTTACCGTCGTGTGCTCGGTTATCTGGACAGGACGCCCATGAGCCATCTCGTGCGCGTCTCTTTTTTGTATTGACCCGTTATCCGGCATTTGGATACCTCCTCAGTCCGGGGCTTAATGCGAAAGGAAGTATACCCACCGAGCAAAAAACGAACGGGAAGACGAACAGAGCGCACCAAGACTGTCCCCAATGACTATCTCCGGATGAGTTGCGGTGGAATAGGGATTGTTTTGCGCCCGTCGGCCCCTATTCAGTCCCTATTTCACCGCAACTTGGAGGAGGACAGAAAAAGCCCTGCCGCGGGTAGCGGCAGAGCTTTTGGAAGGGGACTTGGTTGTGAGGGCTCGTTAGGCGAGCTTGGCCTCGAGCTCGGCGATGCGCTTGTAGGCATCGATGGTAAAGCGGGCCTGCTTCTCCAGGATCATAGTGGTCATGAGAGTGTCCTGAGCGTGAGCCATGATGAAGGTCATCTCCATCTCGCCACCGCCGGCCTCCTGCGAAAGCAGCTTGGTCTGCGTGTCGTGGGCGCCGATAAGTGCATCGCTGGCATCCTTGTGCAGCTGTTCGGCCTTCTCAAAATCGCCCTCGCGAGCAGCATCGAGCGCTGCAAGCAGATCGGTCTGGGCGTCACCTGCGTATGCGACAATCTCGAATCCAACCATCGAGATTTCTTCTTTGGTTGCCATATTGCGTTCCTTTCACATATGAACCAATGGAGAGCATCGCGTCCGGGCATACGCGCTGCGTTCTGTATGACAGAAACATTAACATTCAAACAAAAAAGAACAGCGCAAAACGTGATTTCGAGCTATGAACGGTCGCTTTTCGCCCGTGAACGGTTTTTAAACCAATCTGAACAATATCGAACACAATTAGCGGCAACCCAAACAGACCTGCGCCCCTAGCGTACATCGCGCACCGTATCGCCCTCGACGAGCACGCCCGGAAACAGCATGTGCTCCACACCGGGCGCAACGCCCTCGGCGCCGGCAATCTTGTCGACCGCCCACATGCCGACGCGCTTGTTGTCAAAGCGCACCGTGGTCAGGCGACGGTCGGGCACGATATCGCCCAGGCTGTCATCAACACCCACCACACTCACGTCCTCGGGCACGCGCTTTCCGCGCGACTCGAGCCCGCGAATGCAGCCGTAGGCCATGGCGTCGTTGGAAGCATAAATGGCCGTACAGGTCGGATCATCCGCCAGGGCCTGACCTGCGGCATATCCGCTCTGCGCCGTCCAATCGCCACGGATAAGTCGCGGTGGCTCAATGCCATGCGCGCGCAATGTCTCGCGCCAGCCTTCTCGCGCCGCATGCCCGAAAGCGAGCGCTCGGGACACGAGATAAAGTGCACGGTCTTGTGCCCCCGCTCCAGCAAGTACTCGACCACCTGGCGCGAGCAATCGAACTGGTCGTTATCGACCGTTGAACAGAGCGGGTGCTCCAACATCGTAACGAGCACCGTCTGCATGCCGGGCAGCGGCTCAAAAGTGCCAAAGTCTGCCGGCATGCGATTCATGATCACAACCATACCGTCCACTGGCAGTGCGCTCATGCGCGACGATGCGCTCTCGAGGGTATACGGATGCCCGTCTACTTTAGTGAGGGTGATGGCATAGCCGTGCTTATCGGCCGCGGCGGCAAAGCCCTCCATACGGTCGAGATTGCCGGTGCCGGTAATGTTGAACATGGCGACGCCGACGGTCTTAAACTTACCGCGGCGCAGCGATCGACCGGCAAAATTGGGGCGATACCCCAGCTCGCGCATGGCGCACGCACGCGTTCCTTGGTCTCGGGGCGCACGCTGGGCGAATCGTGCACGGTGCGCGAGACCGTCTGCTCCGAGACGCCCGCGAGACGCGCCACATCCTTAACGGATACCGATTTTTTAACAGCGGCCATAGGTCGATCTTTCTATGTCAACGATGCCATTGATGGCACCTTGCGCAGTCATTTTTACCGCCTTCAAGTATATCCAACGCCTCCCCCACCATACGCTCACCACCCAAAACCTACCGTTCACCGACATTTTTGCTTCCCCAAACGGCTTTTGTCGACCAAATGTTAACGTTGCCATTGTGCAAACACAGAGCCACCGGGCGGCTCAAACGTTTACGCGTAAGGAATCGACGGTTCGCAGGCACAGGAACCACCGGTTCGCTTCTTTTTTTGTGTCACAAAATGGCAACGTCAACATTTTGGCAACCGAAAGTCAAAAGCTACCATCGTTGCTAACCCACCGACTCTTAGGAGCATTGCATGGAGCAACTCATCGCCATCATCGAAAAGGGCCAGCCCTTTTTCAACGCGATCGCCCGCAACAAGTACCTCAAGGCGATCCGCGACGGCTTTATCTCCGTCATCCCCATCATCATCTTCTCGTCCATCTTCTGCCTGGTAGCCTCGGTCCCCAACATCTGGGGTTTCTACTGGCCCGATGACATCAACAACGCCCTGTGGAAGTGCTACAACTACTCCATGGGCATCCTGGCCATCGCCTGCGCCGCCACCACGGCCAAGCACTTCGCCGACGCTCAGAACCGCGATCTGCCCAAGAACAACCAGATCAACTTCATCTCGTGCATGTGCGCGGCCATCATCGGCTTCTTGCTCCTTTCGAGCGACACGATCGCCACGGACGCCGCCAGCGGTTTCAACACCACCTACCTTGGTTCCAAGGGCCTGCTGACCGCTTTCATCGCTGCGTTTGTGACTGGCATCATCTACAAGTTCTTCATTAAGCGCAACATCACCGTCAAGATGCCCGAGCAGGTTCCGCCCAACATCTCGCAGACCTTTAAGGACATCATCCCCTTCTCCGTCTGCATCACCGTCTTTTGGGTTTTTGACATCGTCTTCCGCGCTGCTTTTGGCTTCTGCTTTGCCCAGGGTGTCATCCAGGTGTTCCAGCCCCTGTTCACCGCTGCCGATGGCTACATCGGCCTCGCTGTGATCTACGGCGCCATGAGCCTCTTCTGGTTCGTGGGCGTCCACGGCCCCTCAATCGTCGAGCCCGCCATCGCCGCCGCTCTCGTTGCCAACATGACCGACAACCTGGCTGCGTTCCAGGCCGGCCAGCACGCTTCCGCTGTCCTGACCCAGGGTGCCCAGTACTTCGTCGTCTGCATGGGCGGCACCGGCGCCACGCTCGTCCTGGTCTTTATGTTCTGCTTCCTGGCCAAGTCTCAGGAGATGCGCGCCGTCGGTAAGGCCGCCATCGTCCCCGTCTGCTTTGCCGTCAACGAGCCGCTGCTGTTCGCCGCGCCCATCGTACTCAACCCCGTCTTCTTTGTCCCGTTTGTCTTTGCCCCGATCGCCAACATCTGGATCCTCAAGATCTTTATCGACTTCTTGGGCATGAACGGCTTTATGTACACCCTGCCTTGGACCGTCCCCGGCCCCATCGGCACCATCATGGGCCTGGCTTCCAGCCGCTCGCCTTTGTGATGCTCGCCTTATCCTGGTCGTCGACTTCGTTCTGTACTATCCGTTCTTCCGTGCCTATGACGCCCAGAAGTGCGCCGAGGAGGCCGAGATTTCCCAGGAGGAGCTCGCAGCCAAGAACGCCGAGAAGGCCGCTAAGCTCAACGATGCCTTCCAGGGCAAGGCTGACGCCAAGAGCGTTGCCGCCGGCGCTGCTGCCGAGGCCGTGAAGTCCGACCGTCGCTCCGCCGCCACCGAGCAACGACCGCCAGCGACCTCAACGGCAAGCGCGTGCTCGTGCTCTGCCAGGCGGCGGAACCTCGGGCCTGCTCGCCAACGCGCTGGCCAAGGCCGCCAAGGAGCGCGGCATCAATCTTGAGACCGCTGCCGAGGCCTATGGCAACCACGTGGACATGCTCCCCGACTTCGATCTGGTCGTCCTGGCCCCGCAGGCCGCCAGTTACCTGGCCGACCTGCAGAAGGACTGCGAGCGCGTGGGCAACAAGTGCGTCGCCTGCCGCGGTAAGCAGTACATCGAGCTTTCCCAAAACGGCGATAAGTCTCTCGCCTTCGTAAGCGAGCAACTCTCGAAGTAAGTACGCTCAGGGCCAGCCGACCATCCAAGACCGGCTGGCCCTTCGATTTAGACGATTGGATCATCATGTCCGTTAACCCTGCTAGCGTCACCAACCCGCCTGCGCAGTTTCCCGAGGACTTTGTCTTTGGCGGCGCTACCGCTGCCTACCAGGTAGAGGGCGAGACCCGCACCCATGGTAAAGGCAAAGTCGCCTGGGACGACTTCCTGGAGGCCCAGGGGCGCTTCTCCCCCGATCCCGCTTCGGACTTCTACAACCAGTACCCCGTCGATTTGGAGCTGTGCGAGGAGTTCGGCATCAACGGCATTCGCCTCTCTATCGCCTGGAGCCGCATCTTCCCCAACGGTACCGGTGAGATTAACCCCGAGGGCGTGCAGTTCTATCACGACCTCTTCGCCGAGTGCCATAAGCACCACGTTGAGCCGTTTGTCACGCTGCATCACTTTGACACGCCGCTGTCCCTCTTTGAGAAGGGCGACTTCCTCAACCGCGAGACCATCGACGCCTTTGTGGACTTTGCTACCTTCTGCTTTAAGGAGTACGCCGACCAGGTGACCTACTGGTTCACCTTTAACGAGATCTGGGCCGACGCTCCAACACCTACATCGAGGGCACCTTCCCCGGTGGCGTCAAGGCGCATCTGGCCGAGGCTTCCAGTGCGAGCACAACATGATGCTCGCCCACGCCAAGGCCGTGCTGGCCTTCCACAACGGCGGCTTTAAGGGCAAGATCGGCGTCATTCAGTCGCTGGAGTTTAAGTATCCGCTCAACGAGAACGACCCCGCCGACATCAAGGCCGCCAACAACGAGCACGTGCTGCAAAACCAGTTCTTGCTCGACGCCACCTTCCGCGGCGACTATGCGCCCGACACCCTCGAGTGCGCCAACCGCCTGGCTGCCGTCTCGGGCGGCACCATCGAGATCCTAGACGAGGATCTGGAAATCATGCGCGAGGCCGCGCTCTACAACGACTACCTGGCGTAACAACTACCAGTGCCGTTTCTTGAAGGCTTACGATGGCGAGAACGACCTGCACCACAACGGTACGGGCGAGAAGGGCACCGGCCGCTGGCGCGTCAAGGGCATTGGCGAGCACGTGAACAAGCCTGGCATCCCCACCACCGACTGGGACTGGATCATCTATCCTGAGGGTCTGTTCGATCTGCTCGTCTACATTAAGCAGCGCTACCCCAACTACAAGCAGATCTTCATCACCGAGAACGGCATGGGCTACAAGGACCCCTACAAGGACGGTTTTGTGGACGACCAGCCGCGCATCGACTACATCGAGCAGCACCTGCGCTGGTTGCTCAAGGCCATGGAGGTGGGCGTCAACGTGGGCGGCTACTTCCTGTGGAGCCTGCAGGATCAGTTCTCCTGGACCAATGGCTACAACAAGCGTTACGGCTTCTTCTACGTTGACTTTGAAACCCAGAAGCGCACACCCAAGGCAAGCGCATACTGGTATAAGCACGTGGCGCAGACCCGTCGTCTGGACTAGTGAC